>Ga0075367_10000519_pt1 | contig 14498 bp, 12 predicted proteins | sample EndMethybrTD3032_FD_71399 | JGI IMG/M metagenome (GOLD analysis project Ga0075367, IMG submission 71399) | Populus endosphere microbial communities from Tennessee, USA - Endosphere MetaG P. TD hybrid TD303-2 | ecosystem: Host-associated > Plants > Roots > Endosphere | place: USA: Tennessee... | reverse complement strand
GCGGAAATCGAGCGTCGGGTCACAAACGTGGCGGACACACTCGGCCTCTCGGGTTTGCTGGAGCGCAAGCCGCATGCGCTGTCGGGCGGGCAACGCCAGCGCGTGGCGCTCGGCCGCGCTATCGTCCGCGACCCGAAGGTGTTCCTGTTCGACGAGCCGCTCTCCAACCTAGACGCCGCGCTGCGCGTCTCCACCCGTGGCGAGCTGGCCAAGCTGCACCGCCGGCTCGGAGCGACCATGATCTATGTGACGCACGACCAGGTGGAGGCGATGACGCTGGGCAGCCGCATCTGCATCATGAACGGAGGCAAGGTGGTGCAGGTCGGCCCGCCGCTCGAGGTCTACAAGCGGCCGGCCAATACCTTCGTGGCGGCGTTCCTCGGCAATCCTCCGATGAACCTGCTGCCGGGCCGCGCCGATGGCGGCAGTGACGGGCTGGCGGTGAAGGTCGGCGAGATCACCATCCAGCTTCCCTCCGCGCGTTGCGCGCCGCTGGCCGCCGGTAGCGCGATCACGGTTGGTGTTCGCCCGGAGAACATTGCCGAGGGGGCGCGAAACGGCGGCGCATTCGCCAGCGTGCCGGCCGAGATCGTGCAGGTAGAGCCGCTCGGCGCCGAAACCATTCTCGCCGCACGGCTGCCAGGCATCGAGCGCGACGTCATGGCCCGTGTCGGCGCGGACTCGGAACTCAAGGTGGGCGCCAGATGCAATCTGTCGCTCGATCTTTCCGCCGTTCATCTGTTCGACGCGGCGGGCGACGTGCTCGACCATAAACCATAGGAGACCAGCCATGGCCGAGCCGGCCAAGCTCACCATTCGTCGCGATTTCCCGCGCCCCAGCGCTGCCCAGGTCGAGGCCCTCAGACACGCTCCGACCGGATGGCTGGTCGATGCCCTGGGCCGGCGTGGAGCTTTGCCGCACTGGATCAGGCCGCTCAGCGAGAAAGCGCGGTTCATCGGCACCGCCCTTACCGTACGAACACGACCGGTCGACAACCTGGCACCCTATGCTGCACTCAAGTTTGCCAAGCCCGGCGACGTCCTCGTGGTCGCCGTCGACGGATCGGATACCGCGTCGGTGCTGGGCGACATCCTGCTCGGCATGGCCAAGAATGCGGGCATTGTTGCCGCGGTCACCGACGGTACGGTACGCGACATCGAGGGCATCGACAAAGTCGGCATTCCGACCTTCGCGCGCGCGTTGAGCCCCAACTCGCCCTTCAAGGACGGCCCGGGCGAAGTTGGGGCGCCGATTACGCTGGGCGGCGTGCTCATCCATCCAGGCGACATCATCGCCGGCGATGTCGACGGGGTGGTCGTCGTGCCCCGCGCCGAGGCGAGCCAGGTGGCCAAGGAGCTCGAAGCCATCGCCGACAAGGAAGCCAAGATGGAAGCGGCCGTAGCCTCCGGCGCGAAGTATCCGGCTTGGCTCGATGACATCCTGAAATCGCCGGCCGTCCGTTATGCCGATTGACGGGATGGCCATGCCGTCTTCTCGACCGAGGGTGCTTTATCTCAGCCACGCCGGCGAGGACGTCTATGCCCTTATCCGAGAGGTCGCGGGCGGTGATTTCGACGTCATCACCCTAGAGAGCGACGATGACACGGAACGCTGTGCCAAGATCGCCGCATGCGAGGCCGTTATCTGTGCCGCCAGCGGGCTGCGCGCGCGGCATCTCGATGCCGCCCGGCAACTGAAGGTCATCCATCATCAGGGCGTCGGCTGGCAGGATACGACCGACTGGCAGGAGATCAAGCGAAGAGGGCTGCCAATGGCTCTGACGCTGGAAGGAACCACGATTGGCGTCGCGGAGCACACCATCCTGTTGATGCTGGCCGCGGCAAAGCGGCTGACCTTCGCCGATACGGAGTTGCGCAGCGGCCGCTGGCATGTCAACGCGCTGCGCGGGGTATCGCGCGAGCTGTTCGGCAAGCAGATTGGCTACATCGGCATGGGTCGTATCGGCCAGGCGGTTGCCGAACGGCTGAAGGCTTTTGGCTGTTCCGGCGTTTACGCCGATCCGGCATCGCAACTTTCGTTGGCACAAGATGCTGCGCTGGGGCTTGGAAGGGCGTCCCTCGACGAGGTGCTCGCCGCCGCGGATTTCCTCACCATCCATGTGCCGTTGACGGCATCCACGCGGGGCTTGATCGGGCGCGCGGCCATCGAGCGGCTCAAGCCTGGCGTCATCGTTGTCAACACCGCCCGCGGTGGCATCGTCAATGAAAATGCATTGGCGGACGCACTAGCCTCCGGGCACGTCCTGGCGGCCGGGTTGGACGTATTCGAGCACGAGCCCCTTAGTCCTGATAGTCCGCTGAGGACCATGTCCAATGTCATCCTGACCCCGCACATCTCGGCGGGCACGCGCGACGCCATGCGCCAGAAGATGATGGCCATCTTCGCCAATCTTCGCCGCTTCTTCAGCGATGGACAGCTCGAAAATCGCGTAACGTTTGCCTAGGAGCGCACATGAAGCCTGCGCGCATCGTCGATTGCCACGCCCATATCATCGATCCGGTTCGCTTCCCGCTCTCGGGCGACCAAGGCTACAAGCCGCGGCCCGAGGAGACCGGCACGTGCGAGCAATACTGCGCGGTCCTCGATCGGCATGGCATTGATTGCGCGCTGCTGGTGCAGCTCAGCGGCTATGGGACCGACAACTCCATTCTCGTCGACGCGATGCAGCGCTACCCACGCCGCTTCAAGGCAATCGGTGTCGTCGATGACGGTGTGGGAGATGCCGAGTTGGAGGCGCTCACGCTGGCGGGTTTCGTAGGCTTGCGCTTCAATCTCGTGAGCTACGATCGCGATGCCCTCAGCAGGCCGGAAAGCCGGCGGCTGCTGCAGCGCATGCAGGCGCTCGGTCTATTTGCCCAAGTCTTCGCCCATGACGAGCAGTGGCCGGAGATCGCCGCAACCATGCGCGCCGCCGGGGTTCGCGTCCTCGTCGATCATTTCGGCATCCGCGATCTGGCGGGGGGAACGAAGCGAGCCGGCTTCCAGGCGGTGCTGGCGCTCGCCCGCGACGGGCTGGCCGCGATCAAGCTCTCGGCGCCGTTTCGCATCGCATCGGCTTCTGACTATCGCGACCTCGATCCCGTCGTCGAGGTGCTCCTGAAACAGGTCGGTCCGAGCGGCCTGATGTGGGGCTCCGACTGGCCCTTCACCGGTCTGGCGCATCGGCCGACCTACGCAGATACAATGGCACCGTGGTCGCGCTGGTTGGCTTCGGCCGAAGATCGCGAGCAGGTCCTTTGGCGCACGCCGGCCCGTCTGTTTGGCTTCGAGGATCGATGACATGAACCAGGCACCGCTCAGGGTCGCGCTCGCGGGCGCGGGCATGATCAGCTGGCACCATCTGCTGGCTTGGAAGAAGCTGGAGCCGGGTGTGCGTCTCGTTGCTGTGTGCGATCCGGACACAACGCGCGCTCGCAAGCGCGCCGAAGAGTTCGGCATTCCGCAAGTTTTCGCCAGCGCGGAGGACCTGTTCGCCAATCAAGACATCGACGTGCTCGATGTGGCTTCGCCGCGCGAGACGCACGCGTCCTGGGTCGAGTCCGCAGCGGCTCGAGGAATTCCCACGTTGTGCCAGAAACCGCTAACCCCGACCCTCGCCGAAGCCGATGCCCTGGTTGAGGCTGTCAGCAGCAAGGCGCGGCTGATGGTGCACGAGAACTGGCGATTTCGTCCTTGGTATCGCCAGGCGCGCCGGTGGATCGAGGAGGGCGTGCTGGGCGAGTTGCTGCTTGGGCGCATGACGCTGCTGGGATCGGGCATGCTGCCCGATGCCAGTGGTGAGCGACCGGCGTTCGTGCGCCAGCCGTTCATGGCTCATGAGCAACGCTTGATGATCTCCGAGGTGCTGATTCATCATCTGGACACCATGCGATACCTGTGCGGCCCGCTGCGTGTCGTAGCGGCGCGAACGCGGCGCTCACTGCAAGAGGCAAAAGGAGAGACCTTTGCCGCGATCTTCCTGGAGACGGCGGGCGGCTGTCCCGTGGAAGTGACAGGCACCATGGCCGCGCCCGGTTTTCCGCCGCGGGCTTCGGACAGGTTGGAGCTGATCGGAAGCCGGGCCAGCCTCGTATTCGACAATTTCGAGCTTCGACTGTTAGGCGCGACACCCCGCGACGAGCGGTTCGACGCAGGCGAAGGATATCAGGCGAGTTTCGATGCCGTGATCGCTCACTTCGTTGATTGTGTGCGCTCCGGCCAACCCTTTGAAACAAACCCCACCGATAACATGGAAACGATGCGCTTGGTCGAGCATGCCTACTTGGCCGCCGGACAGCCGACGGCGCCCTAGAAAAGTCAGTGCCAAGGTGATGCAAAAATCGTCCGCCATCGAGCTTGGCCCAGGCAGCGCGCAATCGAGACCCCTCTCATTGACGCGCGTGTCAATTTTCGGCGCCGATGGATGGTCAGGCGCTGGCCGATTCACACCTGTAGCACCGGACGGACCGAGGGCGTGGGCTCCAAATTATGATGCGAGTGAGAACAGGTTTTGCGGCCTGGGTGGCAATACTCCACGCTCGACGTCCTTCACGATCTGCGTCAACGCCTCATGCGTCGACGCTTTCACGCCCACTTCCGCGCCCTTGGCGGCGATGAAGCCGTTGATCTCGTCGATCTCAGTCTTGCGGCCTTTCTCCATGTCCTGGGCCATGGAAGGCCGCTGGAGATTGCTACGCGCCGAGCCCTTGGTACCGGCGAGCAACGAAGCCTCTACCTCGGCCAGCGTTTTCGTATCGCCCTCCATCGCGCGGACGAACTGTTTCGGCTCAAGCCTGAGGATCGTCTCGAGCTCATAGCCCAGCGCCTCGCCGACTTGGACCGCTTCGCCCGCAAGACGAATCACCACCTTGCGGATCTGATCGTGGGCGTCGCGTGCATTGCCGCCCATCCCGGTCGCGGCGGACACACCGTTCCGCATGCCGTTGACGCACAGCTTGGACCAGCGAGCGCCCCAAAGATTGGGGGTCACGCAAATCGAGTCCACTGCGGCGAGAATCCTTGCGAGCTCCTGCAGACGCGGTGTCAAACGGCCGTGAACCTCCCCGACCTGCAAACTGTAGACGTCCCTGCTTCGCGGCATGGTGCGGCGGATGTGGCCCGCCTCGTGCAGGTCGACCGCGAAGTTGTTTCCGACCATGCAGCCGAGAACACGACCCCAACCGACGACGCCGGCAATACGCTCTTCGTTGATGCTGTTCTGGGCCGAGACGATATACCCGTCGCTCGCGAGATAGGGCGCGATCATCATGGTGGCCCAGGTCGTGTCGTAGGACTTGGTCGCGATGATTGCGATATCGACTGGCTTCTCCTTCGAGAGCCCCTGCACCTCCGTCAGATGCAGCACGCGCGGCTTCGCGCAGATCGTTTCCTCGTCGGTCATCCCGGTCACCGACAGGCCCTGCCGGCGAATGGTATCGACGTGCTCGGGCCACGGATCGACCAGCGTCACGTCTTCTCCGGCAAGAGCCAGATGTGCTCCGAAATAACCGCCGACAGCACCCGCCCCGACGATAACGATACGCTTGCTCATCAAGTCCGATCTCACGAATTTCCGCGAGCGCCGCCGAATTGTCGATATCGTACACGCTGGGCTGCACAATAACCACCCGATCGAGGCCGGGTAGCGGGCGAGATTCCGGAAGACGCGAGTGTGGCAGTCGCAGGCGTTCTTCGGGATTACAAGCGACTTTCCACCGTACTCGCGGTACGTCGCAGATCTCACTCCTTGGCGCAACTCGAGTCAAAGAAGCATCTGAAGAGACGGCGGTCCTCGCTACTCCTGATACTCCTTCTCCGGCACGCGTAGCGGCGCACGGCTCATTTCATTGGCCGCCTCCGTCGCCTTCCTCAATAGTGCGATAAAGCTTTTTCTATCTGCGGCACTGAGTCCACGCAGAATCTCGCCCTGCACATCGCGCACGATCGGGGCCATCGCTCGCAAGACAGCAGCGCCTTGCTTGGTAATGAAAAGCTCGCGTGCGCGCCTATCGCGGAGGCTGACCTGCCGATCGACGTAGCCCTTCTGAACCAGACGATCAACCACGCCGCCGATCGTCACCCTGTCATAGGCGATGAGCCCCGCAAGCCCAGCCTGGTCGATTCCCGGATACGCTTCGATGGTGCTCAGGGCCGCAAACTGCACGGACGTGACGTCGAAACCGGCGCCTGCCGTTTGGCTGGCGAAGACCGAGACCGAGATCTGATGCAAGCGCCGGATCAGGTGTCCGGGCATCTTCTGGAACTCAAGCATCGGTCGCGCCTATGCCTCATAGAATGCGATTTTCAGGTTGGACCGTCTGCGCGAGGTCACACAATCAACTTGGCACATAATTGACAAGTATACTACCTATAAGTATAGGACCTAGCTAGGCTCGAACTACAAGCGTCACTGAAGGACAACCATCGAGCATGCACTCGGGACGCTCGAAGAGCTTCCTCTCGCTATGACCAGCGCGGGTGTCGCGCCCGTGATGATGGAGGCAGAACGCAGAGGGGAATCGCCATGCTGACGCGTCGCAAAACTTTGCTTGGATTGGCTGGACTTGGATTGGCGCCGTGGCCGCGCGCTGCGTCCGCTCAACAGAGCGGCAATGTCCGCCTTGTCGTTCCCGCTGCCGCAGGTGGCGCGATCGATGCCATTGGCCGGCTCTATGCGGAGCGCCTAAGAGATACGCTCGGTCAAACTTGGATCATCGAAAACCGGGCGGGGGCGAACAACACGCTGGGCGCCGCCGAGGTGGCGCGTGCTGCACCCGATGGCACGACGCTTTTGACCAATGCCGACATCCATCTCATGGCGAAGCACGTCATGAAACAGGTGCCTTATGACCCCGTCGCGGACTTCTCGCCCATTTCGCGGTTGGCCACCTCTCCGATGGTGTTCGTCGGACATCCCGGCAAGACCCCACCTGATCTCAAAGCCCTCGCGGCAGAGATGAAGGCCTCGCCCGACAAGCACACGTTCTCGAATTCCGGGCTCGGCGCGATGGGGCATCTCGCCACCGAGAGCTTTAGCAACCGTATTGGCGTCAAGACGGTCGTGGTGAGCTACCGGGGGACAGCGCCCGCCATTACGGATGTTATCGGCGGACAGACGACGCTGATGGTTGCGCCACTCGGCAGCGCCTTGCAGCAGATCCAAGCAGGCAGCCTGCGCGCCTTCGCGGTGATGTCGGAACAACGGACGCCGCAATTGCCGGACATACCGACCATGTCTGAGGCCGGGTTCCCAGGCCTGAACTTCATCCTCTGGTACGCCCTGTGGGGACCGAAGAGCATGGCGTCCGATCTCGTGACACAACTCAATGCCGCCGTGCAGGCCGCTTCAAAACATCCTGAGCTCGTTCAGAAGCTGACAGCGCTCGGCGCTGAGCCAGTGACGGAGACGGCCGCCGCCTTCGCCAGCTTCCTTGCCGCAGAATCGGCTCGCAGTGCCGAGCTCGCCAAAGTCGCTGGTATCACGCCACCCGCTAATTGAGGCGCCCTCCATGACCGCCAATCCCGCTCTGATCGCCGATGTCGTCGCGGCCAATCACATTCTCTATGACCACGGCGTTGTGGACGCGTTCGGCCATGTCAGCGTCCGCCACGACAAGTGGCCCGATCGCTTCTTGTTGGCACGCAACATGGCGCCCGGCAGCGTCACGGCCAGCGATATCCTCGAATTCCATATCGATGGCTCGCCCGTCGATCCGAAGGGACCGCGCCCCTACCTGGAGCGCTTCATTCACAGCGAGATTTACGCTGCGCGGCCCGATGTCATGGCTGTCGTGCATAGCCACTCGCATTCGATCGTGCCGCTCTCCATTTCGGTGCAGCATCGCCTGCGCGCGGTAATCCACATGGCCGGCTTCATTGGGCCCGAAGCACCGTTGTTCGAAATTCGCGACACGGGCGGCCCTGCAACAGACCTATTGATCCGTTCGCCGGACCTCGGCCGCGCGCTGGCGACGTCGCTGGCCAAGAGCAACATCGTCGTCATGCGCGGGCATGGCTCGACGGTGACAGCTCCGTCGCTCCCCCTTGTGGTCTATCGTGCCGTCTATGCCGAGTTGAACGCGCGCTACCAATCCGAGGCCATGCGCCATGGTCCGATAACGGCCCTCACCGCCGAAGAGGCTGCCGCCTGCGTCGCTTCGATCGAAGGTCAGGTGCATCGACCGTGGGAACTGTGGACCCGTGAAGCCGCCGAGCGCCGCCGTGTGCGCGGTCAGCCGCCCGGCTAAGAAGCGCCCGCGCAGGCCACCGCAGTATTCACGGTCAGCGTTTTGAGCGGCGGCTCCGAACGGTAAGCTCGCGCCAATTGCGGGTCTCGTGGCGCCGCTATGAGCAAGGTAGGACTTATGCTTGCGCAAGAACAGCAGTCGTACTGTGAGGATGCTGGGAGGCAGTGCCCCAATGCAATTTCATCTCAACGGGTTCAGAACCGGCAACCCGGAAATCTCAGAGGCGTCCGTCGAGTCTAAGGCGACGTTCAACTCTGACAGTCTTCCCAATGAAATCGACGTACTGATCGTCGGCTGCGGACCTGCGGGACTAACATTAGCCGCACAGCTCGCAGCCTTTCCAGATATCAAGACCGAGATCGTTGAACAGAAATCCGGCCCCTTGCAGCTCGGGCAGGCCGACGGCATCGCTTGCCGGACCATGGAGATGTTTGAGGCTTTCGGCTTCAGCGAGCGTGTGTTGAAAGAGGCGTGCTGGATCAACGAGACGGCATTCTGGCAGCCGGACGACACCGCCAAGGACAAAATCGCTCGGCACGGCCGGATACAGGACGTCGAAGACGGGCTCTCGGAGTTTCCGCACGTCGTCCTGAACCAGGCGCGCGTGCATGATTTCTACCTTGAGGTCATGCGCAATTCGGCGAGCCGGCTGGAGCCGTACTACTCCCGCCGCCTGCTCGGCCTGCAAGTTGAGATCGCCTCCACTGACAACAGTCCCTCCCACCCGGTGACGGCCAGGCTCGAGCGGGTCGATTCCGCGCACCAAGGCCAGATCGAGACGGTCAAGGCCAGGTATGTCGTGGGTTGCGACGGGGCGCGAAGCACCGTGCGCCAGTCGCTCGGACGCGAGCTGCGCGGGGATTCGGCCAATCAGGCGTGGGGCGTGATGGACGTTCTTGCCGTCACCGATTTCCCAGATGTCCGCATGAAATGTTTGATCCAGTCCGCGTACGAGGGCAGCATTCTGATCATCCCTCGTGAAGGGGGCTATCTGGTTCGCATCTATGTCGAGCTCGACAAGCTCAACGCGAACGAACGGGTGTCCAGCCGGAACATCACCATCGACCGCTTGATCGCGGCAGTGCAGCGGATCATTCGGCCCTACACGATCGAAGTGAAGGAAGTGGCCTGGTGGTCGGTTTATGACATCGGCCAGCGGCTTTGCGACAAGTTCGACGACGTGCCCGACGGAGAGGTCGCCAACCGCGTGCCCCGCGTTTTCATAGCCGGCGACGCTTGCCATACCCACAGCCCGAAGGCCGGACAGGGAATGAACGTATCCATGCAGGACGCGTTCAATCTCGGATGGAAACTGGTGGCGGTGCTACGCGGTCGGTGCGCACCCGCGCTGCTCCACACTTACTCGGCGGAACGGCAGGCCATCGCCAAGGAACTGATCGAATTCGACCGCGAGTGGGCCAAAATGCTCAGCTCGCCCATGAAACAGACGCCTGACGGCGAAGGAATCGATCCTGCGGACGTACAGAGATATTTCATCAAGCACGGACATTACACTGCGGGAACGGCGACCAGGTACAAGCCCTCGCTGCTCTTCGCCGAGCCGCGCCATCAGCATCTGGCCAAGGGTTTCGTGGTCGGCACGCGCTTCCATTCGGTCCCGGTCATTCGTCTCGCAGACGCCAAACCGGTCCGCCTGGGGGATACGACCAAAGCAGACGGTCGCTGGCGCATTTTCGCGTTCGCTGATCGCCAGTCGCCTTCGGCGCGCTCCTCTCGCGTGCGAGCACTGTGCGACTTTCTTGCCGACTCCCCCCAGTCTCCAGTCCGAAGATACACGCCGGCGAGGGATGATATCGACTCCGTGGTCGATGTTCGGGCAGTGTTCCAGCAAGGCCATCGGGAGCTAAGACTCGAGGCCATGCCTCAGCTCCTTCTACCCACGAAAGGCCGGTACGGGCTTCGCGACTACGAGAAGATGTTCTGTCCAGACCTCAAAGACGGCAACGACATTTTCGACATCCGTGGCATCGATCGCGATCGGGGCTGCATGGTGGTGGTGCGACCCGACCAGTATGTCGCCAATGTGCTCCCGCTCGACGCCCATGCCGACCTTTCGGCCTTCTTCGATCGCTTTATGCTTCCGCGAACTTAAAGCACGCCGGTTTATTTGCGGGAGCCCAAGAAGGTTCAGCACCTCGGTTGTCGCCTCGGATCTCTCAGTGCCAAAGTCTCCGGCGGCTTCGGTTGTCGTTCAGCGCCGAACGCCGCCGGCTTTTCCGGAACTGGCTGCTTTCAGCGCGCCGGAATCTGGATCAAATCTGCAAGCTGCTCTTTCGTAAGCTGCGAGGTGGTGAACTTCAGCTCCACCGCATCCTTCACAATCGTATCAAGGCCTACGATGTTGTCGGGATTGACCGCCTCACGCGGGAAAAAATCGTCGCGCGTCCGTTTTGCCTTCGCCTCCGGTATATTGAGCCATTCCGCGTAGGTCTTCAGGCATTTCTCGTCCTGATATAGGCAGTCGATCGTCTCGCGATACGCCTTCATGTAGCGTACGATGGTGTCCCTGTTTGTCTTGTTGTACTCGGCGTTGGCTATGTTGAGGCGCACCGTTTGGCCCTTGAACACTTCGGCATCATTGCCCGTGGCGATGATACGAATTTCGTTCTTATCGAGCTGATCGAGCCCGAAGGGCGGCGCGGCCCAGCCAACATCGATCTGGCCGGACATGACTGCGGTCAGATTGATTGCGGGCCCGCCCATCGCGGTTGGTTTCGCATTGAGGTTGTACTGTTTCATGAACGCGGTCACGATGCCATGTGTCGAGGAACCGCTGGTGGAATAGGCCAGAACTTTTCCGTCGGCGTCCTTGAGAGACTTGATCGGAGAGTCCGCCTTCACATACCAGTAGAGATCGCGTGCACCCGTTGTTTCAGCGCTAATGATGCGCACCGGCGCGCCTTTCGAGTACGCGCTCAGCACACCCATCACCCCAGCAGCGATGCCCAAGTTCACACTGCCCGCAATGACCGCTTGCTGCGTTTCACCGGCACCCTGCGTGTAGACGATTTCGAGCACAAGCCCGTGCTTCTTGAAAATGCCAACGCGCTGGCCGACCTCTGAGATAGAGGTGTCCCAATTCCCGCGCTGACCTATCGCAAGCTTGACGGTGTCGTCGGCCCAAACGTCCGTAGCGGTCAGTGCAACCATGAGCACGCCGGCCCACAAATTCCTGCTCATCTGTTCCTCCCAGTGTTACGTCGACACATGTGCCGGTCGCTTGCCGCTGTCGGATGGCACGTCGTTGCCACCTCCCAAGGTGCGCCAGTCAGTCGCTTTTGGAACGACGCCCTCGAACGAGCTGATCGAGGCGTGTGGAATGCGAGGCTCGGCCGTTCCAATCGCGGGTTTGCCTTCACGAACGGCACTGGCGGCCTCGACCATCAGACGTCGAAACGCGTTCACCGCGATATCACTGACGCCGACACGTTCCTGGCTGCGGTCACTAATGGGGCCCATCGATTCCCACATCGCGGTATCCTGGTTTGGAATACCCTTGATCCCCGTAAAGTTGCCAGCCTTCATAGCGGCGCGATCCTGCTGATAGAGGTTGCCGGCCGTGCGGACGCTGTTGAAGTGGCGGTCGACGTCCTTGCCCCATTCCAGCACATTGAATTTGCGCCAAGCCTGCGGGTCGATGCCCGGCTTGTCAGGCCCATTCCAGGCAATGAAGTAGAACATCGTCGTGTAGTCGTCCTCAGGCGTAAGCAGAGTGGCAACGTTATGGACATTGTTTGGCGGAATGAGTGCGGTGAACGGCGCGACATAGACCGTCGTGCGAATATAATCGTGAGTGACCTCGTTCATGATCGGACGACGGATCGCGGCATAACGAAAACCGTAGCTTGTGCGCTCGACCTGAAATCTTGGAGCTTTGTCAGTCGACGGGCGAAGCCAGTTGGCCTCCGTTGCCTTTGCACCGTCCACCTGCGCAGGCACCATGTCGGAGGAATGCAAGGTCGATGAATGGGCCGAGTCTATCTGACCTTCCAGCACTTGCGCCCAATTGCAGCGCACACGCACCTTCGTCGCGCTGACGCGAGTCTGGGCAGTCGGCGCGAACGCGGGCGCCTGAAGTTCGGTCATCTCGTCTATTGCACCCATGTAGCACCAGACGAAGCCGCCAGCCTCACGCGTCGGATATGCTTTTTGCTTCACGCGAGTGGCAAACGTGCTGTCCGTTGGCTCCGAGGCCATTTCCAGGACGCTTCCCTCAACGTCAAATTTCCACCCGTGATACAGGCAACGCAGTCCGCATTCCTCATTCCGCCCGTAGAGAAGCGAAGCACGCCGGTGCGCGCAAAACTCGCCCAGGACACCAGCCCGGCCCTTCGTGTCGCGGAAAACAACGAGATCCTCGCCAAGCAGGCGCGTCTTAACCGGGGGCCCGTCCGGCTCGATTTCCTCGGACAGGCAAGCTGCGATCCAATGCCGCCGCATGAGCCGCCCCATCGGGGCATGACCTTCGACACGGCAGAGCAGGTCGTTCTCTTCAGGAGTCATGGCGGTTCTCCCTTTCGAGCGGCTTTGAGAATGCGCCGCCTTGCGTTATCTTAGATATCTAAGATTAGGACACTCGAGTGTATCCATGCAAGAGGGGCGGACACGCAAGCTGAGACTGGGTGTGGCAGGTCTCGGCCGTGGATTCACGGTGATGCTGCCGACGCTTACGCGTGATCCTCGTATCGCGCTCGTCGCCGCCGCCGATCCAAGGCCAGAGGCCCGGGCGTTGTTTGCCACCGAGTTCAATGCGCAAACCTATGACTCCGTCGAAGCGCTTTGCGCCGACCAGTGCGTAGAGGCCGTGTACGTGGCAACGCCACACCAGCATCACGCTGCGCACACCGCGATTGCAGCCAAAGCCGGCAAGCACGTGCTGGTCGAAAAGCCGATGGCCATTTCCCTTGCCGAGTGCGAGGCCATGATTGCCGCGGCACACAAAGCTGGAGTGCATCTGATTGTTGGCCATAGTCATTCTTTTGATGCGCCGATTGCCCACACACGCAAACTCGTCGAGAGCGGCAAATTCGGCGCTGTGCGAATGATCACGACATTCAACTATACGGATTTTCTTCACCGGCCACGTCGTGCCGAGGAACTCGATACGGCGCAGGGCGGCGGCGTCATCTTTAGCCAGGCTGCCCATCAGGTCGACATCGTGCGCTTCCTGGCCGGCGGATTGGCGAAAAGCCTCCGCGCCGTCACCGGTGCCTGGAACCCAAGCCGCCCCACGGAGGGTGCGTACGCTGCTTTGCTCACATTTGAGAGTGGCGCATGTGCCACCCTTACCTATTCGGGCTATGGGCACTTTGATTCCGACGAGCTGCAAGGGTGGATCGGCGAAATGGGCCGCAAGAAGCAACCGGGCGCCCGTGCGGGCCGCCTGTTTGGCAACGCCGATGAGGAGGCGGCTTTCAAACAGACAGCAAACTATGGCGGGATGAACTATCGCCCGCCGGCGGACCCGCCCGAAGCGCACCAGAATTTCGGCACGGTCATTGTCAGCTGCGAGCTCGCCGATCTCCGTCCGCTACCGAATGGCGTCATGATCTATCGCAACGGCGAAGCACAGCTGGATGCACTCTCTCCACCGGACGTTCCCCGCGTTGAAGTAATCGACGAGGTGTATGACGCCATTATGAGCGGGATTGCGCCCCATCACGATGGGCGATGGGCGATGGCAACACTTGAAGTCTGCCTCGCCATGATGCGATCGAGCAGCGAGGGCCGGGAGATTGAGCTGAAACATCAGGTCAAGAGGTCATGACGCAGCGATCATTCGACACCCAAATGATCCTTCGCCATTGGCGCGAGGCAGTGCCGAACGACCGCCTCGCTCATCTCATCAAGGACGCCAGGCGCGCACTGGTGCGCTCGCTGCAAATGCGGCTTGCGGATCACAAGGTATCTTTTGGCCATTGGGCGTTCCTGCGCATCCTGTGGGAGCGCGATGGCTATACGCAGCGCGAATTGAGCGAACGGGCCGGAGTGATGGAGCCAACCACATATACCGCGCTGAAAGCCATGGAACGGCTCGGCTATGTCGTGCGGCGTCGCATGAATGGTGACAGGAAGAAGCTTTATGTCTTCCTGACGCCCAAGGGGCGGCTGCTAAAGAGCAAGCTGGTCCCGCTGGCCGAAGCCGTCAACAGCGTGGCGATACGTGGTGTCAGTCCGGCAGATGTCGACACCACACGCCAAGTGCTGCTGGCCATCATCGCCAACCTGGC
>Ga0075367_10000517_pt1 | contig 14530 bp, 10 predicted proteins | sample EndMethybrTD3032_FD_71399 | JGI IMG/M metagenome (GOLD analysis project Ga0075367, IMG submission 71399) | Populus endosphere microbial communities from Tennessee, USA - Endosphere MetaG P. TD hybrid TD303-2 | ecosystem: Host-associated > Plants > Roots > Endosphere | place: USA: Tennessee... | reverse complement strand
GGCGTGGGGCTCGTCTACACCTGGTCGGCGCTGATCGATGCGCAGGACCGGATCTACTCCACCGAACACCAGCCGCAGGCGGAAGGCTGGGTCCTGCGCGACCTGTGCCGGGGCAACATTGTCGGCAACGGCAGCTCTCCACTGCTCCGGCGCGCCGCCTTCGAGGCGGTGGGCGGCTACGACGCCTCGCTTCGGGCGCGCGGCGCCCAGGGCTGCGAAGACCTGATGATCTATCTGCGCGTGGCCGAGCTCTACCAGTTCCGCGTCGTCCGCCGGTTCCTCACCGGGTACCGCGTCACCCACAACAACATGTCCAGCGACGCCTTGCGGATGCTGCGCTCCTGCGAACTGACGCTCGCGGGCTTCCGCGAGCAGTATCCCCAATATGCCCCCGAGTTCGACGCCCACAGCAGGGACATGGTCTATTGGCTGATGGCTCGGGCCCTCACGACAGGGCCGCTGCGCAACGCCGCTTCGCTGATGCTGAAGGACGGCCTTCTCCACGCGTTCCAACTCGCACCCAGGCTGCCGGAACTGGTCTTTCTCATGGCCAAGGCCCGCGCGCCCGCGCCGGCCAAGCGGTTCGCGCAGCGGTTCCTGAAGCAAGGCGGCGGCTATCGCCCGGCTTATCTGGAGGCGGCGGTATGAAGCTTCGATGGCCGCTGCTGGACCGTGCATCACAGGTTCGCCATCTCGCCGCCCCGCCCCGCTGGGCGTCCCCCACCATTCTCACGCTGGGTCTGCTGTCGGCCGCGCTTGAGGGTGCTGGCCTCTATCTCTTCATTCCGCTGGTGCAGACGCTGGGCGGCCAGGCCCCGGGCGCGGGCGGCCTGTCTGGACTGTTTCGCGCGGTCCTGACGCCCTTTCCTCGAGACCTGTGGATACCCGTCCTGGTGGCGGGTCTTTGCGCGAGCATCGTGGCGAAGAACCTCATCAGCTTCGTCAACAACTACCTGGCCCGCCGGCTGGACGGCGAAGTGGCGCATCGCCTGCGGGTGCGGGTGTTCGAACAGACCCTGAGCTCCTGCATCGACTACCGGGTCGCGCATCGCATGACCGACCTGGTGGCCACGCTGACGAACAACACCTGGAAGGTGAGTCACGCCCTCAGCCTGGTGTACCGCCTGGTGATCTGCGCCGCGGCGATGGCGGTGTTCGCCGCGCTGCTGTCGATCATCTCCGCCCGTTTGACGATCCTCTCCGTCGCCATGCTCGGCGCCGGCGCTGTGCTGATCCAGCTGCTCACCCGCAAGGCGCAGTCCGCCGGCGAGCAGGTGGTCGAGGAGAATCGTCAGTTCGGCCTGCGGATGTGGGAATCCATGGGGGCGCTGCAGCTGATCCGCAGCTTCGCCAGGGAGTCCTACGAGATCGATCGCTTCAGCCAGTCGTCGGAGCGGATCCGGAGGCGCCTGCTTCGGCTCGACCTTCTCTGGAGCATTCCCAGTCCGGTCTCCGAAGTCTTCGGCGCTCTCTTGATCGGCCTTCTCATACTGGCCGGAGCTCGCGCAGGCGCGGGGCTCGGGCCGCTGGCGGCGTTCCTGGCGGTCCTCTACCGGATGCAGGGACCGACGCGGGAATTCCTGCAATGCAGCGTGGCGCTGAATGGGCTGGGCGCGGCGCTCGACGATGTCGAGGACGTGCTGGAGCGCACGGGCGCGCCCTTCCTGACGAATGGCCATCGGCCGGCCGGGGACCTGCAGCGCGGAATCGAGTTCCGCAATGTCGGCTTCCGCTACGAGGCGGGAGAGGCGCCGGCGCTGCAAGGCCTGAGCTTTACGATCCCGGCCGGCAAGACGACGGCCATTGTCGGCCGGTCGGGCGCGGGAAAGTCGACGCTCATGTCGCTGCTCTTCAGGTTCCGCGACCCGACGGAGGGCGAGATCCTCGTCGACGGCGCGCCGCTCACCACGCTCGAGCTGGCCAGCTGGCGCTCCCGGCTGTCGCTGATGGCCCAGGAAGCGCAGCTGTTCAACGACAGCGTCGCCGCCAACATCGGCTATGGCCGGCTGCACGCCGACGCTGAAGAGGTCCGCGCCGCGGCTGAGGTGGCCGGCGCCCATGAGTTCATCGCCACCCTGCCGCAGGGCTACGAGACCCAGGTTGGCGATCGCGGGGCGCGGCTCTCCGGCGGACAGCGCCAACGCATCGCCCTGGCGCGCGCCATCTTGAAGGCGCCGGACCTGCTGCTGCTCGACGAGCCCACCAACGCACTCGACCCGGAAACGGAGCAGGCGTTTCAGGCGGCGCTCGAAACCTTCCACCGGGGCCGCACCGTGGTGGTGATCGCCCATCAGCTCTCCACTGTGCAACGCGCGGATCAGATCGTCGTTTTGGAAGGCGGCCGGCTGGCCGAGATCGGCTCACCCGCCGAGCTCCTGGCCCGGCCGGGCCGGTTCGCGCAATTGCACGGCCTCAGTGCGCCCCGGGAGGCCGCGTGATGGGATACCGCCTGGCTCAGATGGAACTCTCAGGCCCATTGCGCCCCATCGAGCTCTCCCCGCAGGACACGGGCCTGGGCCTGATCGCTCGCTACAATGATCGCCTCGTCGGCTTTCGCATGCTTCCCGCCGCCTCCGGGGAGCGCCTGTCCGCCGAGCGGCTGTCGGACATCTGCAACGCCGCCTTCGCGCCCGCGATCGCGACCCTGCGTGCGCGAGACGCGGTCGAGGCGCGGTGGCCCGTGGCGACGGGCCGAGCGCCCCCCAGCCTCACCATCGCCATCTGCACGAAGGATAGGGCCCAGCGTCTGGCGCGCCTGCTCAATGCCTTGGACGCGGTCCGCCCGAGCTCGGGCTTCGCCGCCCTGGAGATCGTCGTGGTGGACAACGCCCCGTCCGACGAGAGCACCCGTGAGGCCGCGACCAGCGTCGACGGCGTCCGTTACGTTCGCGAGCCCAGGGCCGGCCTGAACTTTGCGCGCAACAGGGCGCTCGCGACGGCGACGGGCGACCTGCTCGCCTTCCTGGACGATGATGTCGTGGTGGACCGCCACTATCTCGACGGGCTCCTGCGGGCGTGGCGATCCTGTCCGGACGCGGGCGGCTTCACCGGCCTAGTGCTGCCCTATCGTCTCGACACCGAGGCCCAGGTGGATTTCGAAAGCCGCGGCGGTTTCGGCAGGGGATTCACCCCCACGGAATTTCGCGCCGACCGCTGGGGAAACCGGCTGCACCCGGTCGGGGTCGGGATCCTCGGGGCCGGCTGCAACATGTGCTTCGACCGCCGGCTGTTGATCGAGCTGGGGGGATTCGACGAGGCGCTGGACACCGGCCGCCCGCTTCCTGGCGGGGGCGACCTGGACATCTTCTATCGCGTGATGCGCGCCGGCCGCGCCATGCGCTACGAGCCGGCCTACGCCGTGTACCACGAGCACCGGGAGACGCTGCCGCAACTCACCCACCAGTACTGGACCTGGGGGCTGGGGTTCATGGCCTTCCTTGTGAAGTCCTGGCGGAGCGATCCGGCGCTGCGCCCCCGCCAACGGGCCATGCTCTGGTGGTGGGCGATGGATCGCCTGGGCGCCATCGGCCGCGCTGCGCTGAAAGGGCGCTGGCAGGCGCTGGGATTCGCCTGGGCTGAGTTCAAAGGCGGCGTTCAGGGACTTTTCGGCGAGTACGATCGCTCTCGCCAAAGGGTTCAGCGCATTCGGGAGCAGACAGCATGAGCGAGCAGCCCTGGCGCATCGTGGACCTGGATCTGGCCGACGGCCCGCGCGCCGTCGAGGCCTCCGAGCAGCCCCACCTGCTGGTCTTCTGGTGGTCCGGGATCCCGCTGGGGATCCGCGCCCTCTCGTCGGCCGAACTGCCATTCAGTGCGGCGCAGGTCGCCGAGACGGCCGCCCCGATGATCGCGGACCAGGCGCTGGCGCGCGGACTGGACGGCGCACGCTGGCGCGCCGGTGTCGACGCCATCGTCCGGGACGGGCCGAGGCTGGAGGAGGCCGCGCGTTTGGATGCGCTCGGGGTGCTGGACGCCGCGGCCCGCCCGACCGCCGCCAACACAAGCGGCCTCTCGGTCGTGATCTGCACGCGGGACCGGCCCCAGATGCTGGCCAAGTGCCTTCAAAGCCTGGCTCTGCAAGCGAGCCCTCCGGGGCAGGTCGTCGTGGTCGACAACTCGCGTGACGGGAGCGCGCGGCCGGTCTGCGAGGGCAGGGCCGGCGTGTCCTCTGTCCACGAGCCGCGGCCTGGCCTGAGCTGCGCGCGGAACGCGGGGATCGCCGCTGCGAAGGGCGAATTCATCGCCTTCACCGACGATGACGCTGAACTCAGCGCCAGTTGGACGCAGGACCTCGTCCGAGCCTTCGACGACCCGTCGGTCGATGCGGTGACCGGCCTGGTGCTCCCCGCCGTCCTGGACACCCCGGCCCAACGGGCGTTCGAACTGGAGCTGGGAGGCTTTACCGGCCGCTACTTTCCGCTCGTCTTCGACAGCGCGTTCCTGGCGATGACGCGGGATATGGGCCCGCAGGTCTGGCGAATTGGCGCGGGGGCGAACATGGCCTTCCGCCAGAAGGTGTTCGCCCGCTTCGGCGTGTTCGACGAGCGGCTGGGCGCTGGCGCCTCCGGCTGCTCGGAGGATTCCGAGTTCTGGTATCGGGTGCTGGCGGGGGGAGGGACCTGTCTCTACGAGCCGCGCGCCGTGGTCCGCCACCATCATCGCGAGGATTGGGCGGGCCTGCGCCGACAGTACCGGGCCTACATGCGCGGCCACGTTTCCGCTCTTGTCGCCCAGGCCGACCGCTATGGGCACAGCGGCAACATCCGGCGGATCTTTCGTCAGCTGCCGATGTATTTCCTGCGGACCGCCTTGCTGGCCGTCCAGAATCTGCAGGGCTGGCGTCTGCGCCTTCTCGCCGAAGAATTCATCGGCTGGGCATTGGGCCTGCAATATCTGATGCGCCCAAAATGGCGCCGCGCGGGCCAGTTGGGGCCAAGCCCGAAGCGGGAGGCGGCGGCGGCGACGCACGCCCAGATGCAGCGTGCGTAAGGCGGCTCTCCGGTCCTTCCTGGCGAAGAACCCCTTCGGGGCCGGCCTGACCGACGGCCTTTTCTACCGGGAGAAGATGCGCGCCATTCACCGCATCGCGCCGCAGCAGTTGAGCGACAGCGGGCCGGGACGAATCCTCGACGTCGGCGGCGGCCGCAGCGGCCTGGCGGGCCTGCTCTACCCGCAAGCCGAGGTGGTGACGCTGGACGTGGATCCTGACCTCGCGGGCCAGGGGCCGCTTGGCCGCAACGGGCGGTTCGTGTGCGGAGACGCCCGGCGGCTGCCCTTCGCGGACGGCGCCTTCGACGCCGTGGCCCTGTTCGACGTTCTTGAGCATGTGAGTGAGGACCGCGCAGCGGCGGCGGAGGCGATGCGGGTGGTGCGTCCGGGCGGCGTCGTCCTGCTCTCGACCCCGGTCGCCGCCTGGCGCTATCCCTACTTCGATGTGATGCGTCCGGTGTGCCCTCCGGAAGCCGAACTGATGGCGGAGTGGGGGCACGTGCGCCGCGGATATGACGTGGCGGAGTTGGCTGGAATCTTCGGCGGATCGCCCGAGAAGCGGGCCAGCTTCATCAATCCGCTGACGGCGTTCGCGCATGACCTGGCCTTTTCGCGGCTTGGGCGGCGCAAGCGCCGACTGCTGCACGCGCTCGCCGCGCCTGTGACCGCCATTGGTTATCTCTGCCATCACCCGGCGCTCCCCGGTAACGAGACGGCCCTGGCATGGCGACGATAGCCCCAGGCCGCGTCGCGATCTTCCCATGGGGAGACGTCATCGAGGACTTCCTCGATCCGCTCAACCTGGGCCTCGATGACTACGCCGCGCGGATGCGTGGCGGCTGGCTGTTCGGCTATGTCGCCGCGCTTCAGGCGCAGGGTTTCGAGCCGCTGATCGTCTACGCCTCCGCGCAGGTGACGGCGAACACCCGGCTCATCCATGCCGAGACGGGGGCGCCGATCGTCCTGGTCCCGGGCCGCAGGAGCGGCTTGGGGAGGACCCGGGGCCATCCCTCCGCACGGGCGGCGGCGCAATGGGTCCGCACGCCCGCACGCAAATTCGCCGAGGTCCTGCGAGCCGAGCGCTGCTCCGCCATCCTCGTGCAGGACTATGAACACCCAAGGTTCGACGCCCTGGCCCTGCTCGCGCGCTCGCTGGGACTTCCCCTCTACGCCACGTTCCAGGGGGGCGATGTGACCCTTTCGCCCTTGGAAGGTCCGGTGAGGTCGGCTTCGGTGCGGCTGTGCCGCGGCTTCGCCGTCGCCTCGGCGCGGGAAAGGTCCCGCCTGGGCGAGACCTATGGCGCGGTGGGCCGCGTGCACGATGTCCCAAACCCCGTCGACGCGGGGTTCTGGCGAAGTGAGGGGCGGGCCGCTGCGCGCCAAGCCCTCGGCCTTGGGCATGATGAGCTGATCTTCTTCAACCACGGCCGGATCGACGTGCATCGCAAAGGCCTCGACGTGCTGTTGGCGGCCTGGCGTGAGGTTAGCCAACTCCACGCGGCTCGCCTGGTGATCGTCGGATCGGGCCAGGACCGCGAGACCTTCTCGGCCATGACCGAGGGGACGCCGGGCCTCACGTGGCTGGACGGCTACGTCACAGACCCGCCCTACATCCGCCGCTGGCTTTCAGCCGCCGACGCTTATGTCACCCTCTCGCGCATCGAGGGCATGCCGGTGGCGCCGCTCGAGGCGATGGCGTGCGGGCTGCCCTGCGTGGCCAGCGACGCCCACGGACTGGCCGATATCTTCAGCGCCGGAGAGGCCAGCGGCGGCCTGTTGACGCCCCGAGGCCAAGCCGCGCCGGCCGCCGCGGCGATGTCGCGCCTGGCCCGCGACCCCGCTTTGCGGCGGGCGCTGGGCCAGGCGGCGCGCGGCGCAGTGGAGTCGCGCTTTTCGACTGACGCCGTAGGGGCGGCCCTGGCGGCCATGATGCGTGGGGCCGCCGTCGAGCAGGCGAGTCCTGACGATGGGCTTGGGCATGCGCCTTCCCTGACGCGCGCCTCGCTCACGCAGCCCTCGCCCTTCAGCCGCCTGCGGAATTTGGGGCGCCAGGCCCAGCCCTAGGCTCTGCGCCGGCGGCATCTGCCGGCGCTAGTCCTCGACGATCTCGATCCAGCTCGGATTGCGGCCCATGGGATGGAAGCCCATCGAGGAGCGGGCGCCCACGTCGTCGAACTGGGCGATCAGCCCGGCGCCGGCGGGGTACATGATCCCCGCGCCCGGCGGATAGGAATGCAGGGGGTCGAGGGCGCCGGTGGCCGGGTCGATGGCGTAGGAGGTCAGCGCCCGCGAGAGCTGTCCGGCCGCGAGCAGATGGCGCCCCTTGGGATCGATCGCCAGGGTGCGGGGGCTGGCCTCGCTGATGTAATAGCCGATGGGCGACAGCCGCCCGCGACCTTCGCAGCGGAAGGCGGAGATGGTGCTGGTCGCCCGATCGCTCGCGTAGAGATAGCGGCCGTCCGGGGTGATCCGCAGGTCCGCGCCGCGCGCCCGGCCATGGCAGTTGGGGGGCAGGATGGGGGCGGTGCTGCGCAGCAGGAGCGCGCCGGTCTGCGGGTCGAAGTCGAAGACATCGACCATGCCGTCGTACTCGTTGACGACGTAGAGCGCCCGGCCGTCGGGGTGGAAGACCGCGTGCCGCGGTCCCGAGCCCGGCCGGCAGGTGGTCTCGCGGACAAATTCCAGCTGCCCGCTCGCCGCATCCAGCCGGAAGGTCCAGAGGCTGTCGGCGCCGATCAGGGTGGCGACCACGAAGCGGTTGGCCGGGTCGGGCGTGATGGCGTGGGCCTTGCCGGGCAGGTCCACCCGCTGCTGCACCGGACCCAGGACCCCATCCGGCCCGATGGGCAGGACGCAGATCAGGTTGTCCGGATAGGAGGCGCCGAGGATGTAGCGCCCGCTGGCCTCGACAGTGATGTCGGCGAGCGAGCCTGGGACCTCGGCGCTCGAGAGGTAGGTGAGGCGGGGCTCCCCGCGATCAAGGCGGAAGCTCTTGATGCAGAACGGCTTGCTGCGGACGGTGACGAAGAGCGTCGCGCCGTCGGGGCTGAAGGTGAGCGGCAGGCTCACCCGCGAGGGCGTCGTGACGTCCGGCAGCGGCACGCTGGCCAGCAGCTCGAACGCGCCCGCCTCGCCCAGTCGGAACATCTGGACGGCCAGGCTGTCGGCGGCGCCCACGAACGCCAGCATCGGCGGATCTCCATGTCAGCGGCCCGCAAGGGGCGGGCGGCAAGGTTCTAGTCGATGGCGGCCGCCGGTCACGGCCGAAATGAGCAGGCTTGCGTTCAGACCGCCAGGGCGGGCTGGCCGAGCGGCGCGGCGGGCGTCATCTCCGCCACCGTGCGCCGCCAGGCCCTCAGCGCCGACCAGAGCAGGATCACCGCCGCGGGCATCGCCACCGAAACGGTGGCGGCCAGGGACAGGCCTATCTTGTTTTTGTCGTGGAACACGAAGTCGGTGAGCGCGCCCACCACGGCCGCGCCGATGCCGCTGCCGGCGGTGTTGCCGCAGAGCACGAAGAGGGCGATGAGCCGGCCCCGCAGGACCGGCGGCGCCAGTATGCTGAAGGCCGCGGTGCCGTAGGCCTGGAAGGAGATCATCACCAGCTGCAGGAAGATGTACATCGGGAAGAAGATCTGCGGCGACCTGAGGTGGAAGATGATCAGGCCGAACGGCAGGCTGATGGTGATCAGCCAGCAGTAGATCCGCAGGTGCGCATCGCTCATCCCCCGCCGGTAGAGCCAGTCCACGACCGCGCCCTTGAAGACCAGAGCCAGCGCCGCCAGCAGGCTGATGACGCCAAGCGCCGAGCCGTATTGCAGCGGGGTCCAGCCGAACTGCCGGCCGATGAAGGTCGGCACCCAGGCGGTCATGGCCATGGCGCACACCGAGCAGCAGGCGAACCCCCCGATCATCAGGGAGATGACCTTGCGATGGCGCTTGAGGAAGGGCCAGAACAGGGTCTTGGCGACGGCCTTGTCCGCCTCGTCCATCACCGAGGCGGTCCTGGGCGGCTCGCGCACCGTGAACAGCAGCGAGGCGCCGATCAGGCCGGGGATCCCCGCCATGACCATCACCAGGTGCCAGGGCGCCATCCCGCCCAGCACGGGCAGGTGCAGCGGTCCCATGGCGATGGCCATGGTCAGCAGCGCCCCGCCCGCCGCGAACGCCAGGGCCGAGCCCGCCTTGGCGGCGGTCTGATAGATCGCCCCGGCGGTGGTGAGCTGGTCGCGGCGGAAGCCGTCGGCGATCAGCGAATAGGCCGAGGGCGAGAGCGCCGCATCGCCCGTCCCCACGCAGATCCGGGCGATCAGCAGGGTGAGGAAGGATCCCGCCAGGCCCGAGGCCATGGTGGCCAGCGACCAGAAGACCACGCCGAAGAACAGCACCCACCGCCTCGGGAATCTGTCCGCCGCCCAGCCGAACGGAAACGAGGCCACAGAAAGGCTGAGCGCGAACGCCGGCCCCAGGATCAGGCTCACCTGGAAGTCGGTGAGCCCAAGGTCGGCCCGGATCGGGTCGACCAGCATGGTGAGGATGTATCGGTCCAGCAGGCCGAAGGTGTAGAGCATCCAAAGGATCGCCAGCATCCACCAGGAGGCGAGGCCGGCGACGGGTTCGCGGTAAGGCGCCGGGGCGGGGGCGTGGCTGGCGTCTGGCATTCGGTCAAGTCACCTTTGGAACGTCAAGTTCGCCGCAAGCGGCGGCGCGGCCGCAGCGCCCAGTCCCCGGCCGATTCCGAAAATTTTCGTGAGCGTTCCTTAGGCCGTCAGGCGACCTGGCCCAGCGCCGCCGCGCCCTCGAGCCAGCGTCCAAGCCGCATGTCGGACTTCAGCGCCGTGCGGCGCATCACGCGGGGGTATTTCTGCGGGTGGCCGTAGGCGCGGTGGACGGTGCGCCAGTTGTCCCACACCAGGACATCCCCCGCTTCCCAGTGGTGGCGGTAGGCGCGGGTCTCGTCGGTGACCATGGCGATCAGCGAGGCCAGCAGCTCGGCGGCCTCGTCCTTGGGCAAGCCATCGATCCGCAGCGCCATGGACGGGCTGATGTTGAGCACCGGCTGGTCCGTCTCGGGGTGCGCATAGACGAGCGGCTGGGATACGTCGGGCAGGTTTTCGCTGGTCCGGCCGGTGTGGGCGTAGCTGTGGACGATGCGCAGGCCCTGCAGCTTGCATTTCAGCCCGTAGGGGAGGCTGCGATAGACCTCCGTGCGGTCGACCCATCCGGTGTCGCCGCCCACCTCCGGCACCACGATGGCGCGCAGCAGGGTGCCGCGGTGCGGGGTCTCGGTGTAGCTGCTGTCCGAATGCCAGCGGAGCATGCCGACGATGGCGTCAGGGTCCGGGTCGTAGTCGGGCGCGGCCGCCTCGGACTTGGAGGACAGCTCCATCACCAGGGGCTGGTCGGCGAGGTGGAAGCGCGGAAGGCGGGTGGGCTGCGGCTCGCCGAAGACCCGCGCCAGCTCGACCTGGCCCTCGTCGTCCAGGTCCAGTCCCTTGAAGACCAGGACGCCATGTTCGAGGAACGCGCGCTGCAGGTCCGCCGCTTCGCCCCGCGACAGGCCCTTGGGCTCGAGACCGGTGACGATTGCGCCCAGCGGAGCCGATGTGCGGCGGATGCTGAAGGACATGGTCGCTTCCTCAGGTGGCAGTCTGGCGCTGCACTATGTCAAGAGTTTCTCAGCCCAAAATAGCGGCTCGGACCATCACAGGCAACAAAATCAGCTCATTATTACCGGGGTGGCGCCGGACGCCAAGGTTTGCAATGATGATTCCCGCTGACTAAGCTCATCTGTCTTAAAGATATAACTATTTAATCGGGGGAGGAATATGCGCTCCAAAGTACTGATCGCGCTTGCCTGTTCGGTTTCGGCGTTCGCCACCGCGGCTGCGGCCCAGCCGGTGGCTCAGGTCGAGGAAGTCATCGTCACCGCCCAGAAGCGCGAGGAGCGCCTTCAGCAAGTCCCATTGACGGTCAGCGCCATCACCGCGAGCCAGCTTGAGCGCAGCGGCGTCTCCGGCACCCGTGACCTGCTGCAGCTCACCCCCGGCCTGAACCTGGTGCAGACCAGCTTCGTGCCCCAGGCGGTCATCCGCGGCGTCGGCACCCGGGGCGTCGGCCCGGGCGATGAGAGCACGGTGCCGATCTACGTCGACGGGGTCTACGTCTCCCTGCAGGCGGCCAACGCCTTCGAACTCAGCAACATCGAGCGCGTCGAGGTCGTGAAGGGGCCGCAAGGCACCCTGTTCGGGCGCAACGCCGTGGGCGGGGCGATCAACGTCCTGACCAAGGACCCCAAGCCGACCTTCGAGGGCAAGCTCGCGGCGAGCTACGGCAGCTTCCACAAGCGGGAAGGCGAGCTCTACCTCTCGGGGCCGCTGACCGACACGCTGGCGGCCAACCTCTCGGTCTATGGCGCGGCCGACGACGGCTACATCAAGGACCTGGTGCACGGCGGCAACGTCAACCCGGCCAGCACGAGCGTCTATCGCGGCAAGCTGCTGTGGACCCCGACCGACCGCACCGAGATCAAGCTGATCGCCAACTACACCTTCGTGATCGACTCCTCGGCGGTCGCCTTCCACCCCTTCAACGGGATCACTACCGCCCGGCGGGCGAACCCGCCGGTCTATTTCCCCGGCAAGTTCGAGCTGGCCTCCGACCAGCCGATCCTGAGCCAGTTCTTCACCGAAGGCGCCAGCCTGCACGCCCGGCAGAAGTTCAGCTTCATGGACCTGACGGCGATCGGCTCATACCAGTACAGCAAGAACTTCTCGAACCAGGAGCAGGACGGCACCGTCTTCAATGCCGGCTCGATCACGACCCAGCGCTCCCGCGACCAGGCCTACACCGGGGAAGTCCGCGCGACCTCCACCATGGACGGGCCGCTGAAGTGGATCGCCGGGATCTACGGCTTCCAGGCCAAGTCCTGCTACTGCGACCTAGTCAACACCAATGTGCCGCTGCGGGCGGTCCAGCGCGCCAAGGCCTTCGCGGTCTTCGGCGAGGCGACCTATGCCCTGGGCGACCTCTCCGCCACCGCCGGCCTGCGCTACAGCCACGAGAAGCGGAGCATCTTCACCACCCGCAGCGGGCTCTTCATCGGCACGGGTGAGCAGACCTTCTCGAAGGTCACGCCGCGGGTCTCGGTGACCTACAACTTCAGCGAACGGGCGCGGGTCTACGGGACCTACAGCCAGGGCTTCAAGAGCGGCGTCTACAACGCCTCCTCCGTCGCCACGCCGCTGGTTCCGGTCAATCCGGAGACGCTCGACGCCTTCGAGGTGGGCTTCAAGAGCGAGCCCAGCCGCCAGTTGCAGGTGAACCTGTCGGCCTACCTCTACAACTACGACAACCTGCAGGTGGTGGCCCGCAACTTCACCACGGGCGCGACCCTGCTGCAGAACGCCGCCAAGGCGCGGATGTACGGGGCCGAGCTGCAGTTCGCCTATGCCGCCACCCCCTACTGGAACATCTCGGGCGGCGCGGCCTACACCCACGCCCGCTTCGTCCGGTTCCCGGGCGCCAGCGTCGTCAGCCCGCGCCCCGACCTCATCGGCACCCAGTCGGTCACCGCCGACGTCGCCGGGAACGCGGTGCCCAGGTCGCCGGACTGGAACGTCAGCCTTCGGTCCGACTACACCGTGCCGCTGAGCGTGGGTAAACTCACCTTCGCGGGCAACGTCTACTACAGCAGCAAGTACTACTTCGACTTCGGCAACCTGTTCCCGCAAAAGGCCTATGTGATCGTCAACGCCAGGGCGACCTGGACCTCGGAAGACGGCCGCTACCGGGTCACCGGTTTCGTGGACAACGCCACCAACAACGACCGCATCCTCTCGCTCAGCACAAACACCATCGCCATCGTGCAGACCGACTCGCGGCCGCGCTCCTACGGGGTGAAGGTGGAGTACGCCTTCTGATGAGCGCCTTCGTGCTGAATCCGGCCTTCGAGTCCACGTCCGAGCGCCTGGGCGACCTGACGCTCAGCCACGCCCGGTTCAAGACCGACGGCCGCTTCCCCTGGATCATCCTGATCCCCCGCCTGAGCGGGGTGGAGGAGCTGGAGGATCTCTCGGCCGAGGATCGCGTCCAGCTGATGGACGAGATCCTGGCCGCCGGCCGCGCCGTGCGCGCGGTCGGCGAGGCCCAGGGCCGGCCGGTGGCGCGGCTGAACATCGGCATGATGGGCAACAAGACGCCACAGATGCACCTGCACGTGCTGGGCAGAAGCCCAAGCGACGCGCTCTGGCCAAGGCCGCCCTGGGGGATCGGCGAGACCACCGCCTACGCCCCCGGCGACCTTGCGCTGGCGGTGGCCGCGGCGCGGACCTCGTTGGGCCTGCCATCGGCCTGATCTGGCGCCCGCGCCGGGCGCGGCCTCACCCAAGCGGTATGTTGTAGAGCTTGGCCGCATTGAGCCCCATCACCTTGCCCCATTCCTCGTCGGTCAGGTCCGGGAGGCCTTCGCGCAGGTTGTCGATCGGATAGAGGCAGGTGGGGTGGGGGAAGTCGGTTTCGAACATCACCCGATCGACGCCGACGCGGCGCACGACGTGGGCGATGTCCTCCCGCTCGAACCAGAAGCAGCCGTAGAAATTGCGCTGGAAGTACTCCGAGGGCATCAGCTGTAGCCGGTCGCGGTGGGTCATCTCGGTGTACTGGTTGTCCAGCGCCTCGAGCAGGAAGGGGATCCAGCCGATCCCGCTCTCCACGGAGACGAACTGCAGGCCCGGATAGCGGTCCAGCACGCCGCTGTAGATGAGGTTTCCCAGCGTGCGGCCGTTGTTGAAGAACACCATGGCGCCGGCCAGGCCCATCTGCAGCTTGTGAGGCAGCGAGGGCCATCCCTGGTTGCCGATGAAATCCATGGCCTGTTCGCTGGCGCCGATGTGGAAATTCACCGGCACCTTCTTGTCCTGGCAGACCTCCCAGAGGGGGTCCCAATGGGGATCGCCCAGGTCCGGCAGGCCTTCGATCTCGGCCAGGCGCGAGCTCTGCGGGTCCGAGTTGATGTTCACGCCCTTGAGGCCCATCGCCATGGCGCGCTCGGTCTCGCGCACGGCCTCCTTGACGTCCCACCAGGGCAGCATGGCCATGGGGCATAGCCGATCGCCGGACTCGGCCTGCAGCTCGGCCATGCCGTCGTTGAAGATCTTGACCGTGGCCAGCCGCAGTTCGGCGTCCACCAGGGCCGCCTTGTGGCCGCCAAAGCCCATGATGTTGGGATAGATGATCTGGGCCCAGACCCCGATCTCGTCCAGCAGGGCGACCCGCGCCTTGCCGTCATAGGACGCCGGGTGGACGTCGTCGTAGCCGAGCTTCTGGAAGTCCAGGTTCCGCGCCTTGGTGCCGTCCTTGTAGATGGTGCTGTTCGCCGGAGCGCCGTCGCCGATGGATTTGTCCCCGTCGATCACCCAGGCGATCTTGCCGTCGCCGAGAGTCTTCACCTGGGGCACGCGGTCCTTGAGGCTGGCCGGCGCGCGCTTGGTCCACAGGTCCACCGGCTCGGAGAGATGGGTGTCGGCGTCGATGATGCGGA
>Ga0075367_10000513_pt1 | contig 14586 bp, 7 predicted proteins | sample EndMethybrTD3032_FD_71399 | JGI IMG/M metagenome (GOLD analysis project Ga0075367, IMG submission 71399) | Populus endosphere microbial communities from Tennessee, USA - Endosphere MetaG P. TD hybrid TD303-2 | ecosystem: Host-associated > Plants > Roots > Endosphere | place: USA: Tennessee... | reverse complement strand
CTATTTGACCTGTAGGACATTCGCATGGTTTGGACGAGCCTAAAAAGCCGCAAGGGCAGGGGTTTGCCGTGGCTATTAGTATAAAGTCGGCGGGATACTCTATTGTCTGACGAATTCTGGAAATAGTAATCAGCCCGTCTTCCAGAGGCTGACGCATCGCTTCCAAAGTCGCCCGGTTAAATTCGGGCATCTCATCCAAAAAAAGGACCCCTTTGTGGCTAAGGGTGATCTCGCCTGGACGCGTTTTTGCCCCTCCACCTACGATCGACACATGGCTTGAGCTGTGGTGTGGCGCCCTGAACGGCCGATCGGTGACGAGTTCATCATAATTATTACTTGCCAAACTATGAAGGTGGGTGACTTCCAACATTTCCCGGTGGGTCAGGGGAGGCAGTATGCCTGCCATTGCTTTCGCTAACATGCTTTTGCCCGTCCCAGGCGGGCCACTTAGCAGAATATTATGCCCACCCGCAGCAGCGACCTCAAGTGCCCGCTTCGCTTGAGTCTGTCCGGCTATATCAGACAAGCACACCTTTGCCACAGGATTAGAGGTAGCGAAAGGTTGGCTAGCAGCTTGGAGCGGCACCAGAGGCCTGGTACGCAGCTCACAAATATTCGATATAGGAAAGATTTCAATATTAGGTATAAGCATCGCCTGCTTTACATTGTCTGCAGGGATGACATATTTTCTTATTCCTAGTCTTTCACCGGCCAGGAGTATGCCAATTATGCCCCTGACTGCCCGCACGTCACCGTTCAGCCCAATTTCTCCTATCATTGCGCAGTCCTTTGAGAGCTGGGACGGCAGTTGGCCGTTCACTGTCATGATCGAGGCCGCAATTGGGAGGTCAAGACTCGTGCTGTCTTTTGGCAAGTCTGCTGGCGCCAGGTTAATGGTTATGCGTTTCCGAGGCATCTCAATTCCGGTGCTGGCGAAAGCACTACGCACACGCTCCTTTGCTTCGTCTACGGCCTTATTGCCAAGCCCTACAATAACAATCGATGGCAGGCCATTGGATGCTTGGCATTCAATTTGAATGATGGTGCCCACAGAACCCACGGCAAGTATGCTTTGTATGAAACTCACGAGCTATGTAATACGCTAGGTTGCCTAAAAAGAAAAGGCCCGCTTGCGAGTTGCGGGCCATATTTTTGATTTGATTTTGTCGTTTTGGATTTGGAGTTTGATGGTTTCTTTTCTTGGAACAACGGCTTGCGAGAAGCCGTTGTTATAGATATCGTTTTTGTTTTTGAGCACTTTTTTTATTCAAGTGCTACTGCTATCTTATAAATTACAAAACCGGCTGTCAACACAAATTCCAGCCATTTTTATATAAACCTGTGTATAACTTTTACGCCCTAAAAAATACCAAAATGCTGTGCTTAATGTGAATACTTTTCCGGCCTTACTTTTGATTCATAAAAATGCTTATGCTATTGACAAAAACGACTATTTGCGCTAGACTGTTTTTAGTAAGTCAAAAACAAAAACTTACATTAACAATTCAAATACAACGCTCTTCGGGACCCTAAAGGTTTCGGGAGCGGTCAGTCAAGCCAAAGGGTAGTAAGCGCTAATAAGTTATATACATAGGGCGGTTTTACTACCCGCGGCTCTTAAGTTAACTAAACGAAAAATACTGCAGGGTGCAAATACTGCAGTATTTTTCTATTCAGCAATAACGTAAAATAATGATATGAAAAGAACAGCTATTATCGCGGGTACATGCTTACTGTTTGTTCTCGCTCTTTTTTTGGGTACAGACCCAAAAAAAGTCCCATCACTTGTATTAGTGCTGCCGTTTCTGCTGCTTTTCGTCTTTGTGCTTACATTGGTGGCTTTTATCTTAGAAAGGCAGAGGTTTTCGCGGCGTAAAGCAATCAAGGTTGGAGCGCTTTGCTCCGGTGTCCCTCTGGCATTACTTGTACTGCAGTCCATAGGTCAGCTCACCATCCGGGACGTGCTGGTTTTAGGGGCGCTATTCACACTTTCTTATTTCTATATTGCACGCAGCGCAACATCTTCTTAGAAACTGTTGTAAAAGCATAGCTATAAGAGACAGTTACTGGTATAATAAGGCTTGACGTATGAATTTGCAGGTAGATAGAATATCGGGTTTAGATTTACCGCAGCCGGGTAGTGACGCAAGCCAGCTGCCGCCTATTCATGCACCTCAAACATTTCATGCACCAGACACGGCCATCCCACAGTTCAGTGTAGGCGCCTCACCGGCACCCGATACACCTATAGCGCCGACTCAGCCTGCCGCTACTCCCGCTGCCGCCATTGTGCCTCAGAGTCAGCCTGCCGTTGCGCCTGCGGCAGATCCTCTTGCTGCCGTAACCTCTCAGTTTGCTCCTGCTGACACTTCGGCTGCCCAGGCTGAAGAGGCTGATACTCCCTTTGATGAAGAGTGGGTCTCAAAGGCTAAAGAAGTCGTTGAGCGAAGCCATACGGACCCATACACCCAGAGCCAGGAATTAAGCAAGCTAAAAGCTCAATATATAAAGGCACGGTATAACAAGGATATCAAGGTTAGCGAAGATTAGTTATGACGGTTCTTCTATTCATAATCGTTTTTATACTTTTGACTGCCGCGATCGCGGCTCCAATTATCTTTTTGCAGACACGACGCCAACGAAGAGAGGTTAAGAATTTTGAACGCGGACTCAAGATGGTACCGCTTCTTATACACCTTCCACCTGCCAGCGACGACACCGAAGGCAATGGGCGTGACGTTCGTGATGTAACCGACGAGAACATCTCGAAGGCACAGATTATTTATGGAATTATCGCCAGCACCATCCAGAAAGGCTTTAAGGCGAAATTCTATGGCCAGCGTCATTTTGCGTTTGAGGTTGTAGCCTCCAAAGGATTCGTCTACTTCTATGCTGCCGTACCCGTTACGCTGGTGGAGGTAGTCAAACAGGCGATTGTAAGCGCCTATCCTTCCGCACGCCTCGAAGAGACGACCGAGCATAACATCTTTAGTTCAGTTGGTAAGCTGAGCGGCACCGTGGGCGGGCAGCTCAACCTCAAAGAATCGTATGCCTATCCTATCGCAACGTACCAGGACTTGAAGCGTGATGCTATGCAGGCCTTGTTGAACTCATTGTCTACGCTCGACCGCGAAGATGGGGCAGGTATTCAAATCCTTATGCGACCTGCCGACCCATCATGGCGAAAAAGCGCGCTGGAAGCCGCCAGTAAAAAACGAAAGGGCGGTGGCGGCAGTAAAAAAGGCGGCGAACAATTGTTCAGCCTCGGCAAGGAAATTGCTACAGCATTTGTTAAGCCTCCTGAATCAAAAGAAGGCGGCAAAGATGGTGGCCATGACTTGTCAGGACTTGACCAAGCGATAGTCGACTCAATTGAAAGCAAGACCCAACAGCCTGGCTATGAAGTACTCATTCGCATAGTAGTTTCATCCAATATTAGCCAGCGGGCGCAAGCTATTTTAAACAACGTTGTGGCAGCTTTCTCCTTATTTGATGCTCCGGGAAAGAATGGATTCAAGTTTGCACCGACAAAAGATATTGATCAACTTACAACAGATTACATACTCCGCATCTTCCCGCAAAGCGAAACTAAGAACATTTTGAACGCCACTGAGCTTGCGACGATATTCCATTTTCCTGAACAAAAAAACATTCCTACATCCCAGCTCGAACGGCAAGGTTCCAAGCAAGTTGATGCCCCACGCAACATGCCAGACCAAGGCCTGTTGCTTGGCTACAACGTATTTCGTGGTGTTAAAAAGCCGATTCGCTTGAGTCTGAAAGATAGGCAGCGACACATGTACGCAGTGGGTCAGACTGGTACCGGTAAGTCTACTTATCTTGAAAACCTGGCTCTGCAGGATATGCTGAGCGGTAATGGATTTGCCTTTGTCGATCCGCATGGTGACACGGCAGAGAACTTGCTCGCCATGGTGCCTAAAGAGCGGACCGAAGATATCATTTATTTCTCGCCTTCGGATGTAGACTACCCGATGGGGCTCAACCTGTTTGAACACAGTAGCCCTGACGAGAAAGACTTCCTTATCCAGGAAGTATTGAACATGCTGTATAAGTTGTACGACCCACAACACCAAGGGATCATGGGCCCCCGTTATGAGCACCTCTTCCGCAACGCTGCGCTGACTGTGATGGCCGACCCGGAGGGTGGAACGTTTGTCGATATTCCAAAGCTTTTCCGTGACCCTGGTTATGTGAAGCAAAAGCTTAAATATGTAAAAGACCAGAACGTACTTGAGTTCTGGCAGAAAGAAATGCCCCAGTCCCAGCGCTCAAATGAGTTCGGTGAAGTGGTAAGCTGGTTTGTCAGTAAATTCGGGGCCTTCCTTTCCAACGAAATGATGCGTAATATTATTGGCCAGACCAAGAGTGCCTTTAATTTGCGCGAAGTTATGGACGAAGGTAAGATCCTGATCGTCAACTTAAGTAAAGGACGCCTTGGCCTTTTGAACTCGCAGCTACTTGGTATGATCTTCGTGATGAAGTTCCAGGCTGCCGCTATGAGCCGCGCGAATATTCCAGAGAAAGAGCGTAGAGACTTCGCCTTGTATGTGGATGAGTTCCAGAACTTCTCAACAGATTCATTTGCAACGATCTTGAGTGAAGCTCGTAAGTATCACCTGAACTTGATTGTGGCCAACCAGTTTACGACCCAGCTGACGGACGAGATCCGTGATGCGGTATTTGGTAACACTGGTACTATCGTGGCATTTCGTGTGGGTCAGGACGAGGACGCCGAGTCATTGGCCAAGCGTCTACGGCCCGCCTTTGACCCGACTGACCTTTTGCGCATGCCCAACTATAATGCCGGCGTCCGTATGCTTATTAACGGTGTGCCGACGCAGCCGTTTAGTATGGCAACCCTGCCACCGCTCGGAAATCCTAACCCCAAGCTGGCGGACGCGCTGAAACAGCTTTCTGCTGCCAAGTATGGCCGACCTAAAGCACAAGTTGAGAAAGAGCTTTTCGAGCGCCTTGCTACAAAGGCTGAGCCGCCGGCACCCGCTCCTGCGCGGCCACCAGCGCCTTACGGATCGTTTGGCCCGGGTCAGGGGCAACAACAACGTCCTATGCCTGGCTATCCGGGTCAACAACCTCCCGGCGCTCCATATCCATCCGGACCACAGCCTAAGCCGCCGGGCACCGGCTCATTTCTTGATGAGTGGATGGGTAAACGCCAGAGTAGCGGTCCTTTGATGCGTCCAAATCCTTGGGGCAAGCCTTCCGCGCCAGCTCCTCGTCCTGTAGCTCCTGGTACCCCTATGGCTGGTCCGGCGCCTGGCGCTGGCATGGCGCCTCCCGGCCCAATATATCCATCCCAGCCTCAACTGCCGCCTCGAACTCAGCCTCTTGCTCCTGGTGCGCCTGCTATGCCGCTGTCGCCAGCTGCGCAAACACAGCAGGCAGTGCCTCCGGCTTCTGCTCCGGTTATTCCGACTTCGGCACCGATCCAGCAGGCTCTGCCGCCTCAGGCTCCGGCTCCGCAGCCGGCACAGCCTGTCGCGCAGCCGATATCTGTCGGGGCAATCCCTACTACCACACCTCCGCCCAGCATAGATCTTTCACAGAATCCTACTGTGGCTTATGGCGATGAGGAAGCTGCTAGTGCGGTTGATGATGCTAAAATAGAGCGTGAACTTGAGGCGGCAGCAGCTGAGGTGGACAAGAAATTGCAACAAGCGAATCAAAGTGCGGAGGCAGCCGCTGAAACTTCTTCTGCGGCTAAAGCTAGTACCACTGGGACTGAGGCCAAAGCAGTGTCTCCAGCCTCTCCGCCCGCCCATGCTCCTATGAAGATAGATGAGGATGGCCATAGCGCCGAAATCCCGTTGCTTAAACAGAGCAACAGGAAAACAGAAGACGAGAATGATACGATCTTTATCGACCAAGATGGCACTCTTCACATGCGTTAACGGCCACAGCTGGCAAGTTGCCAACATCTAGTTTTTCACCTATACTATAAGAGAAGTGGGAGACATCTAACTTTTTTATATTGTTCTAAAGAGGGTAATTTAGAAGTGGCTGACAAACAAAAAGCATATTCTGCTGATCAAATTCAGGTTCTTGAAGGCCTAGAGCCCGTGCGTAAGCGTCCGGGTATGTACATCGGGAGTACTGGTGTAGACGGCCTGCACCACTTAGTGTGGGAAATTGTAGACAACGGCATTGACGAAGCTCTTGCCGGTCATGCTACTAAAGTTGAGGTGATTTTACTAGCCGATGGCGGCGTCCGCGTGTACGACAACGGTCGCGGTATCCCAACTGATATCCATCCCAAGACTGGCAAAAGCACTGTGGAAACGGTTCTTACGGTGTTGCATGCCGGTGGTAAGTTCGATGGCGGCGGATACAAAGTCTCCGGTGGTCTTCATGGTGTAGGTGTCAGTGTGGTTAATGCCCTATCAACTAGACTTATCGTTGAAGTCTACCAGGATGGCAAAATCCACCGCCAGGAATATGAAAGAGGTATACCAAAGTCAGATCTTAAGGTGACTGGTAAAACCAACAGGAAGGGTACGGAGATTACCTTTTATCCCGATGAAACGATCTTCGAGATGACGAAAATCAATTACGAGACTGTACTTGATCGTCTGCGGCACCAGGCGTATCTCACAAAAGGCGTCAGAACATCGATCAGTGACGAGCGTACAGGAAAAAGGTATAGTTTTTATTTCGAAGGCGGTATCAAGTCATACGTTACGCACCTTAACTTTGGTAAAGAAGTCGTTGACGATGATGTTTTCTATGTCGACAAGTCGGTGGAAGACACTCAAATCGAAATCGCTGCACAATACACAGACGGTTTCAGTGAAACCATTAAACAGTTTGCCAATAACGTCGTCAACCCCGACGGCGGATCGCACCTTACTGGTTTCCGCTCTGCATTAACAAGGGTGATCAATGAGTATGCCCGCAAGAATGGTTTGCTTAAAGAAAAAGAAGAGAACCTTACCGGTGAAGACTGCCGGGAAGGCCTGACGGCAGTCATCTTGGTTAAGCTGCCTGATCCACAGTTTGAGGGTCAGACAAAGGGCAAGCTCGGTAACCCGGAAATCCGTGGTTACGTAGAGCAGGTAATGACCGAGTACTTTAATTACTATCTCGAGGAACACCCCGGGATTGCCCGTAAGATAGTAGGCAAGGCGCTGCTTGCAGCCCGTGCCCGTAAGGCTGCCCGCGCTGCCCGCGAAAACATTATTCGCAAAGGCGTACTGGAAGGCGCAAGCATGCCTGGTAAGCTTGCCGACTGTTCAAGTAAAGACCCTAAAGCCTCTGAGATTTATCTCGTAGAGGGTGATTCTGCTGGCGGTTCAGCAAAGAGCGGCCGCGACAGCAAGACTCAGGCCATTTTGCCTCTGCGCGGCAAGGTACTAAACGTAGAGCGGGCCCGTTTGGATAAGATGCTGGCCAATAACGAAATCCTGAGTCTTATAAAGGCCTTGGGTGTAGGTATTGAAGATTCGTTTGATGTTAATGGCCTTCGCTACGACCGTATCATTATCATGACCGATGCGGATGTCGATGGTTCCCACATTAGTACATTGCTTCTGACATTCTTCTTCCGTTTCATGAAACCGGTAGTAGATGGCGGGCACCTGTACATCGCTAAACCGCCGCTGTTCGAATTGGTGAAACAGGGCCGCAAATCCAGTGTTTTCATATACGACGAGTCAGAGCTCGATAAGGTTCTAGATGAGACCATCGCCAAGCGCCTGAAGGAAGGTCTCAAGGTAGATAAGGGCGATGAGCGTTTCCGCCAAGCCGGCTTCGTAGAACAGAAGCGCTACAAGGGTCTTGGAGAGATGGACGCCGAACAGCTGTTCGAAACCACCATGAACCCGATTAAACGCGTGCTTATTAAAGTGAAGGTTGAGGACGCCGAGAAAGCTGATGCTATCTTCAATAAGCTTATGGGCACAGAGGTAGAGCTTCGCAAGAACTTTATTACTACACATGCTAAGTTTGTGAAGGATTTGGACATCTAAATATGGACGACAACACACAAGAACCAACACAAAGTCAGGACGAAAGCATTTTTCTTGAGGGGGAAGTGATTCAGACCGAAAAAGCTGACCACTCACGCACCGTCGAGCTGAGAACCGTCGAGAACGTCATGGAGGATAGTTATCTTCGCTACTCCATGAGCGTGATAGTCGAGCGAGCGCTTCCTGACGTCCGCGACGGCCTTAAACCTGTCCATCGCCGTATTTTGTACACGATGAACCGTGATGGGCTCAGAAGCTCTGCAAAGCACCGCAAGAGTGCTAACGTTGTCGGTGCCGTAATGGGTGATTACCACCCGCATGGCGATGCCGCCATTTACGATTCTATGGTTCGCATGGCACAGCCTTGGGCAATGCGTTACATGCTGGTAAACGGCCAGGGTAACTTCGGCTCAATGGATGGAGATCCACCGGCCGCTATGCGTTATACAGAAGCTAAGATGGCTCGCGTTGCCGAGGAGATCCTCGAAGACATCGAAAAAGAAACTGTTGATTTCCGCGATAACTACGACGGCCGCCTCCAAGAGCCTGCCGTTTTGCCCGCAAAGCTGCCGAACCTGCTGCTAAACGGCCAGTTGGGCATTGCCGTCGGTATGGCAACCAACATTCCGCCACATAACTTAACAGAGCTGATCGATGCTACCGTTTACCAGATTGACCACGACGATGCATCTCTGGACGATTTACTACAGTACATTAAGGGGCCTGATTTCCCGACAGGAGGAGTCATCTTCGGTAAGGAATCGCTTCGTACGGCATATGCTACCGGCCGCGGCGGTGTAGTCGTGCGTGGTATTGCTGAGGTCGTGGAAGGGAATAAGGGGCGGCACCAGATCGTCATCACCGAAATACCTTACGCCCTCAACAAAGAGAGCTTGGTTATTAAAATTGCCGATCTTGTAAAAGAAAAGAAGATCAGCGGTATCTCTGACATCCGTGATGAGAGCGCCCGGGGCAATGTGCGAATTGTTATTGACCTCAAGAAAGACGCATACCCCAAAAAGTTGCTCAACCAGCTATATAAGCTGACCCCGCTTCAGACCTCATTCCACTTCAATATGATGGCGTTGATCGATGGTATCCAGCCGCGCGTTCTTGGGCTTCAGGATATTCTTACCGAGCACATCAAGCACCGCCAAACTGTCGTCCGTAGGCGTACAGAGTACGAACTCCGTAAAGCCAAGGAGCGCGCACATATCTTGGAGGGCCTTAAAATTGCTCTGGACCACATTGACGAAGTGATCAAGACCATCCGCGCCAGCCAAACCAGTGATGAGGCTCAGGCGAACCTGATTAAGCGGTTCGGACTAAGCGAAATTCAGGCGAAAGCCATCCTAGCTATGCAGCTCCGCACGCTGACCGGCCTGGAGCGCGATAAGATCGAGTCTGAACTCGCAGATCTCACGAAGCTTATAGGCGAGTTGGAAGCCATTTTGGCTGACGAAAAGAAGATTCTTAAAATTGTGAAAGACGAAATGCTTGACCTTAAAAAGCGCTACGGTGACGAGCGCCGTACTAAGGTTGTCCCCCAAGAGCTTGGCAAGATGAGTGACGAAGATTTGGTTCCAGATGAGCAAGTTGTAGTTACAATTACATCAGCCAACTACATTAAAAGGAGTCAGATCGCCGATTACAAGAAGCAAGGCCGAGGTGGCAAGGGCCGTCGCGGTATGGCAACACGCGAGGAAGATGTCATCGAGCATGTTGTAAATGCAAGTACACATGACTACTTACTGTTCTTCACTAACAAGGGCCGAGTATTCCGGCTTAAGACGTACGAAGTGCCAGCAACCGGTCTCAGCGCCAAAGGTATCGCTATTGTTAACCTGCTGCAGCTACAGCCTGAAGAGATGGTGAGCGCCGTTATAAATGTCAGTAAGCAAGAGAACGGCGGCGGCAATCTCATGATGTGTACTGTGCGTGGAGTTGTCAAGAAGACACCATTTGAGCAGTACCAGAATGTGCGCAGCTCGGGACTAATCGCCATCAACCTTGATGACGGTGACGAGCTTAAGTGGATTCGCATGACAAACGGCGACAACGAAGTTGTTATTTCAACCGCGCAAGGCCAAGCTATCCGGTTCCATGAAAAAGATGTACGCCCTATGGGTCGCGTGTCACGTGGCGTCCGTGGCATCCGCCTGCGTGCTGGCGACGACGTCATCGGCATGGATATTGTCCAAGAGAACTCCAGCATCTTTGTCATCAGCCAATATGGTTATGGCAAGCGTACCAAGGTAGCACAATTTACAGCTCACACACGTGGCGGCGTAGGGATTCGTTCGGCAATAACAAATAGCAAAACCGGTAAGCTCATCGGTGTTAAGACCCTCAGCGAAGACGATGGGCAAGAGGTGATTATTGTTTCATCTCAAGGGCAGACTATCCGTCTTGGCCTTAAGGGCATCCCACTGTTGGGTCGTGCTACTCAAGGTGTTCGTATTATGCGTCTCAATAACGGTGACGAGGTAGTCTCACTAGCACTCGTTGATAAGGTTGACGAAGAGGACGATACCGACGCCGAAGATGGTGGCAGTAGTGCCGACGAGTCTGCTTCGGGTATCGAAGAAAAATAAGAGGCTAAAAACAAAATAAGTACCTCCGTAGTGTCCACTCGCGCCGAAGCTGATGCGAGTGGATTTACTCGATAACCCAGTAGCTAAAGCTGTATGGTACGGTGTCGGCGCCTGCGGCGCTCGTCCCGAAGCTGACAGTAAAGTTCGCCCCGGCAACTGCCGATACATAGATCTGACGCTGCACCGAAACGACATCTGTCTTGCCCACGACTATGATCGATTTAGGCGCTGCCCCATATGCCTGATGGAACGTGACGACGGTATCGCAGGTGGAAGAAGTGCCGCCTGTCCCTGTAATGATAGTGAACGAGCCTGCCGTATCTGTTGATCCTGCCGTAACTGCCGCTGTTGGAGTGATGCCGCAATTGGCGGGAGTACCGATTGTAGGCGGCGTTGTCTGTGTCGATTTGAAGTGTGCATTGGCCAGCGTCAGAGTAACATAGCTGGTGTCAGTGCCACCTACCGTTATCTGCATTCCGGTGGTGTCGGCGATAAGAAGGGGAGTGCCTGCGCTGTTTTGGATTTGAAACGCATCTGTCACATTGGTCTGCGGACGCACAATGACGCTTCCTGCCGTACCTGTACCATTGGCATCGCCTCCCTGTAGTATCAGATCGCCACCATTGTTGTTGGCGTCTGTACCCCCACGTCCGGCCCGCAAGGTCAGATTGCCCCCGACCCCAGCTGACGCCGTTCCTATGCCCCAAGTGGCTGATGCCGCCGACGTTAATGTGAGCGCTCCATTAGTGGTGCTCAAAGCAGATGCGGCATTACCTGTAATGTTTACGACGCCGCCATTTATAGTAATTCCTGCAGCACCACTGTTCATAGTAATTCCGCTACTACCAAAGATAGAGGTAGCGCCAATCTGGTTCATATTGCCTATTGTGACAATCTTGGCATTCTCAGCGCCGATACTGATTGACGATATCGCTGCCGAAGAACTGAGGTCAGTTATGACAATGTCGTCGAAGTAGTGCTTTTCTCCTACGGCCGCTCCCGAACTCGAAAACCTGAAGAATGCCCCCGTGGCTGTTGCCGGGGCAGGAGCTGTGACAGTTATTTGTGTCCAACCTGAAGCGCTGTCTATGGTTGGGGTAAAAGCGACTTGTTGGCCGCCCGTACCGTTCCATACCACCACTGGGTTAATAGTTCGTGGAGTGCTGCCTGCGCGCACCCAGACGCTAAAATGGTATTGGTGTCCTGGAGTGACAGGAGTTGCGGCAAGTATGGCCTCTTCCACTCCCCAGAAAGCGTTGGTTGCGGTCATCTCTAAGCTGTTGGAACCAGTATGTGCTTGCGCAGAAGACTGGGCGACCGTACTGCCGAACCAGGCGATCATATTCTCCGTTCCGCCTTCAAAAGTCTTGTCTTCTACCACTTCGCCATCAACGATACCTTCACCGGCATCGATGGTTATGTTCCCTGAGGCGGTGGTAGATGAAGCCCCCGTGGTGATGGAGATAGAACCTGTTATCCCAGTGTTATTTCCGGTACCCAAGGACAGGTCACCGGTTCCGGCTTGAATGTTTGTGCTGCTACTCCCGCTAGCCGACCCAAGTGCTACATTCTGCAAGCCGGCTCCTGTGCCGATCTGTATATTGTGGCTAGCTGCAGAATTCCCAATCTGTAGGGCGCCACTGCCACTTCCTGCCTCGATGTTCACCGTACTACTTGAATTGCCAATATTGATTTGCGGCGTACCCGTGGTAGCCACGTTTAAGGTGCTTCCGCTCTGGTTGATGAGCGAGCTGCCTAGTGAGTCGGTTCCGGTGAACATGGCTAGGCTACCGGGCGTCCCGCTTAAATCAATGCCTCCGCTTCCTGTAGAGCTGCCTGACCCTTCAAAAATGTTGTTCGTTATTTGCGTACTGCCCTGGATATTAATAAACTGGGTGCCATCGTAGTAGGCGAGTCTATTGATGGTCTGGTCGAAGTATAATTGTCCTGTTGTAGGACTCTCCGGCTGGGAAGTAGGAGTGAGCACGAGTGAGTCTTCAACTTGAAGCAGCCCGTTGACTTTCAGGCTCTGCGCGTTGTCTGTGGGGGAAGTATCGGCGGCAAGCATCCCTGTTAGAGGCAGACGCACTTCACCAAAGGAGCCAGCCTGTATTTTTGAGGGATTGCTATCGCGGCGGATGAACACAAAAATTCCACCAGCCAACACAAACAATGCGACGAGGATCAATATGCTAAGACGCAAGCGGAGTTTCAGCCGAGATTTTTTTTCACTCTCAAGATACGCGGCCGGCTCGCTTATCGGCTGCGAAGGAGAAGCCACTGTAGTATCGTAGCTGAGACTGTCTTCTGACTGTGATAGGGGGTCGCTGAGGTCAGGATCAGAGCCCATCGAAGCATTGTTTTGCATCTTTTTTGTCTTTGTTTTTAGTAACCATAATAATTTTACAACGCCCACTCCTTAAGCACAAGAGAAACTCCATCTATTTTCAGAACTCTTAAAGACTGAGCACGAGGTAGCTAGCGATAAGTGTTCCGCCCACTACCACCAGAGATACAAATCCGACCTGGTACAACCCTTTACGAATGGCCCGCGCGGCCAATGGGTTGCGGCCGACTGAGGTTATTGCTGATCGTACCGAAGTGTAAACCAGAATGCTTACTGTAGTAAAACCCAGCAGAAGCAAGATGCTGCAAATTAGGACTCGTATAAGAGAGACAGGCCGACCCGCCAAGCTGTTCGCGGCATTCTGGATAAATGGCGGCAGGAAGTTGCTCCCAGGTGCTTGGTAGTAGGCAATGCCGACCTGTACTTCTACGTGTCCAATCTTTACCTCATGCTGCTCGCCATCCTTATCGGCTACATTTTTCGTTGTGGTAGACACAAAATCGCTTTGTGCGGTCCCTACCACCTGACTATCAGCAGTGGCGCGCATACCGACGCCGGCGATTGGGGAGATAGTTATCTTGTCGCCACTTTTGACCGCCCCATTAATATCGCTGACCAGAACTCTGGTAGTGCCGCTTAAGACTACTTGCGCCCCTTGGCCCTCGTTCGATATTGCGACAAAGGGGTTTTCATCCACGATCCCAACAAGCCGGTCCGCAGAATTTGTTGTGGCTAGTTCTACACTACGGAGAGAGCCTTCTTTTACGCTTACCAGCGCTCCGGCAGCAATCTCTCCTTTGGATTCATCTGGCTGAAAGCTTTGGGCTATGCTGCTACTGCTGTTTTGCTGCCCGCTTACTGCCACAGGGAAGCACAGAGGTAGAGCAAAGAACAGCAACAGGAGCAGGACGCTTTTTCTCTTATATCGTTTCAATCCGAATTTCATGGAGCCACCAACTACTTAGCTAAGAATAGCATACTAAATACCCCGCCCGGCAAGAGGTAGAACGATCTGATGTAAGAATCACTACTATTATCTCTAAAATTATCTTGACAGAGGGCAGGTAAACATCGTACTATCTCCTTTAGAGTTTTTGAGGTCTCTTTAGGTAGCTCTGGAACTGAACGTTAAAAATTGAGTAGTGCAAATCAACGTCAATTGATTTTGAATTGTTTTTTTTGAGATCTGTTAATTTCGATTTTCAGATCTCGTTAGTCAGTAATTTGATCGCAAGATTCTTGTGATCAAAGTTCACGACTGAAATAGGCAAATTCTTTTTTGGAGAGTTTGATCCTGGCTCAGGATGAACGCTGGCGGCGTGCCTAATACATGCAAGTCGAGCGGCAGCGCGAGTAGTTTACTACTTGGCGGCGAGCGGCGGACGGCTGAGTAACGCGTAGGAACGTACCCCAAAGTGAGGGATAAGCACCAGAAATGGTGTCTAATACCACATGTGATCTAAGGATTAAAGCTTCGGCGCTTTGGGAACGGCCTGCGTTTGATTAGCTAGTTGGTGAGGTAAAAGCTCACCAAGGCGACGATCAATAGCTGGTCTGAGAGGATGATCAGCCAGACTGGGACTGAGACACGGCCCAGACTCCTACGGGAGGCAGCAGTAGGGAATTTTCCACAATGGGCGAA
>Ga0075367_10000511_pt1 | contig 14626 bp, 16 predicted proteins | sample EndMethybrTD3032_FD_71399 | JGI IMG/M metagenome (GOLD analysis project Ga0075367, IMG submission 71399) | Populus endosphere microbial communities from Tennessee, USA - Endosphere MetaG P. TD hybrid TD303-2 | ecosystem: Host-associated > Plants > Roots > Endosphere | place: USA: Tennessee... | reverse complement strand
GGAGACGTCGATCTATTTCCGAGGCGAGGCGCTGCAGGTGGCCGACTTCCATGTCGCCTTCTACGTAATCGCGATCCTGACCGTCGTGGCAACCCTCCCCTTCATTCGGATGGATAAGAGCGCCGGCGCGCTCGTTTCCGGCCATCGGGCAAGGCGTCTTGCCCCGGCGACGATCGAGGCGGAACAACAGACCGTGAAGTAAAGCTTATTCCGGGGTCTCGCAGACCGCGCTGAGCTTGTTGCCATCCGGATCGCGGACATAGGCGGCATAGAAATTGGCATGAAACGGCCGCAATCCCGGCGCGCCTTCATCGATCCCGCCCGCGGCAAGCGCTGCGGCATGGAATGCATCCACATCAGCACGGCGTTCGGCGTGAAGCGCGACCATCGAACCGTTGCCGTTCGATGCCCGCCTACGGTTGAAGGGTGTCACGACCCAGAGCCGGCAGCGGGTATCCCCATCCGCGGCGTACCCAATTTCCTCTTCAGACTGCCGCTGGCGGCGATAACCGAGCACTGGCAGGACGATGTCGTAAAACCGCCTCGCCTGATCGATGTCATTGGTTCCGAGGGTGACGTATAGAAGCATGGTGGCCGGGCATTCCAAGTCTTCGGAGGCCGATCATTGCTCAAGAACGGCCCAAAGATCAAGCTTCCGTGGCGTTGGGCTCGGCTTGGCGACCCTTGAAGCCTTTCGCCAGCAGGAACATCTCGACCGATTCGGCGCGCGAGGACGCCGGTTTGACGTGGACTACCTGCTTGAAGTGTCGCTTCAGCATGTTGAGAAGATCGCGCTCGGTGCCGCCCTGGAACGTCTTCGCCAGAAAGTGTCCGCCCTCGCCCAGCACTTCGACGGCAAAGTGCGCCGCCACTTCACAAAGGTGCATGGTGCGCAGATGGTCGGTGCGGTGGTGGCCCGTCGTGGGCGCCGCCATATCCGAGATGACCAGATCCGGTGTGCCGCCGACGGCCTCGATCAACTGACCCGGCGCTGAGGGATCGAGGAAGTCCAGCTGCAGGATCTTCACGCCCGGCAGCTGATCCATCTCGAGGAAGTCGATCGCCGCGACGCGGATATCCTCATCCGTCGACCCGGTGACCTTGGCGGCGATCTGCGACCAGCTTCCCGGTGCAGCGCCAAGATCGATGATGCGGCGAGCACCCTTCAGGATGTTGTGTTTCTCGTCGATCTCCAGCAGCTTGAAGGCGGCGCGCGCGCGATAGCCCTCGAGCTGGGCGCGCTGCACGTAGGGATCGTTGATGTGGCGCTGCAGCCATTGCCGCGACGACGCCTTCATCTTCTTGTTCTTGACGCGCTGGCCGAGTTTGCGGCCGGTGCGGTTGCCCGCAATCGTTGGCTTCGCCATGCTTGTCCCCTATTTGCCGCGCTGGCCGCGGCGGTTGCGGTGGCGCCGCCAGACGCCGTCGTCGGCCATCATGTCCGTGAGCAGGCCTTCCCTCAAGCCGCGGTCGGCAACGCGCATGCGCGGGCTCGGCCAGCGGCGACGGATGGCTTCGAGAATGGCGCAGCCCGCCAGCACCAGATCGGCGCGATCCGGTCCGATGCAGGGATTGGCGGCGCGGCTGGCGAAATCCCACGACAGCAGCTTTGCCTGCATCGCCGAGACCTCGTCGTCCGAAAGCCAGATGCCATCGACCTTGCGCCGGTCGTATCTCGGTAGGTCGAGATGGACGCCGGCGAGCGTTGTCACTGTTCCCGAGGTGCCGATGAGATGGAAATCACCAGCATGACCGATATCGATCGCGGGGCAATCGAAGCTGTCAAGCATACCTTCCACTTCCACCACCATGCCTTCGAAAACGTCCGGCGTGACATCGCGTCCGCCGTGGCGTTCCGACAGGGTGACGACGCCGACGGGAAGCGAGGTCCAGTGGGTGATGTGATTGGCAAGGCGATTGAAGCGGTTGTCGCCGATGCGAATGACCGCAATTTCAGAAGAGCCGCCGCCGATATCGAACAGGACAACCGAGCGCGTCTCCCGTCCAACGAGCGACGAGCAGCCGGAGACAGCAAGCCGCGCTTCGGTTTCCCGATCGATGATCTCGAGCTCGAGGCCGGTCTCGGCAACGACGCGCTCGAGGAACTGGGCGCCGTTGCTCGCCTGCCGGCAAGCCTCGGTCGCGATCAGCCGCATGCGGCGGATTTCGCGGTTCTTCAGCTTGGAGGCACAGACGCGCAAGGCATCTACCGCGCGATCCATTGCATCGTCGGAGAGGCGGCCGCTTGCCGCCAATCCCTCGCCAAGGCGCACGATCCGGGAGAAGGCATCGACGACACGAAACTGGCCGGGTCGCGTCGGCTGCGCAATCAGCAGGCGGCAATTATTGGTGCCGAGATCGAGAGCGGCATAAAGTTCGTCCGGCCACGGATGCTCATTGTGGCTCCGCTGCCCGCCGTCGAACTGCCGTGCAGCACGATTGTCGTTCTGGCCGGATCGCGATTCGGCAGTCCCGTTCCGTGCGGCGGGCGCTGGCTGCTGCGGCGGATGGCCGACCGGCTTTTCGTGTACCAGCGGACGTCCCTGCAGCCCGCGCTTGCCACGATGCTTGCGCCGATTGCGACGGCTCGGCACCGATTCGGTATCGCTGCGAGCGCCCTGCCCTGCGACTGCGGAGATTTCGTTGCCTGGACGATGCTGTTGCGCCGCTTCACCTGAGGCGCCTGCGCCACGACGGCGGCGCTTTCGCTTGCGCGCCGTGCTGCCGGCTTCAATTGGGCGTGCCGCCTGTCCAGTATCACCGGAGAGGACATGCTGAGCGGAGTGGTTCACATCGCGGGATTGCCCGCCACGCTTGCCCTTGCGGCGCCTGGACTTCTTGCCGTCCCTGCGCCCTGCCGCCAACGCCCCGTTACCTTGCGGCCCTTGGCCGCCTTCGGGGTCTTCCACGTTCTTTTTCCATCGCGCCGCGCAAGTCCAGAAGGTATGCAGCAGGCGCTCATTCGATTTTGCGTTGGCGCGAAGATACCAGCGCATGGCGAAATCGCCAAATTCTTTTTGGTACGCGCGAAAACGGCCTTCTCAGAAGACATCAAACGATCCCAAACCCCCTCTGGATTTTTTTCGAAACAGGTATTTGCAATCAGCCAGCTTTTGTTTATAAGCGCCGCACACCAGCGGAGCCGCTTTGAGCGCCGCACCTGCTGGGGAATAGTTCAATGGTAGAACAGCGGACTCTGACTCCGTCGATCTTGGTTCGAATCCAGGTTCCCCAGCCAATTTTCGCTATATTCCCTTAGTTTTTCGGACGTACTGGATCCCGTTTCGGCGAATAGCGACCTGATGCCCAAGCCCACAGGCACTCCCCACGCAAAAGAATGGGCGGCGTCGCAGATGGCAGGCAAGGGCACACCCATGCGCCAAAAACCGATCCCTTTGCTGATGTCCTGCATCGCGTTGTGCGTGTGAACGGCGTGCGTGCAAACTATGCGGTCGGCGGTCGAGCGAACCGGTGGTGCTACTCCCTGGCTGGCCGGAAAGTTGGATTTCGTGGCGGAAGAATTTCCGCTCCTCACCGCCACTGGGGCGGCAGGTTTATCTGCTATGCCACGCGGCTTCGCGTTCTGGGAGAAAAATCCTTGATCGAGGGGGGCGCCGGCTTTCGCGGATTCGCCAGCGCTCACTCGGTCAATTGGGGTCGAACCGCGGCTTTCTCGAAGGTTCCTCGACTTCAGAAGCTTTTCGCGTCGATCAAGTGATTTCATCAAACCACGTTTGAAAATCGGTTACCGATTGGGAAACTGGATAGGAGACAAGGTTCGCTTTGGGGCCGAATGCCGTCACGGCTCAAATGCGCCCCGCGTATCGACTCGTTGCGGCCTTGGCGTTTGCTCGCGCTATGGCACAAGTGGACTCCATTCCGGTCATTCCTGAGTTTGATCACAGAGCCATCTGGGAATAGACTGTCTGAGGAAAGCCCGTGATCATGAAACCAATGAATGAAGAGCACCTCGCGGTCCTGCGTAGGCACATGGTCGAGTTGATTGCAATCCATGTCGACCTTGCGGGCGAAGAGCTTGGCAGGGCGTCGCTCGATGAGCGGGTCATGGCTGCGATGCAGCGGGTGCCGCGGCATCTGTTCGTGCCAGCCCCGCTTGCGACGTATGCCTACCAGGACACGCCGCTGCCGATCGGCTTCGATAAAACCATCTCGCAGCCCTTCATCGTCGCTCTCATGACCGATCTCCTCGCGCCCCAACCGCACGAGGCAGTGCTCGAGATCGGCACCGGCCTGGGCTACCAATCCGCAATCCTCGCCGAGCTCGCCGGGCAGGTCTGGAGCGCCGAAATCATCGAGGAATTTGCAGGCCGTGCCGAGGCTCTCCTGCGGGGCCTGGGCTATGTTAATGTCGGCATTCGTGTCGGAGACGGATCTCGCGGCTGGCCTGAGCACGCCCCGTTCGACAAGATCCTGGTCACGGTGGCGGCCGAGCGGTTGCCGCCGGCATTACTTGAGCAGCTCAAGCCCGAGGGACGCCTGGTTATGCCATTGGGATCTGAAAAAGGACAGGTCCTGACTGTCGTTGACAAAAATGCGGCAGGGCAACTTAAGATCCGCAAACTTATCCCGGTTCAGTTTGGTCTGCTCGAAACGGTCTAACGTTCCAGCAGGCCCCTCTTCGTCTCGCTATAGCCACCGTCTGACGCGGGCTCTGTAGGCGAGATAGACGTCACCGAACTTCCGCTCGAGATAGGCCTCCTCGCGGGCGACCACGCCGTAGCGGATGACGAGGTAGAACGGCACCAATAGGGCGATGAGCCACAGGCTGTCGAAGGCAACGGCGAGGCCTATGAGGCCGAGGAACATGCCGATATAGATCGGGTTGCGCGTGAAGCGATAGGGGGCCGCGTCGACGATCTTCGTCGTCGGCTGGGTGGTCGGGACCTGCGTCCCTACGCGGCGGAAGGTCGCCGCCGCCCAGATCAGCAGCGCCAGGCCGGCGAGGAACACGATGCCGCCGAGCCAGCCGCCCATTACTGCCGCCGGCAGGAACGGCAGTGGATAGAGCCAGTCGAGCGCGAGCCCGGCGATCGCCGCGAGCGCCCAGGCGATTGGCGGCCGTACTGCCGCGCCTGAACTGTCGCGCAAATTCCCCGTCGCCTCGTTCATGCCACCATCTGTCCGATCCGCTCCCCGGCCCCGGAATTCTGGCGCAAGAGTGAGTGTTTTGCTACATCTGCGAAAGCGCCTCCACCGGTGAGAGTTTACGTCGCTTCGAAAGACGCTCAGACCCTCCTCCTCACATCCTCCGCAAATTCCTGCATCCGGTCGATCGGAATGCGGCCGATTAGCATGAAGGCATGCGTCGCGTTCGACCAGTAGACAACGTTCATGCCGTGCCGGCCTTCAACGTCAGGCTCTTTCATGCCGACATCCGAGCGAACAATACAGAGCGCCAACGGCCCTGTCTCCGGATCCAGATAGGCAATCTGCGCGAGCGGCTTTTCGTCGTACTGCAGCAGTTGGGCGCGCTTGAACTCGATGCCCGACAGCGCCAACGCTTCGGGTGATAAGGAGAGACCAAGCTTGTCGTTGAGCCGGGCGAGTTGGGCAATCTGCGCTTCGCCTGACGGCGACGGACCAGCGACGGTATCGGTGGTATAGAGCGCGATGTATTCGGCAACGACGGCGCGCCATTCACTGCCTTCATCAGGTGCATGAACGCGGTTTCGAATGCCAATGAAGGCCCGGTCGGCCACGATGCCCGCGACAAGGCAAGCCGCAAGTGCACCAAGGAAGCCGCGGCGACTGGATCGCGCGGGGGCCGGCTTTACGTCGGCCGGTGCAACATCGACCATGGCATCGAGCGTGGCCTTCGGCGCTGCCGCAAGCAGTGGTTCGAAGGCCTGCTGGAACGGGAGCCCGCTCAGCGACAGGAACTGCAGCCTTGCTGCCGCGCGCTCGTTTGAACCGAGAAGCGCCTCGATGCGCGATACCTCGGTGTCCGACAGTTCACCATCGATATAGGCCGTCAATTCCTCATCGGAGGGGATTTGGTTCTTGTCGTTCATGTTGCCCCCTCTCCCGAGACGCTCGCTGCGATCTTGGCGCGCGCGGCAGCAAGGCGGCTCATCACTGTTCCAATCGGGATGTCCAATACGCTTGCTACCTCCTTGTAGGAAAGACCTTCCACGTAGGCGAGAAAGACAGCGGCCCGCTGCGCATCTGGCAGTGCATTGACCAGCCGCAGAACCTGGTTCGCCATGACACGCGTTTCCGTGTCGCGGGCGCCATCGACGACCAAGGCCTCGCCCGCATCGACGAAGCCCTGACCAAGGCGCACCCGTTGCGACCGGATCTCATTCAACCAGATGGAATGCAGGATCGAAAATAGCCAGCGGTCGAGCCGCGTTCCCGTCTCGAACTGCTCCACGCGCTCAAGTGCGCGAACGCAGGTCTGCTGCACGAGATCGTCGGCAATGTCACGGCGATGCGAAAGCACAAGGCCATAGCGCCACAGCCGCAACAGATTGTCCGCCAGGCCGGTTCTGATATCGGCTTCGCTTGAGATGAGAGCCTCCGCCACGGGTTTTCCTTCCAAAGCCGCCGGTTGCACCGACGGCTTTGGTTTTGTGCGACTATAGGCAGGAAATGTGGTGTACGCGACCGGCATATGGAAGGTTCCCGTTCAACGTGATTGCGCTTTCCCGCTTTTGATCAAGGTTCACATCTTCGAGGGCTTGAGGATCGCTTCGTTGAGGTCGCGATACGCCTCACATTCGGTGCCGCAGATCGTCTTGATCGTTTGCAACTGCTCGTTGGCAAGATCGAGGCGACCCTTGATGACGTAGGCTTCGCCAAGATATTCACGAACCTGCGCATACTTGGGATCAAGCTCGACGGACTTCAGATAATAGGAAATGCCTTCATCCGTGCGGCCAAGCTTGCGGGTGGCATAGCCGCGATAGTTCAGGGCCTCTGCGGTATTCGGATCCTTCAGCGTATCGAGCATGGCTAGCGCCTCTTCATAGCGACCGGCCTTTGCCAGCGAATAAGCATAGTCAGTGCGGTTTTCCTCCGTCACGTTGGCGCTGCTCTGCTTGACGCACTTCTTCGTTCTCTTGTCATACATCTGACCCTTCTTGCAGGTCGGCATGGTGCTTTCGCTGCTGCTGCCTCCGGAGCCGCTGGAGCTGCTGGAACCGCTGCTGCTACCGCCACCGCTGCTGCCACCGCCACCCATCGAAAAAGCGGGAGCGGAGAGCGCAAACGCGGCAATGCAGCCGCCGACCAGGATGGAAGCAATACGAACAGTCGCGATCGTCATGGGATATCTCCTAGAAAAATGACGTTGGCGGCGAATGAACACTGTTGGACGGCACTTTATTCGGTCCGCAGGTCATATTTTTTTGACGAGGCCTCTTCTAGCGCCGACGAATAAATGCAGGTCTGAAGTGTTAGCCGCTCACGCGCCGACCAAGAGGAGCATTCCGTGAGTGATACCGTAAAATTACTGAGTCTTGCCGTCGCAACGCCCGAGCACGTCATCACGCAAAGGCAAGCGGCGGAGACCTCGGCCCGCCTGTTTTCGTCCCGATTCAAGGATTTTTCGCACCTCGCCGGCGTCTTCGGCAATGCCGGCATCCGAAAGCGCTATGCCGCGCGTCCCTTGGAATGGTTCGTCGAACCGCACGGTTGGCAGGACCGAATGGAAGCCTATGGCGAAGTAGCCCGCAGCCTGTTTTTCGAGTCCGCCACCAATGCCCTCAAGCAGGCCGGGCTGCAGGGACGCGACGTCGATTGCATCGTCACCATCTCGTCCACGGGGATTGCGACGCCGAGCCTTGATGCGCAGCTCGCACAGAGGATGGGCTTTCGTTCCGATATCGAACGTGTTCCCGTTTTCGGGCTCGGCTGCGCAGCGGGCGTTTCCGGCTTCGCCATCGCCTCGCGGTTTGCCCGGGACCGCCCCGGCGCAACAGTGCTTTTCGTGGCAATCGAACTATGCACACTAGCGTTCCGGTTGGACGAGCTGACGCGCGCGAACATCATCGCCACGGCGCTTTTCGGCGATGGCGCGGCAGCCTGCATCCTCCGGGCAGGGCCGAAGGGACAGGTGGAGGTCGAGTCGACCGGCGAGCATCTTTTCCCCGATACGCTCGGCATCATGGGCTGGAAGATTGACGACACCGGTTTCGGCGTGGTTCTGGCTCAATCGCTACCGCCATTTGCCGAGACGGAACTCGGCCCGGCTGTCGACGGGATATTGGCCCGCAACGGCCTCTCGCGGCGCGATATCGATCGCTTCATCTGCCACCCAGGCGGCACACGGGTGATTACCGCTCTCGAAAGCGCGCTGTCGCTGGAAGCAGGAACGCTGGATCACGAACGGGCGGTGCTTGCCGAATATGGCAACATGTCCTCGCCCACGATCCTTTTCGTGCTCCAGCGCGCCCTGAAGGCGGGATTGCCACCGCGCAGCGCCATGGTCGCCATGGGGCCGGGCTTCACGGCGAGCTGCGTGACCTTGAAGAGGGCCGCATGATGTGGCCCTCCGTTGCGCTCCTCGCCTTCGTGACGGTACAGCGCCTCGCAGAACTCGCCCTTGCCCGCCGCAATACGCGGGCGCTTCTGAACAACGGCGCGGAGGAGGTCGCGCCGCAGCACTATCCTTACATCGTGGCCCTGCACAGCTGCTGGATCGCCGGACTTTGGCTGCTGGCAATCGGCCGCCCGGTCGATCTACTATGGTTTGCCGTTTTCATGGTTCTACAGGCGGGCCGGCTCTGGGTCATCGGCACGCTCAAGGGTCGATGGACGACACGCATCATCGTGCTGCCAGGCGCTCCGCTCGTCAGGAGCGGACCCTATCGGTTCCTGGCCCACCCAAACTATGTCGTTGTGGCCGGTGAGATCGCCGTCCTTCCTCTGGCCTTCGGGATGCCCGCCTACGCTGCGGTGTTTTCCCTACTGAACGCGGCCGTGCTTTATGTCCGCATCAAAGCCGAAGACGAGGCCCTGAGAACGACAATGTTTTTGAAATGAAACGAAATTTTTCGTTTGCGTGCGGCCAGCGGGAGCGGCATTTTCATTGCCTGGAATAGGTGGAATGCAGGGCAATGATAAAGAACGCAATCGTACTTGGCGCCGGTATCGTCGGCGTATCGACGGCCATTCACCTACAACGCCGGGGGCGGCAGGTAACGTTGATCGACCGCAAGGCGCCAGGAAAGGAGACCTCCTTCGGCAACGCCGGTCTCATCCAACGCGAGGGCGTCGTACCATACGGGTTCCCGCAGCAGCTCGGCCTTCTGATCCGCTATGCTTTCAACAACCGGATCGACGCCCACTATCACCTCAAAGCGCTGCCCGGGCAGTTGGCGTTCCTTACCCGATACTGGTGGAACTCCAATGCCAAGCGCCATGAGATGATCTCGCGCGCCTATGCTCCGCTGATTGAGCACTCGATCTCCGAGCACAATGACCTGATCGAAGCGTCCAATGCACAGCACCTGATCCGCAAAAACGGCTGGATGGAGATTTTCCGCACGACCGGCCGGCGCGACGCCGAATTCGCCGAGGCCGAACGACTGCGGGCCGAGTTCGGCGTCAGCTACGAACAGTTGGACGCCGCCGCCGTAGCGCGGCTCGAGCCTCATATCAGGGGAGATTTCATCGGTGGTCTGCGGTGGCGCGATCCGTGGTCCGTGCTCGATCCGCACGGATTGACTATGGCCTACCGCGCCTACTTCGAAAGCCTGGGCGGCAGGTGCGTCAGAGGCGATGCCAACTCCCTCGGTCGTTCCGGCGAGAGTTGGAAGGTGGTGACCAGCGAAGGCTCGCTGGAGGCAGAGGATGCGGTCCTAGCGCTCGGCCCTTGGGCCGCAGTTGCGACACGTCGGCTCGGCTATGCCTTTCCGCTCGGCGTCAAGCTCGGCTATCACATGCATTATGCCACGACAGGCAATGCAACCCTCAACAACTGGACGCTCGATGCTGAGCGGGGTTATTTCCTTGCACCGATGAGCCAGGGTATCCGGCTGACGACAGGCGCTGAATTCGCAGCGCTGGATGCACCTAAGACACCGGTGCAGCTCGATCGAGCCGAGAAGGTTGCGCGCACGGTCTTTCCGCTCGGCGAAAGGCTTGATCCGGAGCCATGGATGGGCGCTCGCCCCTGCACGTCTGATATGATGCCGATCATTGGAAAGGCGCCTCGACACGAAGGGCTATGGTTCGCATTCGGCCATGCCCATCACGGATTGACGCTGGGGCCGGTCACCGGCCGCGCTCTGGCGGAGGTCATTATCGGCGAGAGGCCGTTCATCGACATCTCCGCCTATTCGCCGCAGCGTTTCACCTCCTGAGCAATGCCAGCATTTCGGTCCGCGACATCGGTGCATTTCGTGGGCAGCCTACACGCGGCAGTGGCGGCATTCGCCGGCAACGGCATCGGCGTTTGCCTGCGGCCATGCTTCTTCCTCAAGAAGACGGTCCTGTTGCGAACCGACAGCTAAGCGGCGCTCAAAGACTTGAGATCGCGGAGCGCCGTTTCCGCGATCCCCTCAATCGCAGTGTCGATATCGACGGTCACGACGCCCGGCTCATCGGTCGGCACTTCCAGTGTCGCGAGTTGGCTTTCCAGCAATGACGGGGGCATGAAGTGACCCTTACGCTCGCCCATCCGCTTCGTCAGCAGCTCTTTCGAGCCTGACAGATAGACGAAAAAGAGCTTTCCGTTCACCGCCTTGCGCAATCGGTCGCGGTACGTGCGTTTCAGCGCGGAGCAGGAAACGATGACGCCCTGCCCGCGATCAAGTGACGCTTTCATCGTTTCACCGATCAGATCGAGCCAAGGTATTCGGTCGTCGTCCGTTAGCGGAACGCCCTTCGACATCTTCTCGACATTCGATGCCGGATGAAGCTGGTCGCCCTCGACAAATGGAATGCCGAGGGCTTGCGAAATCTTCAGGCCGATGGAGGATTTGCCGCAACCACTGACCCCCATTACGATAATGGCGCAAGGGGTCGCGTTAGTCTCGGGCATTGCTCATCTCTCTTGTCGTTCCGGCACTCCCAGGAACGGGAGAACCACAAGCTTATGAAGCAGCGAGCGCTGCGCTTTTGCGCGCAAGGCGAGCCTTGATGGTGTCGACATCAGCACGCGGCGTCGCCGCAAACAATGTCTTCGTATAGATGTGCTGCGGGTTGTTGAAAACCTGATCCCGCGTGCCGTACTCCACAGCCTCACCGAAATACATCACCATGACATCATCGGCCATATAGCGGACGACAGAGAGGTCGTGGCTGATGAAGACATAGGTGAGGTTCAACTCGTCCTGCAGATCCGCGAGCAGATTGAGCACCTGTGCCTGGACGGAAAGATCGAGCGCGGACACCGGCTCGTCGAGAACCAGAAGCCTCGGGTTCAGCATCAAGGCGCGAGCAATCGCGATACGCTGGCGCTGGCCGCCGGAGAACATATGCGGATAGCGGTTGAAATGGATCTCCTGCAGACCGACCTTCTTGAGCATCACCATCGCCAATTCGCGGCGCTCAGCGGCGGGCGTATTGGTGTTGATAATCAGCGGCTCCATCAGGATGTCGCCGATTTTCTTGCGCGGGTTCAGCGAACCGTAGGGGTTCTGGAAGACGATCTGCACCTTGCGGCGAATTTCCGGTGTCAAGTCGCCTGCAGCGATATCGACCTTCTTGCCGTCGATGAACAGGTCGCCACCGCTCGCCGGATCGATCATCGTGACGATGCGGGCAAGGGTAGACTTGCCGCAACCGCTCTCACCGACAATCGCCAACGTCTTGCCCTGCTCCACCTTGAAGCTCACACCCTTGACGGCATGGACGGTTCTCTCCTTCTTGAAGAGGCCCCCGGGCAGATAATAGTTGCGGACAATGTTCTTTGCTTCGAGGACTGGCGTCATTGGGCCGCTCCCTTGAAAATCTCGCCGATGGTCGGCAGTCGGTCACCGGTGGCATTTTCCGGCAGGGCCGCGAGCAGCGCCTTTGTATAATCGCTTTTCGGGGACTCGAAGAGCGACAGGACGTCGGCCTCTTCCATCTTCCGACCCTTGTATTGAACAATGACCCGATCGGCCGTCTCGGCAACGACGCCCATGTTGTGCGTAATCATGATAAGACCCATGCGATGCTCTGTCTGCAACCGCATCAGGAGATCGAGGATCTGCTTCTGGATGGTGACGTCGAGCGCGGTTGTCGGTTCGTCGGCGATCAGAAGCTTCGGATTGCAGGCGATCGCAATGGCGATCATGACGCGCTGGCACTGGCCACCCGACATCTGGTGGGGGAAATGGCCGAGGCGCTCGGCAGGGTTGGGAATGCCAACGGCTTCGAACAGCTCGATTGCGCGCTTGCGCCGCGCAGCCTTATCAAGCCCAAGGTGAATCCGCAGAACCTCTTCGATCTGAAAACCGACCGTGAAGCAGGGATTGAGGCTGGCAATCGGTTCCTGGAAAATCATCGACATATCCTTGCCGATGATCTTGCGTCGTTCGCTTGCCGACATGCCAAGCAGATTGCGGCCGTCGAAGACCATCTTGTCTGCCGTCACCTTTGCCGTCCATGGCAGAAGTCCCATCGCCGCGAGCATGGACACCGACTTACCGGATCCCGACTCTCCCACGATTGCGAGGACTTCGCCCGCATCTACCTTGAGCGAGACACCATCGACTGCGCGAAAGGGACCCGTCGACGTCTGGAATTCGACGACGAGATTTTCAATTTCAAGAAGTGCCATATCAGGACCTCTTCAGTTTGGGGTCGAGCGCATCGCGCAGGCCGTCGCCCATCAGGTTGATGGCAAGAACTGTGACCAGGATGCAAAGACCCGGGAAAGTGACGAGCCAAGGATTGCTCTGGAGGAACTCACGCGAATCCGCGAGCATCGTGCCCCATTCTGGCGTCGGTGGCTGGGCGCCTTGGCCGAGGAAGCCAAGGGCTGCGGCGTCGAGGATCGCGGCCGAGAATGCAAGGGTGGCCTGGACGATCAGGGGTGCCAGACAATTCGGCAGGATCGTCTTGAACATGAGGCGGAACGTTCCGGCGCCGGCCACGCGGGAGGCCACTACGTACTCTTTCTCGCGCTCGCCGATCACAGCCGCGCGTGTCAGACGGACGAAGTGAGGCTGGTTCACGATCGAGATCGCGATCATAGCGTTGACGAGGCCCGGCCCCAAGACGGCGACCAGCACGAGAGCTAGAAGCAGTGACGGGAAGGCCAAGATAATGTCCATGACGCGCATGATGAAGGTATCGACCCGGCCCCGGAAATAGCCCGCGAGAAGGCCGAGCAGCACGCCGGCGATGGCCGACAGCGAGGCGACGACGAGGCCGATGAACAACGAGAAGCGCGTGCCGAAGATCAGGCGCGAGAGCATATCGCGACCAACGGCATCCGTTCCAAGCAAGAACATTGGATTGCCTTTTTCCGACCACGCCGGCGGCAGGCGCTGCATGCCCTCATAGGGCACAATCGGATCATGAGGGGCAATCAACGGCGCGAAGATCGCCGTCAGCAGGACCAGCAGAAAGACGCCGAGACCGATGACCGCGCCCTTGTTGCGAGAGAAATAGTACCAGAACTCAGAGAGCCCTGACGGCTGGGTCGACTTGGTGGTTATCACACTCATAAGCCGCTCCTAGTGACGAATACGTGGATTGATGAGACCGTACATGAGGTCGACGATCAGATTGACGAGCATGACGATGCCGGCGATCAACAACAATCCGCCCTGAACGACGGTGTAATCGCGCTTGAAGACGGCATCGACCATCCATTTGCCGATACCCGGCCAGGAGAAGATCGTTTCCGTCAGGATTGCTCCGCCGAGCAACACGCCTACCTGCAGACCGATCGACGTCACAACCGGGATCAACGCGTTGCGCAGCGCGTGCAGTCCGACGACGCGCAGCGGTGCGAGGCCCTTCGAGCGTGCGGTCCGAACATAATCCTCGCCCAGCACTTCGAGCATGGCCGAACGCGTCTGGCGGGCGATGACCGCAAGCGGAATAGTGCCCAGAACGATCGTCGGGAGGATCAGCGATGAGACGGCAGATTTGAAGGCACCGGCCTGACCGGACAGTAGGCTATCGATCAACATAAAACCGGTAATGGGCTTGAAAAAGTACATCAACCCGATGCGGCCGGAGACAGGCGTCCAATGCAGCGTATTCGAGAAGAGAACGATAAGCAGCAGGCCCCACCAGAAGATCGGCATCGAATAGCCAACGAGGGCCACACCCATGACGCTCTGGTCGAACCATGTTCCCCGCTTGACGGCCGCAAAGATGCCGGCTGGAATGCCAAGCACGATCGCAAACAGGATGGCGCAGAGCGAAAGCTCCAGCGTCGCTGGGAAAAGCGTACCAAACTCCTGCAGAACTGGGCGCTTGGTGACGATCGACGAGCCGAGATCGCCTTGCACCACATTGCCGAGGTAATCCAGGTACTGCACGTAGACCGGACGATCGAGGCCAAGATCATGCATGACCTGGGCATGGCGTTCCGGCGCCATCACGCGTTCGCCCGACATCAACATGACCGGATCGCCGGGCAGCAGGCGGATGAACGAAAAGGCGATGAGCGAAACGCCGATGAAGGTTGGGATCAGGATCGCGAGGCGTCCGATGA
>Ga0075367_10000509_pt1 | contig 14668 bp, 13 predicted proteins | sample EndMethybrTD3032_FD_71399 | JGI IMG/M metagenome (GOLD analysis project Ga0075367, IMG submission 71399) | Populus endosphere microbial communities from Tennessee, USA - Endosphere MetaG P. TD hybrid TD303-2 | ecosystem: Host-associated > Plants > Roots > Endosphere | place: USA: Tennessee... | reverse complement strand
CCACTCGGCGCCGAGCACGATGACCGAGATGACGAGCATCGTGGCGAACACGCCGTTGGGGTCGAAGTTGTTCTGCGCGGTCTTGATGACCAGGCCGAGGCCGCTTTGCGCGCCGAGCACCTCGCCGACCAGCGCGCCGACGATGGCGAAGCCGAAGGCGCTGTGCAGGCTGGCGATGATCCAGGTGAGCGCGGAGGGCACGGTCACGTGCCGGATGATCTGCAGCTGCGAGGCGCCCAGCACCCTGGTGTTGGCGAGGATGTTGCGGTCGACCTCGCGGACGCCCTGGAAGGCGTTGAAGAAGACGATGAAGAACACCAGCACCGCGGCGAGCAGGATCTTCGGCAGCACACCGATGCCGAACGCGACGATGAAGATCGAGCCGAGGACGATCCGCGGAATCGCGTTGACCATCTTGATGTAGGGGCCGAGCACATCGGCGAGGAAGCGGCTCTGGCCGAGCGCGACGCCGAAGACCACCCCGGCGACGGCCCCGAGGGCGAAGCCGACCAGCGCCTCCTGGATCGTGGTCCAGATGTTGGCGTAGAAGGACCCGAACTCGGTGCCGTGCCGGAACAGGTCGACCAGCCGTTGGGCGATGCCGGACGGCTGCCCGAAGAAGAACTTGTCTACGATCCCCCAGGTGGTGAAGGCTTGCCAGCCGCCGATGACGAAGGCGGCGAGACCGATGCGGCCCGCCCACACCAGCGCGGTGCGCCGCCGCAAGGCGCTCCGGGCGGCGGCCGCGGCCGAGGTCTGCGGGCCGTCCGTGACCGGGGTGGCGGAAACGGTGGACGTCGTACTCATGCCGTACCTCCTGCGGTGCGTGCGTAGGCGCGCTCCACCTCCTCGCGCAGGCAGTCCCAGATCTGGTGCTGAAGTTCGATGAAGCGGGGCTGGAAGCGGATCTCCTGGACCGAACCGCGCGGGCGCGGCAGGTCGATGTCGAAGACCGCCTTGACCGAGCCGGGGCTGGACGTCATGACGACGACCCGGTCGGCGAGCGCCACCGCCTCGTCGAGGTCGTGGGTGATGAAGATGACCGACGGACGGATCTGCTCCCACAGGCCGAGCAGTTCGGTCGACATGATCGCTTTGGTCTGGACGTCCAGGGCGCCGAACGGCTCGTCCATGATCAGAATCCTGGGTTCGTTGATCAGCGCGGCGGCCATCGCCACACGCTTGCGCATACCGCCTGAGAGCTGGTGCGGGTAGCGGTCCTCGAACCCCGCGAGGCCCACCCGGCGCAGCCAGTCGCGCGCCGAGGCCTGGGCCTGCTGTTTGGGCACCTTGCGGAAGACCGGGCCCATCAGGACGTTGCCGAGGACCGTCTTCCAGGGCAGCAGCGCGTCGCTCTGGAACATGAAGCTGACGCCGTCGGTGACGCCGTCCACCTCACGGCCACCCACCCTGACCGAGCCCTCACTGGGCCGGTCGAGCCCGGACACCATGCCCAGCGTCGTCGACTTGCCGCAGCCGGTCGGACCGACCACCGCGCAGAACTGGCCCGGCTCCACGGAGAACGTGACGTCCCGCAGCGCCGTGAACACCTCACCCGCGGGCGTCAGAAATCGTTTGGTGAGTCCTGAAATCTCGACTCTCGCGCTGTCCCGGCCGATCTTCTCGGCGGCGGGACCCGTCGCGATGTCGTTTCGCGAAGCCATCTGAGCCCGTCTCCTTCCTCTGTCTCGGAGTTCGAGGAAGGCAGACGCTAAAAGGCCGTCGGGTATTACGTCGCTGTTTCAGACGTATCTCGCGTTAGTCGTGTTAAGAGGAGTTCTGCGCGTTCTGCTCAGCGTGCCGGGGGGTGGGCAGAAAGTCCTTGATGGGACACAATCTCGCCACCACGGGTACGGCGAAGGGGCCGGGCCCGGCAGCACGACAAGGGCGAAGACACCTGTGATGCCCATCCGTATCGGGATCGGCCGCGGCGGGAAGGGGAGGCTCTCCGCGCGCATCCTGACCAACCAGCTGGCCATCCTGACCCTCACCGGGGCCATCGGCTTCGCACTGTTCGCGTTCGCCCAGCGGGCCGAGATCGACCGCGCCTACGAGGAGCGGGCCGTGGACATCGCGCAGACCACGGCCGCCGAGCCGCAGATCCGGCAGGCCATGGCGCACGGGGGCGGCGACCGCATCGTGCAGACCGTCGCCGAACGGATCCGCAAGGCGTCCGGCGCCTCCTACGTCGTCGTGATCGACCTGCACGGCATCCGCCACTCGCACCCCGACCCGGCGCTGATCGGCGAGCCGGTGGGCGATCCGATCGTGGTGCTGGACGGCCGCCCCCACATGGGCTCCGACCAGGGCGCGACCGGGCGGTCCGCCAACGGCAAGGCCCCGCTGTACGGGCCCACGGGCACTCTGGTCGGTGAGGTCTCGGCCGGCATCCCGGAACGTGACGTGCTCGGCGAGCTGTGGCGCGAGCTGCCCACCTTCGGCCTGTACGCCGCCATCGCCGTCGCGCTCGGCTCGGCCGCGGCATTCTGGCTGGCCGGGCGGCTGAAGCGGACGACCTTCGGGCTGGAGCTGGAGGAGATCGCCGGGCTCCTGCAGGACCGCGAGGCCATGCTCCACGGTATCCGGGAGGGTGTGATCGCCTTCGATCCCGACGGCCGGATCACCGTGGTCAACGACGAGGCCCGCACTCTGCTCGGCCTCGGCACGGCACTCGGCAACACGCTCGACGAGGTGTTGCCCGACGGGCGGCTGCGCCGCGCCCTGGACGGCACCCTGGACGGCACCGACCTCAACGTCCTGACCGACGACCACTGCCTGGTGGTCAACCGGATGCCGGTGACGCTGCACGGCCGTGAACTGGGCGCGGTGGTCACCGTCCGCGACCGCACCGAGCTGATCGGCCTGCTGCGCGAACTGGACTCGGTACGCGGGCTGACCGACGCCCTGCGCGCCCAGCAGCACGAGTTCACCAACCGCATGCACACCGTCGCCGGTCTGCTGGACATCGGCGACCACGACGCCGCCTACGAGTACGCCGTCGAGTCGGCCGGCACCGAGCAGGCGCTGACCGAGTCCGTACGCGAACGGATCGGCAACGCGCTGCTCGTGGGGCTGATCGTCGCCAAGACCACGGTGGCCGCGGAACGCGGGGTGCGGATCGAGCTCAGCGACGACTCCGCGCTCGGCGAGGACCCGCCGCATCTGCGCCGGCTGCTGACCATCGTCGGCAACCTGCTGGACAATGCGATCGACGCGGCGGCCGGCGGACCTCCCCCCACGGGCGGCCGCGAGGTGCGGCTCGTGCTGGTCGAAGCCGTCGACCAGGTCATGGTGCAGGTGGCGGACAGCGGCCCGGGGATTCCGCCCGGCGCCGCCGAGGCGGTCTTCGAGGACGGCTGGTCGACCCGGCCCGACCGGGGCACCGCCCGGCGCGGGCTGGGGCTGGCACTGGTCCACCGGCTGGCGCAGCGGCACGGCGGGACGATCACCGTCAGCGAAGGACCGGGTGCGGTCTTCACCGTCGTACTCCCTCTGCCCGACGACACCCCCGCGCCACGCGACGCACAACTGACAACGGCCTCGCCGACTGGAGGTGACCGCGGATGATCCGGATCCTCGTGGTGGACGACGACTTCCGCGTCAACCACATCCACTGCGACTACGCGTCCCGCGTCGAGGGCTTCGAAGTGGTCGGACAGGCGTCGAGCGTGGCCGAGACGCTGGACGCGGTGCACACCCTCCATCCTGACCTGCTGCTCCTCGACATCTTCCTGCCGGACGGCGGCGGACTCGACGTACTGCGGCAGCTGAGCTCGGACGAGGGCGGCGCCCGCCCGGACGCGCTCATGATCACCGCCGACCGGGACATCACGTCGGTACGGACCGCCATGAAACTCGGCGCCGTGGGCTACCTGGTCAAGCCGTTCGGCGCCGGCGACCTGGCCGAGCGGCTCACCGCCTACCGCGAACTCCAGCACCGCGTGGACGCGTTGGGCCTGGCCCCGCGGACCGACCAGGCCGACGTGGACGCCCTCTTCAGCGCCGCCCGGCCACCGGCCGTGCCCCGGGTCCCGGCCAAGGGCCACTCCGCGCCGACCCTCGCCCTTCTGCACCAGGTCCTCCGCACCGCCCAAGACGCCCTGTCCGCGGCCCAGGCCGCCGAACTCACCGGCGTCTCCCGCGCCACGGCCCAGCGCTACCTCTCGTACCTCGTGCGGGAGGGCATGGTCCGCCTCGAACTCCGCTACGGAGCCACCGGCCGACCCGAACATCTCTACCGGATCGTCCGCTGAGGGTCGGCTGCGAGGGCGCACGACAGGGACAGCGCCTGTGATGGACGTCGGCATGCGGCCGGGCGGCGCGGCCATGACCGAGTACAACGACGACTGGACCGAGGCCTCCGCTCCACTGGCCGCCATCTGCTGGCCGAGGCCCGCCTCCACCCGCTCGAGTCGGAAACCGACGAGACTGCCCTGCCCACCGAACTTTTCGGTCCGGTGCCCTCGGCCTGCTCCCTTGCCTCCGCGTCGGTGGTCGGGAGGCTGTCGGGGCTGGTTGCGGCCGTCCGCTCCAGGTCCGGGAGCCGTTCGCGGGTGAGGGTGAAGGGCTCGCGCGCCACGCCTCCTGCTCATACTCGCGAGGCCGCGCTTGCGCGCGGCGGTTGCCGGTCAGGTGGATGAGCGCAGGATGAGGAGGCTGATCTCGCTCGGCGCGAAGATCCGGAACGGCGGTCCCCAGTAGCCCGCACCGCGGCTGGTGTAGAGCTGGGTCCGGCCGCCATGGCGGCTGAGGCCCTGTACGACGGGCTGGTCGAGGCGTACGAGGTAGTGGAACGGCCAGATCTGCCCGCCGTGCGTGTGGCCCGAGACCTGGAGGTCGACCCCGGCGGCCACGGCCTGGGCCACCTGCTTGGGCTGGTGGGCGACCAGGAGGACCGGCAGAGCGGGATCGGCGCCGGTGAGGGCGGTGGGAAGGTCGGCGTGGTGCCCGGCCAGTCCGGAAGAGGCGGCGGTGCGGTCGTCCACTCCCGCCAGGACGAGCCGGTCGCCGCCGCGTTCGACGACGACGTGACGGTTGTGCAGCGGTTCCCAGCCGAGCCCGGCCATGTGGTCGAGCCAGCCTTGGGCCTCCCCGAAGTACTCGTGGTTGCCGGTGACGTAGACCTTCGCCAGGTTGGACCGGATCGTTCCCAGGGGTGCGACCTGCTCCCGGCGCTGGGCGATCGTGCCGTCGGCGATGTCACCCGCGTGGCAGACCACGTCGGGTGCCAGGGCGTTGACGGCGCCCGCGACCCGCGCCGACCACCGGGACCGGTCGATGGGCCCGTAATGAGTGTCGGTCACGACGACCACGCGGGTGCCGTCGAGCCCGGGGCCCAACCGGGGGAGCGTGATCTCGACCCGCCGGACCCGGGGCAGTCGCATGGCCTCCGTACTGCCCCATGCCAGGAGCACCACGGCGAGTGCCGTCACTGCGACGGCCACACCCCTGGCCGGTCCCCGGCCTGCGACCCCGACGGCGATCATGACGAGTCGCAGCACGCCGCCGAGGGCCGACCAGGCGAAGAGCACCCAGACCACACCCAGGATGGTGTCGCCCGTACGAGCCGCCCAGTCCAGCCGCCGGCGGCCGTGCCCCAGTGCCATCATCGCCGGGAACGCCAGCAGCGTGACCCCGAACAAGGCAGTGCCGCTCAGCACGACCGGGAACGGCCAGTGCGTGCCGGACGCCAGCAGTACCCACCAGGGCAGGAAGAACAACAGCAGCAGCACCGCGAGGACGACGAGCCCGCCGATCCACCGGCGCGCGGCCGTGGCGGCCTCCCGCGCCGCGGGCTCCCCGGGCGGGGCCGCCGTGCCGAGCACCGCCGCCCCCTGCTCTGCGGCCTCCGCTGCCTGATCTTCCAGCACGTTCCGCACCCCACATCCGCTCGCGACGAGGTGAACCGCTCCATCCTCGCATCGTGGCCCCCGAGGAGGTCAGGCATCCAAGGCCTCAGGTTTCCCGGGACTCGATCCGCCGAGCGGACCCAACGACGACTAGGGCGCATATCGGTCGTGATCAATGAGTCGCTCTGGTGAGGTCTTTGATCCAGATCATCGAGGCGCGTCGGTCGAGGCCTGCGAGGTAGCTGTGTGGGGTCTTGTGTGCCGAGTGGCGATGCCTCGCCATGCCTTGAGCTTGTTGATCAGGCACCGAACTCGCTCGGCATCTCCCGCCACTGTCCGCCTGTCCGGAACCGCCAGATCACGCCCTCGAACTGCTGCCGCAGGGTCTTGGGGTACGGGCCGTACTCGACGATCGGCAGGTGCGGCTCGGTGAACTCCCACTCTTCGTCCGTCAGTTGCGCGCGCGTCACGCACGACGGTCTACCGGGCCAGGGCCTGGAACGGGCCAAACCCTCGGATTGATCACGACCCGATCCGCGTCCTAGTAAGCGGGCTGCGGGGCGGGCGTTGCCGGAGTGGCCGCGACCTTGCGGGTCTCGCGCATCATCAGCAGGCCGTTGACCACCATCAGTGTCGCGGTCAGCCCGTGGACGCCGAGCGCGATGGCCACGGAGCCGTGGTGGGCCAGCACGGTGGTCATGTCGCCGTACGCGGCGAGGGCCTCCACCAGCAGCACCCAGCCCAGCGCCCGGCGGTGGCCTGTCACCAGCAGGATGCCCAGGACCAGGGCCAGGACGACGTCGCGGATTCCCTTGATGATCAGGAAGCCGTCGCCGTCGCCGGACGGCCAGCTCGGCAGGCCGAAGCCCGGCGCCGTCGTCTCCGGGCTCAGGATGAATTCCGTCCCGAACCAGAGGATGAAGAGGATGAAGGCGGCGGCCAGGACGGTGTTGATCTTCTTCAGCGACATTGTTCTTCTCCTTGCGAGTCTTCGTCAGCTTGCCGGGATCGCAGTTGGGATTTGAGCGGCAGCTGCATGTCCGAATGTCGGGACTTCGGTGGCCGGCCGCCCCATCGAGGAGTGGGGGGTTGTGCGCCACCGGCGCGGCGTCGGCCCGCGGGGTCAGAAATCCGAAGCCCCGTCGGGCTCACCCCGACGGGGCGAAAGCCGTCGATGTACAGGGGCGAACCAGTGCATGTCGGGGCAGCGGTGGTATCAGGTGAGGGCGGCGACCAGCAGGGTGAAGGCGGCGATGATGACGGCGACGCGGACGTAGTGGTAGCGGTTCCAGCGGCGCAGCTGCTGCTTCCAGTCGGCGGGCCGGTTGTCGGGGGTCCAGGTCTTGTTTCGGTTGTTGATCGGGACGAGCAGCAGCATCGACATGACCACGCTGACGATCAGCAGGCCGGCGGCGGTGACGACGAGTCCGGCACCGTGGTCGTGCCATCCGGCGATGGCCCAGATCGCGCTGAGGACGAGCGAGCCTATGTACCAGAACGGCATCAGGGCGCCGAGCATCCGGCCGCCGTGGGCGTGGCCGAGCTGGCCGCTGTCCTCGGGAAGCGCGTCCAGGATCCGGTTCATGATGAAGGCGACGGAGAACTCCACCCCCACCATGAGCCCCACGACGACGGTGGTGACGACCTCAAGTGCGTTGAGCATGACGATCCCTCCGTGAACTAGCGTTGCTAGCTGATGAGGCAACGCTAGTACTGCTGCCGCTCGATTGTCTAGCGGTGCTAGGATCGATTCATGTCGGTACAGGAACGCAAGCAGCGCGAACGGGCGGAGCGCGAGCGCCTCATCGTGGCGACAGCCCGCGAACTCGCCGAGCAGCATGGCTGGGACGCAGTCACCACCCGCCGGCTCGCCGAGCGCATCGAATACAGCCAGCCCGTCCTCTACAGCCACTTCCGCGGCAAGCGCGAGATCATCGGCGCCGTCGCCCTTCAGGGGGCCGCCGAACTGGCCACGGCGGTGCGGGCCGCGACCTCCGCCGCGGACGGCCCGCGCGCCCGGGTCGCCGCCCTGGCCCGCGCCTACCTCGACTTCGCCGCACGCAACCCGGCGGTCTACGACGCCTTGTTCCAGCTCGACGGCGGCCTGGCGTACGCGCAGGAGGACACCCCTGAGCCCCTGAAGGATGCCTTCGCCGCCCTGCTGGAGACTCTCGGCGAGGTCGCCGGCGACGGCGTCGACCCGGGGCTGTTCACCGAGGTGTTCTGGGCGGCCCTGCACGGCCTTGCGACCCTGACCCGCGCGGGCCGCCTGCTGCCAGGGGACGCCGAGCCGAGGGTGGAGCTGCTGGTGGACCGGCTCGCCATGCTCTGACACACCGTCCCGGCGGGCACGCAGCCGGGGCCCTCGGGCCCCGCCGCTGCCTGCCTGCGGCAACGCTTCCGGTCACTCGCGCCCACACGGCGCAGCCGCAGATCGCCGGGCCCCGCCTCCCCAGACGGGGCGCCCGCCCCGGGGGCTGCGATGCTCATTGATCACGACCGATATGCGCCCTAGTCGTGCCCTAGGAGGTAGCCGCCGGTGACGGCGATCGACCTCTGTGTGGGGGTGTACGGCCCGAGGGGGATTTTCCGGTCGGCGATCTCGCCGAGGACCCAGTTGATCCAGCTGTTGCCAGAATCCTCGCCCTTCGGGGCAAGGAGCATGTCAATTCGAGCTCGAAGTCGAGAACGCTCGACCCCGGCGGCGGCATGGGGATGTCGTCGTGCGGGCCGTACACGGCGTAGGGGTTGGCGAGCCGGGACGTCGAGCATCAGGGAGGCCGCGAAGAGCAGTTCGGGCAGGCCGCCTCCGTCGGCGAACAGGCCGGTCAGTGAGCTGACGCCGGGCAGGGGTGGAGCCTGCCGTCCTCTGCGACGACGGTCACCTGGCGTCGGTTGCGGTACTCGTACGCGGCGAAACGGAGGGAAAGGTCCTGTCGGCGGGAGAGGGGGTGAAGCGAGACCGGGGACGCGGCGGGGAGTCAGGGCATGACAGGGCTGCCGCGCCCCCGGCGAAGGGGGGCCGGCCGGTCAGACCGGCGGGGCGACGAAGCAGCCGTGGTCGGGATCGTTGAAGGACTCCTTGGTGACCAGTTCGTTCATGGGGTTGGCGGTGCCCCACTGGTCGGTGACCTCCGGCTTGGAGAAGTCGTAGACGTGCGGGTGCCAGGTGTCCTCGTCCAGCAGTTCCAGCTCGGTGGTGTACTCGACGGTGTTGCCGTGCGGGTCGAGGAAGTAGGTGAAGGTGTTGTCGCCCGCCATGTGTCGGCCGGGACCCCAGATCTTCTGGAAGCCGGCCCGCATCACCCGGCCGGAGCCGCGCATGTGCTCGTCGATGCCGCGCATTCCGAAGGAGATGTGGTGCAGGGCGGTGTGCGGGCCCTTGGCGATGGCCATGGAGTGGTGCTGGTTGCTGATCCGCATGAAGTGCATGACGTCGCCGATGTGCGGATGGCCGAGCGTGTCGGAGAGACGGAAGCCGAGGTGGCGCTCGTACCACTCGCGGGTCTTGTCGAGGTCCGGCGAGTTGAGGACGACGTGCGACAGCTTGACCGGGATCGACTCCTTCTCCTCGATCTTGCGGTGCCGGCTGACCTCGACGTCGGCCGAGACCTCGATGGTGCGTCCGTCGACGTCGAAGAAGCGGAAGCCGTAGCCGCCCCCGGGAGTGTCGACCTTGCCCGGCTGGGAGATCAACTGCACGCCTCCGGTGAGGAGTTGCTCGGCGAGCGTGTCCACATCGGCCGCGCTCCCGGCACCGTAGGAGACGAGGTCCAGGCGCTTCTCGTCGGCTTTGCGCAGTCATACCACGTACTGTTCGGGGCTGCCCTCGGCCGCCAGGACTCGACCTCCATCTGGTCCTCGCCCTGCGCGCGCCGCTGGAGGAGCGCAACGTCTGCCGGCGAGCGCGTCGGGCTGAGCCAGCCCGCGATGAGCGCGGCACTGTCCCGGCTGCGCCGCCGCTTCGACGACGATCTGCTCTCGCGCACCGGCAACAGCTACGAACTGACCCCGCTCGGTGCCGCCCTGCGCGACCGCAGCGCGACCGCGTGCGACCTGTTGGAGCGGGTCTTCGCCAGCCAGGCCGACTTCGATCCGGCCGCCGAGACCCGGGAGTTCACGCTCCTCGCCTCGGACTACGGCGCGGCCGCCTTCGGCGCCGCGCTCGCCCGCGCCCTGCACCATGAGGCGCCCGGCATCCGGCTCACGTTCCGGCATCCGGCACCCTCCGTCGAGGAGAACACCGCCGCGCTGTTGAGCACGGTGGACGGACTGCTGATGCCGCACGGCGTCATCGACGGCTTCCCCGCCGTGGACCTCTACCAGGACCGCTGGCTGTGCATGGTCGCCGACGATCACCCGGAGGTGGGAGACGCACTCACCCTGGACCAGCTGGCCGGCCTGCCCTGGGCCGTCTGCCAGCGCCCCTACGACGCCCCGGTCGCCCGCCAGCTCAGCATGCTCGGCATCAGCCCCCGGGTGGAGGTCTCGGTGCGCACCTGCCAGCTGCTGCCCCACATGGTCGAGGGCACGCGCCGGGTCGCGATGATCCAGGAGCGCCTCGCCCGCAGAGCGGTGCGCTCCGCCGCGGTGCGTGTCCTGCCCTGCCCGTTCGAGGCGGTACCCGTTCACGAGGCGATGTGGTGGCACCCCTTGCACGCCCAGGACGCCGCGCACATCTGGCTGCGCCGCAAGGCCGCGGACGTGGGCGCGACGCTGACGAGCAACGGCCCGGAAGAGGACGTGTCCGTCATACCGAGCGCGATGTCGGGGCCTGGCCTGCTCCGGTCCCTGCCGGGCGCCGGTCTCTGACCGGTAGGTCCCCGTCCACGGCAGGGTGTGTTCGGACGGTGCAGGTCTCGCCGTCGTACCGGACGACGGCGAGACCTGCAGGCGGGACGGGGTGCTCGGCGCACCCGGCCCGTCGCATTCCACCCTCTCAGGCAAGCTGCTCCGGCAGCGGCCGGGGATCCGCGGCGCCGACCCGGCGCCGGGTCGCCCACAACCCGGCCGCGACAGCCGCGGCAACCAGCCCCAGTGCACCCACCGCTCCCGCGAGACTGCCGACCGCCGACTCCCCGGCGAGCAGGACGAGCGGGCAGACGAACTCGCCGCCGAAGAAGGCCGTCATCCACAGCCCCGTGCCGCGGCCGCGGTCCTCGAACGCCAGGCGGGACATGGCGCTCGTGAGCAGGGCGGGAAGCAGCATGCCGGTGCCCACGCAGTTGATCACCGCGCCGGCGACCAGGAGCGGAGCGTTCCCCGCGAGGAACATCACCCCGAAACCGACCGCGCAGATCCCGAGGACGGCGGGCAGCATCGGGTCGGGGGAGCGCTTGAGGCGGGCGAAGGTGATCGCACCGCCCACGGTGGCGGCACTGGCGATCGCGGTGGCCAGACCGATCACGCCGGAGTTCTTCACCCCGAGGTCGTCGAGCAGGTACGACATCTCGACGGGCACGGTGTAGAAGACCATGGCCCCGAAGAAGGTCAGGGCGCAGATGCCGCCCAACTGCCGCCAGGGGAAGGAGCGTCGCAACTCGACGGCCGGTGTCTCGGCGGCCGTCGCGCCCACCGCCGGGTTGGACAGGGAAGCGGCCATCAGGGGGGCGAGGACCAGGCTCACGGCGTAGACCCAGAAGGGCACCCGCCAGCCCGCCGACCCGGCGGCGCCGCCGAGGACGAAGAAGACGGTGGCCGACGCGGATGCGCACATCGTCTGCAGGGCGAGGTACTTCACCCGGCGGTGGCCGCTGTAGTAGTCGCCGATCAATGTGGTGCAGCACGTCATGATCGCGGCCTCGGCGACGCCGACCAGGGCGCGGCTGGCGATGATCCCGCCGAGTGACTCCAGCCAGAGCGGGGCGGTGCCGAACACGGCGTACAGCAGGGTCGCCACGATCAGCAGGCGCTTGCGGCCCAGGCGGTCGACGATCACGCCGGCGAACGGGGCCAACAGCGCCAGCGACAGTGCCGGAACGGTCAGGGCGAGGGGGACCAGCGCCTTGGCCCCCGGCACCGACGCGAAATGGTCCTGCATCTTGGGCAGCACCGGGGCGATCAGCACGGCACCGAGGATCGGCAGACAACTGCCCGCCATCAGCAGGGTCACTCGCAGCAGATGGGCCGGGCCCGATTCGGCCAGGGGTGACGGAGCGGCGTCGTCGACCGCGGTGGGAGACGGTGTCGGAACGGAACCGGGCATGGCGACTCCAGGGATGGTGTACGGGAGCGGGCATGCCTTCCACGGACGCGTTCGGCGTACGGCATGCTGAGGACGGCCGCACGTCGGCGGCTGGTCCGGACAGCGGCGTGCGGGTAGGGACGACTATGGGTGGTCGGACGCCCGCTCGCCATCCTCTACGCGATCCGAATCCCGTATCCGGCTCATCCACGGCATGGATGAGCCGCGCCCGTGCGCAGGTGACCGCCGGGACACGGCTGTACGGCGGTCACCGACTCGCCGTTCGAGAACGCGCCCCGCGCGGTGACGAGGAGCGGCCGACGGGCCCACCACGCGACGGCCCTCGCAGCTTCGGCAGGGCGGATCGCGGCCCGCCACACGCGGGGCCCGGTCGGGCACGTCTCAGCGGTCGGCCTGCTCCGCCCCGCCGGCGGACCGGCCGCGGACGCCGACGGCTGCGGCGACGGCGCCGATCACCGTGAGGACGCCGGTGACCGAGACGGCCGTGTGCACGCCGTTCATGACCGCGGTGTGGCTGCCTTCCACGACCGCGGCCTTCACCTGGGCCGGCATGTCGTCGGAGACCGGGGCGGCGCCCATGGCGAAGGCGTCCTTGGCCTCGCCGAGCTTCCCGGCCAGGGAGGCGGGGACGCCCGCATCGGTCAGTGCGCCGGTGAGGGTGGCGCCGACGCGGCTGCTGATCAGGGAGACGAGCACGAAGGTGCCGAGGGTGCCGCGGATCTCGAGCGCGGTGGCCTGCGGGCCACCGGCCACGCCGCCGTCCCTGACGGGCGCGTTGCCGACGATCGCGTCGGAGGAAGCGGCCATCACCATGCCGACGCCGAGACCGAGCGCGATTTCGTGTTCCCATATGACGCGATCCTCGACGGGAATCCCGCAGTCCACGGATCGGGTGAAACATCCGGACTTTCTTCGGTAGACCTTTTCTTTTCGTCCTGTGACGGAATGCGGAGCGGTGCTGGAAGATGTGGCCCGAATTCCTCCGTCAAACGATCGAAAGTGCAGGCCGATCGCCTGTACGTCAACGCCGTCTCGTCCTGAATGAACGCGCAGCCCATGATTTCCGTATGCTCCGGTGAGGCCGTGACGGGATGCGAATCCTCACGTCCACGGGCTGAGAACGGACAAACAGCAATCGGACGGCGTGATCGTCCAGAGGTCGGTGGTCGAGTGCGGAAAGCAAGGCGAGAAGTGCCCGATGGCTCGGCAGCGGGGTTACCCGCATCGGGTGCGCGTCGCCAGGAGAACGCTCCGCATTCCACGCCTCGGTCGGCACGACATACAAGGTGGATGGCCTGCACACACGACAGGCGAGTGGGGCGAAGTCTGCGTGCCATCCTGCTCATTCCGGTCCTCGTCACGCTGGCGCTCGGTGGTTTCCGCGTGAAGCGGTCGATGGACGCATGGCAGGAGGCCGATGACGCGGTCCGGGTGGCCGAGCTGGTGCAGGCGGCGAACAAGTACGCAAGCGACGTGATCAACGAACGTGATCTGTCGGTCGTTCCGCTGGTCCGGGGCGGCGCCGCCTCGAGAACCGTGGCCGTCACGGCGCGCCGGATCACGGACCGGGACAAGGCGGCCTTCGACCAGGCGGTTGAGCGTATGCCCAAGACGCCGCGTCTGCTCAGGAGGGTCAAGGTCATCCAGGGCGGTGGCAGGCAGCTGACGGCCTTGCGCGCCGCAGCGTTCACTTCGCGTCTGCCCGGTGTGCAGACCGAGGAGAAGTACCACGCGATCCAACATCCGCTGATGGAACTCTCCAACGAGCTCGGCTTCGGCAGCAGCAACCAGGCCGGCTTCGGCCGAGCGCTTTATGCCATCTCGCTCACGCAGGCGGCCGAGTCTCTGACCCGGGCCATCGGAACGCACATCATGGCCGAGAAACGCGGTGCCCTCAGGGCGGGCGAACTCGACTCCCAGCTCGCCTCGTTCCGTTCGTACGCCTATCTCCGGCACATCGCACTGCGGGAGTTCCACGGTGCCTCCACGAGCGGGGACATGGTGCGATTACAGAAGGCGTTGGCGTCCGCGAGGGCCAGGAGTGAACAGCAGGACGCCAAGGCCGCTGCGCGTGCCCAGGCGGCCGGAGAGGCCTTCGTCGCCCCGCCGGACATGACGAAGATGATCAGCGAGATCGCGTCGGGCAAGTCGGCTGCGGACCTCGCAGCCGAGGGCATCACCACCGACTCGTTCTTCGCCGCATCCACCCCCTCCTTCGACGCCTACCGCCAAGTCGAGGTCTACCTGGCCGACACCGGGCTCTCCCATGCGAAGCACGCTGCCGGGAGCGCACGCCATGACGTCATCGTCAATGTCGTCGTGATCGTCGCCGCGGTACTCGCCGCGTTCCTGATCGCCGCTGGAATGGCCCGCTCCATGAGTGCCAGGATGAGTGTCCTGCGTGCCTCGGCGCTCCAGATCGCCGAGCAGCGGCTGCCGATGCTGGTCGCCCAGCTCTCCCGCACCGCTCCCGGCCGGGTCGACACCCGGGTGGCCCCGATCCCGATCACCACCGAGGACGAGATCGGCGAGGTCGCCCGCGCCTTCGACCAGGTCCACCGCGAGGCGGTCCGGCTCGCCTCCGAGCAGGCTCTGCTCCGTGGCAACATCAACG
>Ga0075367_10000508_pt1 | contig 14680 bp, 16 predicted proteins | sample EndMethybrTD3032_FD_71399 | JGI IMG/M metagenome (GOLD analysis project Ga0075367, IMG submission 71399) | Populus endosphere microbial communities from Tennessee, USA - Endosphere MetaG P. TD hybrid TD303-2 | ecosystem: Host-associated > Plants > Roots > Endosphere | place: USA: Tennessee... | reverse complement strand
GCCTACTCGCCCGACCCGGTCTCGGCCGGCAAGCGCGCGCTTGCGAACCGCGCGCTGATGATGCTGTGCCTCGACGCGGTGGCGCTCGGCGAGACGGTGTGGCCGGGCCGCGCGTTCCAGCGCTTCAAGGACGCCGGCAACATGACCGACCGGGAGGGTGCGCTGCTCGCGCTCGTCAACGCGAATGCCGAGCTCGCCGAGGCGGCGCTCGAGCGCTTCCACGAGCTGTTCCGCGGCGAAGCACTGGTGATCGACAACTGGTTCGCGATGCAGGCCAGCGCGCCCGAGACCGACGGCCGCGTGTTCGAGCGCGCGAAACGTCTGCTCAAGCACCCCGACTTCTCGCTGCGCAACCCGAACCGCGCGCGCAGCCTGCTGCAGGCGCTGTGTGCCGGCAACCCCTCGGCGTTCCACCGGCGCGACGGTGCGGGTTATGCGTTCTGGGCCGACCGGGTGCTCGAGCTCGACGTGATCAACCCGCAGCTGGCCTCGCGCATGGCCCGTATCGCCGACCGCTGGTCGGAGCTTGCCGAGCCCTACCGAAGCGCCGCGCGCGACGCGGTGGCGCGGGTTGCTGCGAAGGCCGAACTCTCGAACGACGTGCGCGAAATCGTCACGCACGCGCTCGAATCGACGGCGGCCACCACCACCCACTGACACTGACGAGGACAGCGAGATGGCGACCAAGAAGAAGAACGCGTTCTATGCCCAATCGGGCGGCGTGACCGCGGTGATCAACGCGTCGGCCGCCGGCGTGATCGAGACGGCGCGCAAGCACAAGGACAAGATCGGCAAGGTCTACGCCGGCCGCAACGGCATCATCGGCGCGCTCACCGAAGACCTGATCGACACCGGCAAGGAATCGGCCTCCGCGATCGCGCAGCTGCGCTACACGCCATCGGGCGCGTTCGGCTCGTGCCGCTACAAGCTCAAGTCGCTCGAGACGCACCAGCGCGAGTACGAGCGCCTGATCGAGGTGTTCAGGGCGCACGACATCGGCTACTTCTTCTACAACGGCGGGGGCGACTCGGCCGACACCTGCTTCAAGGTGAGCCAGCTCTCGAAGACGATGGGCTACCCGCTGCAGGCGATCCACGTGCCCAAGACGATCGACAACGACCTGCCGATCACCGACTGCTGCCCGGGCTTCGGCTCGGTGGCGAAGTACGTCGCGGTGTCGACGCTCGAAGCCTCGTTCGACGTGCGTTCGATGGCCAAGACCTCGACCAAGGTGTTCGTCGTCGAGGTGATGGGCCGGCACGCCGGCTGGATCGCGGCGGCCGGCGGGCTGGTCGAGGACCAGGGCATTCCGGTCGTGATCCTGTTCCCCGAGATCGAGTTCGACGAGAGGAAGTTCCTGGCACGGGTCGACAAGCTGGTGAAGGAGCACGGCTACTGCACCGTCGTCGTTTCCGAAGGGTGCCACTACCCGGACGGCAGCTTCCTCGCCGAGCAGGGCGCGCGCGATGCGTTCGGCCATGCGCAGCTCGGCGGCGCGGCACCGGTCGTCGCGAACATGGTCAAGCAGTCGCTCGGCCACAAGTTCCACTGGGCGGTGGCCGACTACCTGCAGCGTGCCGCGCGCCACATCGCTTCGAAGACCGACGTGAAGCAGGCGTACGAGCTCGGGCAGAAGGCGGTCGAGCTCGCGTTGAAGGGGCACAACGCGGTGATGCCGACGGTCGAGCGGCTGTCGGACACGCCGTACAAGTACAAGATCGGCGTGGCCGACCTCGCGAAGGTGGCGAACGTCGAGAAGTTCATGCCGCGCGACTTCATCAGCAAGGACGGCTTCGGCATCACCGACAAGTGCCGCCGCTACCTGAGCCCGTTGATCCAGGGCGAGGACGCGCCGAAGTACAAGAACGGGCTGCCGGTCTACGTGACTTTGAAGAACGTGCCGGTCGCGAAGAAACTGGCGGCGTTCGAGCTGAAATAGCCCTGGCGGCTATCGGTTAGAATGCGCGCTTCGCCGATCGGCTGTGTGCCGATCCGGGGAGTGGAAAACACCACGCCGGTGTAGCTCAGTTGGTAGAGCAGCGCATTCGTAATGCGAAGGTCGGGAGTTCGACTCTCTTCACCGGCACCAATGCAAGTCGAGGGGTTAGTGACCGGATTCGCTAGCCCCTCGTCGTTTCTGGGCTCGTTGTAGCCGCTGCGTAGCCGTTCCGGACCAGAGACTGTGTTGCGAAAAATCAATCTCCGAAGCGACCTTCTCGCCACCGTCATCTGTTTTGCCGCACTGGCCCTGATCAAACTGGGCAGCAGCGTCATCCTGACCCGGATCCTCGCGCCCGAGGCCTACGGCGTCATCGCCACGCTGTCGTCGATCGTCGCGTTCATCGAGATGTTCTCCGATCTCGGAGTCCTGGGCCTGATGATCCGGCACGAGCAGGGCGACGAGCAGCAGTTCGTCAACACGATGTGGACGATCCGCCTGATCCGCGGCGTGATCAACTTCTCGATCCTGTTCTTCGGCGCCCCCTGGATCGCGCAGATCTACGACACGCCGCTGCTGGAGGGCGTTCTGCGAACGTTCTCGTTCTGGTTCATCCTGCACTCGCTCGAGTCGATGTCGTTCATCCTGGCATCGCGCCACAAGAAGATCTACATCGTCAACTATGTGGAGCTGTTTACGAACCTGGCGGTCGTGCCGTTCGTGATCGTGTATTCCCTGCATTCGAGGGACTACCACGGCATCCTCTACGGCATGCTGCTCAATCGCCTGCTGATGACGCTCGCGAGCTACTTCTTCTTCAAGCCGCAGCGGCCGGCGCTGCAGATCGAGAAGAAGGCCGCCAGGGATCTGTTCGATTTCTCGAAGCACATCGTTCCTTCGAGCATTCTTGCGTTCTTCCTGAACCAGTTCGATCGAGTCATCTTCCTCAAGCTCTTCGATCTTCATCTGTTCGGCCTCTATGGCCTCGCGTCGAACGTCGCCAGCCCCGTGATCTCGCTGGTCGAGAAGATCAGCCGCCTCGTTCTGTACCCGCGTTGCGCCCACGATGTCCGCGCCGACCGGTCGACGGCGCACCTGAAGTACTACCGGAACAACATCAAGATATTCATCGTCGTGCTGGCCCTGCCGGCGCTTGTGGCCGGAGCCGCCAACCTGATCGTCCAGATCCTCTTCGACAGCCGCTATGTCTACGCCGGCGTGATCCTGCAGGCCTTCATGGTCCGCGGCATCCTGATCTCCCTCGCATCGCCCGCGGAGGATCTGCTGGTCGCCGCCGGAAAGACCCATGTCGTTCTGGTCGGCAACCTCCTGCGCGCGTTCTGGCTCATCCCCGGGTGCCTGCTGGGGTACTACTTCTTCGGTTTCGCGGGCTTCCTGTACATCGGAATGCTCGAGACGCTGCCTGCGCTGGTCTACCTCTGGTACCTGCAATATCGGCAAGGGATGATGATCGTCAGATACGAGTGGCTGAAGCTGGCGTTCGTCGGCGCGCTGTTCGTCATTTCGCTTGCCATCAGCGAGAGCGTCGACCTGACTGGGTTTCGGGTCTTCGTGAAGAGCCTCATGCAGTCGTAGTCGATCGGAGACGGACGAATCCATGCACATCGCCCTCTATTCGCCAGCCTGGCCGGCCAGCGCGCACTCCAACGGAATCATCACGTACGTCGCGCATCTTCGCGAAGAACTGCGGCGACAGGGTCATCGCGTCTCGGTCTTCACCGGGGTCGTCACCGGGCCGAACACCGATGAGGATGTTCATGTCGTCGAGTACAAGCAGCCGCTCGCCGCGCGCGCCTGGCGGAAACTGCTCGGCGTGCTCTCGGGCAGACCTGTGGCTGCCGCGGGATGGGGGCACTATCTCGGGCGAAAGATTCTCGAGGTGCACCGCTCCAATCGCGTCGACGTCGTCGAAATGGAGGAGTCGTTCGGCTGGTGTGCCGACGTCCAGACCGTGACGTCGCTGCCCCTCGTGGTGAAGCTTCACGGCCCGGCGTTCCTCGATCTTCTCGACGGGGCCCGCGAAGAGGCCGGCCTGCAGAAGATCGCTGCGGAGGGAGAGGCGCTCTCGAAGATGCGCTTCATCACGTCGCCTTCCAGCAATACCTTGCAGGAAACGCTGGCGCACTACGGACTGCGCCCGGAGATCGCCGAGACCGTGCCCAACCCGATGGTCGCTGCTGCGCCTGCGGACTTGTGGAGTCTCGATCGATGCGACCGTCGAACGATACTGTTCGTCGGGCGGTTCGACCTGCGCAAGGGCGGTGACATCGTTCTTCGCGCCTTTCGCAAGCTGCTCGATTCCGATCCGACGCTCAAGCTCGTCTTCGTGGGCCCCGACCGTGGCATCCCCTTGGACGGGAAGGTGCTCGACTTCAACGCCTGGGTCGACGCGCTCTTTCCTGCCGATCAGCGGGCCCGGATTCAATACCTCGGGAAGCAGTCTCCCGCGGAGATTCCCGCGCTTCGGCAACGTGCGATGGTGACCCTGGTGGCCTCGCGCTGGGACAACCAGCCGAACACGGTTCTCGAAGCGCTGATGCAAGGCTGCCCGGTGGTGGCCATCGACACGGGCGGCGTCGGCGAAATCATCGAGCATGGGCAGTCCGGGCTCCTCGCCAAGCCCGATGACCTCGACGACTTCTGCCGCCAGATTGCCGGCATGCTCGCCAATCCGGAAGCGGCTGTGCAGATGGGGCAGCGCGGGCGCGAAGCCACGCTGGCCCGGCATGACATCGCCAAGCTGGCCGGCGACACGCTCTCGGTGTACCGGCGCGCGATGCAGCCCGCGGCGTGAGGGCTGCGTCCTCAGATGCTCCGGATCGGCCGCGCGGCGCTCAATGGCTGTCGATGCGCCCGTAGACGCCGTGCGTCTCGTCGACCGGCCCGGCGGCATAGAACAGCGTGTTGACCGGCTGGCTGTTGATGCCATTGCCGAACGCGATGCCCCAGAGGCCGTCGATCGCGATCGGGGTACCGCTCGGCGTGGACAAGGTTCCCAGCGAGGCGCCGGTCGCCGGGTCGTAGGCGTTGATGCGCCCGTCGCCGAAGTTCCCCACCAGCAGCGCGTTGCTGAACGTGCCGAAGTTCGCCGGCGCCATCGCGATGCCCCAGGGCGCGTTCAGCTTTCCGCCAGCCGGGATCAGGCGCTTCACGAGATTGCCCGAGAGGTCGAAGGTGTTGACGATGCCCAGGCCGGCGCCGGTGACGTCGTCTTCCTGCGCCGCGTCCTGCTTCGCGTAGGTCACGTAGACCAGGCTGCCGATCACCTGGATGCCGAACGGCGCGTAGCCGGCCGGTAAGGTCGAGTCGATGAATCCGCCGGCCACGCTGATCGGCGCGAAGTTCGCATCGAACACATCGACCGTGCCGTTGTGGAAGTCGGCGGCGTACAAGCGGTCCGCGCCCGCGGCGCTGCCGATCGCGAGGCCCTTGTAGATCTTGCCGGTGGCGGCGCCGTCGAACACGGTGATCGCGTTGGTCAGGTTGACGTTCGGCGCCCAGCCCACGATCGTTCCAGCCTCGCCCGCAAAGACGAACCGGCTCGGGCCGGTGACGCCGCCCTGCGACACCGGAAAGCTCTGCGTGCCGCTGTAGACGATGCCGGTCGGCTTGGCCGGCCCGGCCGTACCGGCCGGGATGGCGACCACCAGCGACTGCGGCACCCCATTGCCGTCGTACAGCGTGGAGGTCGAGGTCGCGTTGTTCGCGACCCAGACGAAGCCTTGCGGGTTGAACGCGACGCCCCATGCGTTGACCAGATGCGCATCGACATTCGGGCTGCTGTACGGATTGCTGGAGGTGCTCACGTCGGAGACAAGGCTCGTCGCGACATAGCCCATCCCCGACCCGCCGCCCGAATCGTCGCTGCCGCCGCCGCAGGCCCCCAGCAGGATGAGACTCGCGCAGACCGACCTGCGCAGCGCCTTGCGATGTGATGATGCGAAGTCCATCGTCGTCTCCCGGCCGCACGCCGCACACTTTGCACAGCGTTCACCGCCGTGTATGCCGGCACGCGCCCGATCGGTTCAGAACGACAACAGCGCACTGAGCTGCCAGGTGCTCCGCCGGCCCGCGTAGACCGCGGGGTACGGCCCGCCGCGCGTGGCATCGACCCAGGCGAGCTGGACGTCGAGCGAGCCTGCGCTCATGCCGAGGCCCAGGCGCAGGTCGAGCCGAGTGCGCTTGTCGCCCGACGTTTGGCCGGAGTGCGCGGCAAGCGCCCCCACGTGCCCGAACAGGCGCAGCCTCTCGTCGAGCGGCCAGTGCGCATTGGCATCCACATACGCCGCCTGGACGCCTCGACCGAAGTAGTCGGGCGCGAAGTGAACACGCAGCGCCCAACGTTGCGCAAGGAGCCCTGCGTACACGTCGACATAGTCATAGCTCGCATCGCCGGTGAAGTGCGAGAAGCTCGCACCGAGCTCGACGCTGTACCCATCGCGCTGCCGCGCGACGTAGCCGGCATAACCGACGAGCTGCGAATAACGATCGTCGCGCGCCAGCTCGACGCGCGTGGCCGACGCACCTGCGTACGCGCCCGACACGAAGTCGTGGTTCAGCGTCAGGCGCCAGGCCGGCTTCGAGTCGCTGAGCGAGACGCCGCGAAAGCGGTAGTCGGATTCGACGCTGATCGTCGCGCCGAGCTGTGCCTGCGCGGCCCCGCCGAGCAACAGCGCGATCGGTGCCAGGGCGCTGCGTATCGTCCTGCGCATCGCCGGCCTGGGCATCAATGGCGAGCGATCGAACCGGTTGAACCCGCCGAGCCGGCCGCGGCAGCCTGCTCGCAATCGCACACGCAGCGCTGCGCCGCGCGCTCGATCGAGGCACAGGCGTCGACGCGGCGGTCGGCGCGCAGCGCGATGGCGTCGGCGGCGCTCGACGCCGCGCCTGCACCACGGCCGCGGAGTTCGAGCACCAGCGCGAGCAGGCCACTGACGTGCGCCGCCGCATACGAGCTGCCTGTCACCGTGGCCCAGCGCGAGCCGGGCAGCGTGGTCGGCACGTCGGTGCCCGGCGCGACGACGCCCACCGAGCTGGCCGGCCCGTCGTCGACGACGGCGACCACGTTCGCGAGACCGGCCGGAAAGCCGCCGCGCGGCTGCTGCCGGTCCGCGGCGGCGACGATCAGCGCCCCGCGTGCCTGGGCAGACTCGATCAGGCGCTGGACGAGCCGATCCATCGGCCCGCTCAGGCTGAGGTTGACGATCTGCGCACCGCTCTCGATCGCCTTGTGCAGTGCGAGGGCCAGGCTCAGGCTCGTACAGAGGGTATCGGCCGCGCTCGACTGCCAGCACCCGCGCAGCGCGAGCAGCTGGGCCTGCGGGGCCACGCCGACGATGCCGATGCGGTTGTCGGCGCGCGCGGCAACGATGCCCGCCACCGCCGTGCCGTGCAGCTCGGCAGCCTCGGGATGATCGCCGACGAAGTTCGCGGTCAGCGCGAACTGGCCCGCGAGGTCGGGATGGTCGCGCTGCACCCCGCTGTCGATCACCGCCACGCGCACGCCGCGCCCGGTGGCAACCGCGTGCAGCTGCGCAAGCCGCCATTCGCGCGCGGCAGGCTGCAGGGTGAACAGCGCGTCGTCGTGCGCCGCTTGGCCTTGCGGCCTGAACACGCTCATCGGCTGGGCCCAGGCCACGCGCGGCTCGCGGCTCAGGCGATCGGCGACCTCGTCAGGGCGCTGCGGGGCCGGCACGTCCAGCACATAACAATCGACCCCGAGCGCGGGCAGCGGCCAGTCGGTCACCAAGCGCAGCCCGTAGGCACGAGCCAGGGCATTCACCGTGCGCCGCCGCGCCGAGCGCCCCGCCGGGTCGGCATAGGCGCCGGCATAGTTGCCGTCGGGACGGAAGTGCGGCGCCGGCATCTCGAGCAGCACGAGGACTCGCTGCGCTTCGTCGGCCTCGCTCGGCTCGGCGGGCCGGGTGTCGGCGGCGAGCACGGCCGGTGCGGCGAGCAGCATCACGACGATGATCGCGACCGCCGCCGCGAGCAGCCTGGCCAGGCGGGCCGTCGTCATCGCGCCGCCTCCGCTTCGAGCGACTCGAGCCGCAGCACGCCAGGCTGCTGGCGCAGCCTGGCCAGCGTGGCCTGGTCGGTCGTTCGCAGATGCAGCAGGTAGGCGTCGCTCACCGTCGGCCCGCCAACCAGGTGCGCATCGCCCACGCGCAGCGCGGCACGCATCTGCGCCTCGGTCGCGTCGGCGCGGAACACGACGATCGCGTTGGCTGCCGCGCTGGCAGGCGCCGCGCCGAGCCCGCGATACGGCTCGACACGCGGCGACAGCACGGGCCACGCCGCCAGCAGCGCGAACGCCACCAGCAGCCCGGCCTGGGCCGCGAGCGCGAACGACCAGCCGAGCGTCACCGCGCGGCCGGGCGGGCGGCTGGCCACGGGCTGCGCCGCGGGCCTGTCGGCCACGATCTGCTTGCGCAATGCCGCCCATCGGCGATCGATGGCCGGCAGTTCGGGGGGCGCGGTGTCGGCAGACGCCGTCCGCACGCGCGCCTGCCAGGCCAGGTCGGCCTGGCAGCGCGGGCACTGCGCCGCATGCGCCTCGACGCGCGCGGCCTCGCTCGCGTCCAGCATCGCGTTGCCATGCCAGGGCAGCAGCAGCTGCACGGCCTGGTGCTCGGCGCCGTCGATCGGCAGCACGTCGGCCTTCATAGCCAGTCCCCCAGCTCGCCGCTGAGCAGCGCGCGCAGCCGGCGCCGCGCGTGGAACGCGCGAGTCTTCACCGTATCGACCGGGCACGACATGATCTGCGCGATCTCCGCGTACGGCAGGTCGTGGAAGTAGGTGAGCACCAGCACGCTGCGCTGCTCGCTCGACAGCATGTCCAGCGAGCGCATCAGTGCGACGCGGGTTTCGTCGTCGCTGCGGCGCTGCTCGGGACCCGCCTGTTCGGCCGCCGCCTCGTCCACCGGGTCGGCGAGCGGCTCGTCGTAGCGGTGCAGCGCCTTCAGCGCAGTGCGGTAGGCGATCGCGAAGATCCAGGTCGAGACCTTGCTCTGGTGGTTGTAGGTCGCGGCGCGCTTCCAGACGACCAGCATCGTGTCGTTCAGCACTTCTTCGACCGTCGTGCGCTGCGCGATCATCAGGCCGAGAAAGCGGGCCAGGCGCGGGTCGTAGATGCGGTACAGCGTTTCGAACGCCGCCAGGTCGCGCGCGACGACGCGCGCCATCAGCGCAAGGTCCAGCGAGTCGCCGGCCTCAGCAGCGACGCCGGTCCCGCCTTGCGCAACAGGCCTGCGCCGGCCGGCAACGAATCGAAACATGCACTCTCCGCGGACTCATCCGAAGGTTAATGCCGCCGCGCAGAAAAAGGTTCAATCCCTGTTCCGATGCCGCCTAGAGTTCCAGCTCGGACAAACCCGGGTGGTCGTCGGGCCGGCGCCCCAGCGGCCAGCGGAAGACACGGGCCGCTTCGTCGATCGGCAAGTCGTTGATGCTCGCGTAGCGACGCCGCATCAGGCCCTGCGTCGTGAACTCCCAGTTCTCGTTGCCGTAGCTGCGAAACCATTGGCCGGCCGCATCGTGCCACTCGTACGCAAAGCGCACCGCGATGCGATTGCCGTCGCAGGCCCACAGCTCCTTGATGAGCCGGTAGTCGAGCTCCTTCGCCCACTTGCGCTGTAGGAACGCGCGCACCTGATCGTGGCCGACCGGGAACTCGGTACGGTTGCGCCAGCGCGTGTCCTGCGTGTAGACGAGCACCACGCGGTCGGGGTCGCGCGAGTTCCACGCGTCCTCGGCCATGCGCACCTTCTGTCGGGCCGTCTCGGGTGTGAACGGCGGTAGTGGCGGTCTGACGTCCATCAGTAGGTCTTGTATGGAAGGAACTTGCCGCTCATCGTGATCGAGACGCGGTCGCCCTTCGGGTCGGGTTCGCGCTGCAGGTCCATCTTGAAGTCGATCGCCGACATGATGCCGTCGCCGAACTCTTCGTGGATCAGCTCCTTGAAGGTCGTGCCGTAGACGCTCACGAGCTCGTAGAAGCGGTAGATCAGCGGATCGGCAGGCACGCTCGTGGGCAGCGATCCCTTGTAGGGCACGACCATCAGCCACTGCTTCTCCTGCGGCGTCAGGCCAAAGATCTCGCCGACGATGGCAGCTTGCTCGCCGGTGAGCGTCATCTGCCCGAGACAGGCAGCGGTGACCCACTCCTTGCTCAAGCCGACCTTCGCGGCCACGTCCGCCCATTTCAGGCCCTTGGCGACCTTGGTCGCGACGATCTTCTCGGTAACGTCAAGACGGCTCATGCGGTGTTCCTCGGAGTGGGGTTGTGTGCGCAGGCGTTGCCTGCAAGCCGCATGCCGACGCGCAGGGGCGCGCGCTACTCCGAGCAGTTGTCGCCCGCGGACGGCGCCGACGTGACGCCGACCATCGAGAACATGTGATCGAGGCAGCCGAGGAAGGTCTGCACGAGCTGCGCGTGATAGTGCGAATACGCCTCCTTGGTGACGTAGTCGTCTGCCGACCGGATGATGTTGAAGGTCAGCACGCTCGCGAGCACCTGAGGCTTGAACCAGGCCTTCGCGACCCACTGCTCGGCAACGCAGGTGTAGTGCGCGCCGTCCTCGGCGATCCCCCAGGCGCCGAAGCCGCTGTCCGCGCGCCGGACCGCCGCTTCGAATGCCTTCAACAGCGCCCGCGGATTCGAAGTCGAGAAATGAACTGCCATCCTGCCTGCCCCACGCGCATCGTCGTCAAAAGGTGCGGACGGTACGGCATTGCGCGCTCGCGACCCATAGTCAACTCTGACAGGTTGTTGATCGCGATCAAACACAGCGTCTCGAGTGCACCGCAATGGAGCGTGCGAAAAACGTGCCCGATCGGCCGCTCTTTTTCGCGGATCGAACGGCTCGCACCGTTCCTAGACTGCGTGCTCGATGAGCACCGACTTCCTGATCCATCTGACCGGCCTGTCCGCGCTGGTCCTCAACGTGCTCGCGATCGTCAGGACCTGCGAGCGCCGGCTGCGGCTTCAGTCCGGTGCTGCCGGCCTCGTCTGGGCACTCAACAACCTGCTGCTCGATGCGCACTCGGCCGCCGCGCTGAGCCTCGTGAGTGCCGGGCGCACCGCGTCGTCGGCGGTGACGCTGCAAAGCGGCGAGCGCCGGCGCCGGCTCGCGTTCATCGGCTTCGCGGCGCTGACGGTGCTGGTCGCCGCGCTCACCTGGCAGGGCTGGCTGTCGGTGTTTCTCGTGATCGCCTCGCTGCTGTCGACCTACGCGATGTTCTACATGCGCGGCCCGGCGTTGCGCTGGGTGATGCTGCTCGTCTCGATGCTGTGGATGATCAACGCGTGGTCGTACGGATCATGGGAGCAGGTGGCCGCCAACGCCGCGACCGGCGCCGCCGCGCTGTATGCAGCGTGGCGGGCCGGCCGCCCATCGTCTGACTGAGCGCGGCTGCTCGGGCGATCAGTCGCGGTGCTTGTTGCCGTGACCGTGGCCGCGGCCGCGATCGTCGTCGCGGTCGTGCTTGTCGTGGTGCTTGTCCCAACCGCGATGGCGGCCGCGTTCCCAGCCCGGGTGCTCATGCTCGTACCGTTCGCGCACCCAGCTGTCGCGCACGAAGTAGACCGGCTGGCCGCAAGCGGCGTAGCGGCCGCAGTAGCGATGCCAGTCGCGCTGGTGCGCGTCGGGAACGTAGAGGTAGATCGGCTGGCGCGGCACCGCGACCGGCGGCGGCGCGATCAGCACCGGTTGCGGCACGACGAGCGCGGGCGGCGGTATGTCGCCGATGTTGATGCGGCCGTACACACCGGGCTGGTTGATGCCGATCGAGACGCCGACGCTGGTCTGCGCAAGCGCCGGAGCAATCGCGCAAGCTGCCAGCGCGCCAAGCAGGACTTTTTTCATCTGTCTTCTCCTCAAGAGTACGAGAGCCGAGCACGGCCCTCTGAAGGTTACAACGCAGCGTCACGGAGGCTGGCCGACAAGCGTCGATCCGGGCATAGGTCACGTGCTTTGTGACCGAGCCTAGTGCCTCGCTGCAACGTCGAGGCGACGCGTTCGACAAAGCAGACAACTCCTACACGCTCGCGAGCCAGAAGACGACGCACGCCGACCTTCGGCACTGTCTAATCGCATCGAACGCAGAGGTGGGAGACGGGTCATGACAATGCTTCACGATGTCGCCGAGAGTCTGCGCGCGATGACGTTGTTGCACTTGCTGCTCGCCTTCCTCGCATGCACCGGCTACATGCTGGCCGAAGGCCAGCTCGCGCCGGTTCGTGTGCGTCTCTACGGCGGTCTCGTCGCAGCAACGAGCGCGATCTGGTTCGTGATCGACTCGCCCCAATGGACTGCTGGTGCCATGCTGGTCGCGCTCGCGGTCGGCCTCGTCGGGCTGTTCACCGCACTCGTGTGGCTGCTGAGCGCCGTGCTCGGCCTGCGCCACGCAGCGCACGTCGTTGTCGCCCAGCCCGCGACCGAAGCGGCCGGCACACCGGCGGACCGGCATGCGCAGATCGCCGCCACGCGCCCTGGCGCGCTGGCGCCGCACTGAGCAACGCCGTCATTCGTGCGATCCGGCGCACCTTGCGCCTGCAACTTGCAAGCATTTGCAACGAGCGGCCTGGGCTTGCTCAATCCCGCATTACCTTCGCCGATGACCCAACCTTGAATCACCGCACCCCGAGATGAAGCCTGACCTGGCCAGGATGCTGTCGAACATTCCGCTGTTCAGCGCGTTGCGCCGCAACCCGCCAGTGGGGACATCCGCCGCCGCGGGCCCGGTCCCGATCGAGGAGGTCGGCTGGAACGAGTTCGAGCAGCTCGTGATCGAAGGATTCACGCGCCGCGGCTATCACGCCGCAAGCAGCGCACGCGGCGCGGTGACCGGCGGCGATCTGCTGCTGCGGCGGGACCGCGAAACCTACCTCGTCTACTGCAAGGCCTGGCGCAGCAAGAAGATCGGCCTGAGCGCCGTCAAGGCGCTGCATCAAGCCATGCAGGCGCGCGGAGCGAACGGCGGCTTCCTGCTGAGCTTCGGCCGCGTCGGCCGCGATGCCGCGCGTTTTGCAGGCGGCGAAAAGATCCAGCTGCTCGACGGCCCCGCGTTGAAAGCGCTGATCGAACCGGTGCGCCAATCGCGCCGCCCGGCGCCGGCGACCGCGTCGGTCGAGTCGGCGCCCGCCGTCAACCGTGCGATCCCCGAGTCACCCAGCTGCCCGCTGTGCGGCAAGGCGATGCGCATGCGCACCGCGAAGCGCGGCAGCCATGCGGGGCACGGATTCTGGGGGTGTATCGATCACCCGCACTGCAAAGGCTTGCGCGCGCTCGCCTGAGCGCCGCACCGCTACTTCTCGGCCTGCGCCTTCAGGTTCGCGAGGCCGGCGGCAAAGTCGTCGCCGATCATCTTGTCCATGTTGAAGAACACGCCCATCAGCTTCGTGATGTAGGCGCTCGGCCCGGTCATCGTCCAGCTCACCTGCGTCGTCTCGCCCTTCGGCTCGAAGTTGAACGTCGCCACGTTGTGGCCTTCGAAGGGCTTGATGAAGTCGAGCTTGATCGCGATCTTCGACGACGGGGTGGATTCGGTGATCTCCATGCGCCCCTGGCCGACGTTCGAGTTGCCGTTCCACTCGTAAACGGCGCCCTTGCCGGCCGTGACGCTGCCGAAGGTGCGCGCCATCGCCGGGTCCTTCTTCTCGTAGGGCGACCACGCCGCCCACGCCTTCAGGTCGTTGACGTACGGGAAGATCTTCTCCGGTGGCGCCTTGATCGCGAGCGTGCGCTCGACGCGAAGCTCGTCGGGCCGTGTGGCCGCATACGCAAGCACCGCGCCGATCAGCACGACGATGACGATCGCAATGGTCTTCAGCATCTCTTCCTCCCTGGTGTGCGAGACCGCGCGATTGTGCGCGGCTCACACCCTGGCAGGCAACACCGTTCCGGCGCACTCGCCCAGGCCGATGCGCGCACAGCCTGCGCGCTCGCAGAACGCACGCAGGATCAGCGTGTCGCCGTCGGCAAGGAAGCTTCGGGTCTCACCGTTAGGCAGCTGCAGCGGCTGCTTGCCGCCCTTCGAAAGCTCGAGCAGCGATCCGCCCTGGCCTTCCTCGGGCCCCGACTGCGTGCCGGTGCCGAGCAGGTCGCCCGACTGCAGGTTGCAGCCGTTGACGGTGTGATGCGCGACGAGTTGCGCAAGCGTCCAGTATGCGTCGCGAAAGTTCGACTGCGTCAGCCGCACCGCCGGCTCGCCCTTTGCGCGCATCTGCGCGGTCTGCAGCCAGGTCTCTAGGGTGATGTCGATCGAGCCCGCACGCCGGTTCGTCTCGCTGTCGAGATAGGGCAGCGGCTGCGGGTCATCGGCCGGGCGCGCGAACGCCGTGCGGTACGGCGCGAGCGCCTCCATGGTGACGACCCACGGCGAGATCGTCGTCGCGAAGTTCTTCGACAGGAACGGACCGAGCGGCTGGTACTCCCAGGCCTGCACGTCGCGCGCCGACCAGTCGTTCAGCAGCACGACGCCGAACAGCGCTTCTTCGGCGTGCACCATGTCGATCGGTGCGCCTGGTGCGTTGCCTGCACCGATCAACGCGCCCAGCTCGAGCTCGTGGTCGAGCCGCTTGCTCGGTCCGAACATCGGTGTATCGCCCTCGCCCCTCGTCTGGCCGAGCGGCCGCGCGAACGACTGGCCGCTGACGCCGATCGACGAGGCCCGGCCGTGATAGCCGATCGGTACCCACTTGTAGTTCGGCAGCAGCGG
>Ga0075367_10000505_pt1 | contig 14696 bp, 8 predicted proteins | sample EndMethybrTD3032_FD_71399 | JGI IMG/M metagenome (GOLD analysis project Ga0075367, IMG submission 71399) | Populus endosphere microbial communities from Tennessee, USA - Endosphere MetaG P. TD hybrid TD303-2 | ecosystem: Host-associated > Plants > Roots > Endosphere | place: USA: Tennessee... | reverse complement strand
GGTGTTCCCGGAGGCCCAGCTGACGCACCACTTCCCCTACGGCGAGTCGGCCGACTCGCCGTAGGGGAAGTGGTGCGTCAGCTGGGCCTCCGGGAACACCCGCGCCAGCCACAGGGAGCAGTAGTGGCCGGGCATGAAGCAGGGGGCCAGGTCGGTGTGGACGCGCAGGACCTGTTCCGGCTCGATGCCGGCCGCGCTCAGCCTGTTCCACAGCCGCTCTTCGGGGTGCAGCGCGATGGCGCCCGACTGGGTGACGATCTGCTTGGCGCCCATGGCGTCGACGTACTCGAAGGCCGCGTACGACTCCACGGCGGCGGTGTCGCGGATGTCGTCGAGCACCAGCGGCCACCAGTTCTCCCGCTCGGCGAACGCCCGCGGATCCTGTGTGCCCAACCGCTCCCGCAGCCGGTCGAAGGCGGCCGAGGCGACCTGTGGCCGGTCCGTACCCAGGATGACGCGCAGGGCCTCGCGCGCCTCCGCGAGGCCGGAAGCGAACGCCTGGAGCGAGGAGTTGACGAAGCGGTTCGGTTCGTCGAACTCCAGCAGCACCGCCCACACCGCCCCGTCCGCGTCGGCACAGAGCTGGAAGCCGCCGTCGCCGCCCAGCCGCGCCCAGCCCGCGTACTCCTCGTCGGACACGCGGACCCCGGCCGAGGCGGCGTATTCGACCAGCGGTACCGGGTCACGGTGGTCGGTCACGAAGTAGGGCCCGACCTGCACCGGCACGGAAATCCCGGCGATCGATCGCTCTGGTCCGTCGTCAGGCACCGCGTCTGCGCTCCTCACTAGAAGTGGTGTTCGGGATCCACAATGTACGTGAGGACATCGAACCAGCAGGATTCCGGGTTCTCCAGAGCGGCCGGGTCCACGGAACTCATCGCTTCCCGGACACGCAGCCGCACCGTCTCGAGTTCTTCCTTCCCATGGGATTCCCAGTCGTAGTTCGGACTCTCGACCTGGAGCAGGTACAGAAAATGAACGAACGACCGCAGTCCGCTGTTCAGCAGGTAGATTTCTCCGTCCTGCGGCAGACAGTAGACCTTCCCGGTGTCCGGATCGAACGCGATGTCGTCATAGGGGATCATTCCCAGCAGGATCCAGCCGTCCGCCTCCGGCGGTGTCTCCACCCGCTCGAGCCGCTCGCCGATTCCGTCGTCCAGGTCGAACCAGGGGTTCTCCCAGACCGGAATGCCCAGCGTCCCCAGGACATCCCTGGCGTCCGCGTCCGACACCGGCCCGAGAACGCTCTCCGGTGACGTGATCAGCTCGTCCGGCTCGAACACGGCCTCGAGCATGGTTCGATCGATATTGCTGCTCATTTACCCTAATCCCACCCAGTAGATAACCCACGAGATCTTATCTACTCAGTTTCAGCTGGTCAAGATAGCTTTCCATCATGGAATTACCGCGTTCTCTCGACGCCTTGTCGACGCCGTATTCGACACTATGGCTCACTTCCGTTCCCGGGAATCTCTCGGCCATCCATGAACTACAATTCGCTCCCGTACTGCAGGGTTCTCGCTCCGTATAGAGATGACGTATTCGGGACGGTTCCCCCTCCCTCAGGAACGGCGTCCCGATCATCCGCTCCGAGTGCCGGCGCCCGTTGCTGCGGGCCACGAGAACGAAGTCTCCGCTGCCGTCCTTGCTCCGCACCCGCGCGGCCGCGTAGTTGTTGCTCGTGAAGTCCCCGTCCTTGTTGTGGGTGCCGTAACTGCGGTCCGCGTGGCGGGCGAGCCGGGTGGCCTGCGAAAGGTCGGTGCTGCCGAGTGGGACCTGCTGGGACGACGCCTTCGGACGCGGATCGGTGCGCCCCTCGCTCTTGTTCTTCAGCTTGGCGTTCTGTTCGCCCCTGACCGGACGTCCGATCGAGGTGCTGTCGAGCCCGAGCTTCGCCCGGTCCGCGTCCGTCAGGTCGGAATGGGAGCGGTCGGGGTTCAGCCGACGGATGCTTCCGTCGTCGGCCATGTGGTAGACCGGCGTCTCCTCGGTCCTGGGGCGCTTGGCGAGCCGCTCCAGCTCCCCCGCGTGCTTGGCGTCGTTCTCGAGGTGGTTGTCCGCGACCCGCTTCAGCCGTTTCCCGGTGTCGTGGTAGAGATCCTTGACGGCCTTGCCGGCGTCCTCCCCGACGGCTTTGCCGGTCTTCTGCGCGGCGTGCTCCAGCGCCTTGACGATCTGGTTGGTCACTCGAAGCTCACCCCGGCCAGCTTCGACGTGAACTCCTCGGCGTGCGCGGCCACCTTCTCCGCGTGACCGTGCATCAGCTCCGCGTGGGCGTGCACCTGCTCGGGGTCCATGGAGAAGCCGGTCCCCGCGTCGCCCCCGCCGGCGGAGACGCCCGCCGCGGACTCCGCCGCCTTGAACACCAGTCCGCTCACCGCCCGGCCGACCACCTCCACCAGCGGTTCCACGGCCGCCTCGATGACCTGCCCGATGATGTACTGCTCCAACTGCTGTTCCAGGTAGTCCATCAGCTTCTCGGCGGCCTCCACGATCAGCACCTCGGCCGCCTCCGCGATCCCGAGGGTGACCACCGCGGCCGCCTGGTCCGCCACGAACGACACGGCCAGCGCCGCCAGTTCGGCGATCGCCTCGACCTTCATGCCCACGATGACGTCCGCCGCCACGTCCAGCGCGGTCGCCACCGTGTGACAGGCCGACACCAGCTCGTCCATGTGACCGGACGACATCTGCGACCACTTCGCCAGCAACGCCTCGTAGGAGGGGCCCTGGTACACCTCGGCCATCCGCTTGATCGTCGCCGAGGAGTCCTGGTGCGTCTCGTCCAGCTTGTCCGCGAAGTCCCGCACATGGGACGCGAACTCACGGACCTTGTCCTCGTTCACGTTCGGCCAGTTCACCCCGATGAACTGCAGGAAGGAAACGACCTCTTCAGGCAGCTCAATGGCCACAACGCCCCCGTTCGGCAACAGCAGACACCAGTTCGGCACGCTAGTGCGGGCACGGCAACGGTGGGGCAAACAGCGGCCGTTGATACCTTCAACTGCCGGCCGGCGGCGGGACCACTCGGAGGTTCGCCATGGGCTGCACCCAGGACAGGTCCGTGCCTTCGGGGGCCTCCAGATCGACGACGGCGCTCCAGCCGGGGGACAGTTCGGTGAACTCGCCGACGGGCTGTCGGTGTATCCGGAGCACCCGGGCCGGGGAGACCCCGGCATCCGGTGGGCTGTCCACCGGGAGCACCGCATCGCCGGGGAAGATACTCCGGCCCACGCTGATGCACCGGGCGTGACAGGACACCGTGTTCGCCGAGGGCCGCTCGTAGACGATCACGACCTTCAGTAGTCCGACAGGCTCGATATCACTCATGGCGAGGACGCCGACGAGACCCTCGCCTCGTGAGAGGACGCCACTCGGAGTCTGGCGTCGGGCTGCACCCAGGACAGGTCTGCGCCCTCGAGCTCGATGACGGCGCTCCAGCCGGGGGTCAGTTCAGTGAACTCCCCGTACGGCGGTCGGTGCATCCGGAGTACCCGGGCCGGGGCGGACCCGGCGTCCGCCGGGCTGTCCACCGGAAGCACCGCGTCGCCGGGGAAGACACTCCACCCCACACTGACGCAGCGGGCGTGGCAGACCACCCTGTTCGCCGAGGGCCGCTCGTACACGATCACGACTCTCAGTAGCGCCTCAGGTTCGGTGCCAGTCATGGTGTGGATGCCTCAGTCCTCGTGGACCACTCGGAGGTTCGCGTCGGGCTGCACCCAGGACAGGTCCGTGCCCTCGGGGGCCTCGAGATCGATCACGGCGTGCCAGGCGGGGGGCAGTTCGGAGAACTCGCCGAACGGCGACCGGTGCATCCGCACCACCCGGGCCGGGGCGGACCCGGCGTCCGCCGGGCTGTCCGGCGGGAGCACCGCGTCGCCGGGGAAGACACTCCGCCCCACACTGACGCAGCGGGCGTGGCAGACCACCTTGTTCGCCGAGGGCCGCTCGTACACGATCTCCACCTGCAGCAGGCCAACAGGCCCGATACCGCTCATCGCGAAGACGCCTCCATCCCGAATCAGAACCAGTTCATGACTTTGTCGGCCACATCCGAGGCCACACCGCTGCCGATGAGGCCTCCGACGACGCCCCCGACGACGCCGCCCACGACGGTACCCGCGCCGGGTATGGCCGAGCCGATGGACGCCCCCACCTCCGCCCCGTAGGCGGCGCCCGCCAGACCGCCCGCGAGGCCCGCGGCGTCCCGGGTGGCGGTGTGGAGCCGCTGGGCCGGCGGTGCCTTGGCGACGTCGTAGGCGGAGAGCGCCACCGCGCCGACGAAGAGGCTGCCCTTGAGGGCGCCGCCGACCGTGATGAAGCCCGCGTCGCCGCCCGCCGAGCCCGCCACCTTGCTCGCGGTGGAAGCCGCGCCGCCGCCCGAACCACCGGTGGCTCCGGCGCTCTTGGCGAAGTCCTCGATCTGGTTGGGGGTCAGCTTGGGGGCCGACTGGATGTTGAGCTTGAGATCGCCGAGCCGGGTGGACGGATCGACGTCGACCCCCATCTTGGAGAGGATGTCCCGTGCCTGCTCGACGGGGATCGTCACCCGGGCCCGCTCGGCAAGCCCCTTGGCGGACGACTCGACCAGCACCTCGCTCTCGTACGGAAGCGACTGGTAGTAGTTGTCGACCACCTCCACATCTGTGAGGTCCTGCCGGTTCAGGATGTGGAGCACGCCCTGGCCGTGATAGTCGTTCGCGGCCTGGATGGCGAAGTGGGTGGAGACACCAGGGTCCGAAGAGGTCGGTGTGAACCCGGTGGACTGGATGTTCTCCGACCCCCCGAATCCCTCCGTGGACCCGCGGAAGAGCCAGTCCGTCGCGTCCGTCGGTGGGCGGTAGACGGGATCGGGGGAAGCGCCCGGGCCGTCGCCCGCCGGGTACATCTGGCCGCTCGGGTCGGCGTTGGTGACGGGGTTGTCACCGGCGTAGGCGTAGCCGCCGAGCTCCTGCGGGTTGGTGGCCTCGAACTTGGGGTCGACGCTGATGAAGCGTCCCAGCGCCGGGTCGTACTTGCGGACGCCGACGTCGGTGTAACCGGTGGCCGCTTCCTGGGACTTGCCGAGGAAGGAGTGGGTCGGGTCGGGCCACGCGGTGTCGTTCGCGCCTGCCCGCTGCTGCCCGTACGGCGTGTACTGCTGACGGGACACCTTCTGCGTGGTGGTGTCCATGGCCATGGTGCCGGTGCCGTGCGCGTCGTCGAAGAGGTAGTCGATGCCGCCGCCGGGCAGGCTGGAGCGGACCGCCACCGGGCTGCCGGCGCCACCGTGCGTGTAGGTACGCACGGCGCCGAGCAGGACGTTCGGGGTGACGCCGGTGTTGACGACGATCTCGGTGTCGCCCGCGAACAGCGTGGTCTTCCCGGGGTCGCGGCGGATCAGCTGGTTGCCGTCGGCGTCGTAGACGTACTTGGTGGTGGTCGGGCTGCTTCCGGTGGTGTCGACCTGGGCCAGATGGCCCTCGTCGTCCCAGGTCAGGCTCTGGCCCGCGCCACCGCCGGCGGGGGTGCGGGTGAGCAGGTTGCCCGCGGCGTCGTAGACGTAGTCGGCCGGGTTGCTTCCGCCGGTGGTCTTGGTGAGGGTGTGCGGCTGGGCGCCCGTGGCGTTGCAGCCGGTGGTGCAGCCCTCGACGTAGCCGGTGGTGGCGTCCGCCCCGCCCGTGGTGGAGTGGTCGACGACCTGGGTGCGGTCACCGATGGCGTTGTAGCTGTAGGACTGCCAGTACGACCCGGCCGTGCCGGCGACGGTCGCGGCGGTGGGGTCCGTACCCTGCGCCGGGCAGGCGGCCTTCGCGGTCCATGCCTGGGAGAGCCGGGCCAGTGCGTCGTACTTGTAGCACTGTGTGTCGGTGACCGTGTTGCCGGTCTCGGACTGCTGGTCGGCGGTGGTCAGCGGGTTGCCGGCGGCGTCGTAGGAGTAGGTGGTGTCGTCCACCTCCGGCCCCGGCGCCTGGGTGCGCGAGATGAGCCGCTCGGTGGGTCTGCGGGTCTGGTCGTCGTAGGAGTAGGTGATCCAGGCGGGGTTGGTGGATGCCCCCAGGGTGAGCTGGGAGGGCTGGCCGTAGTCGGTGTAGACGGTGCCGCCGACGTAGATCTGGGCGCTGCTCGAGGTCTTGGTCGGGTTGCCGAGCGTGTCGTGGCCGTAGGTGATGGTCTCGCCGATCAGGCCCTGGGTGCGCGGGTCGGTCTGCGAGGTCAGCAGCTGGGTTCTGGGGCTGTAGGCGTAGGTGGTCTGGTAGCTGGCCGGCAGCGGGGTCTCACTGTCGGGCAGCGTGATCTTCGTGCCGGTCGACTTGCCCAGGGTGGTGTAGCCGGTCGTGGCGACCGTGTATCCGCCCGTCACGCCCTGCACATAGCGGGTGGACGAGGTCTGCTGGCCGATCCGCAGGGTGTCGTACAGCCAGGAGGCGACCTTGAAGTTCTTCGCCTTGTCCGTCTCGGTGAGCTTGCGGCCGAGCAGGTCGAAGGTGAAGTCCAGCTCGTCGGTGCGCGAGTCGGTGGTGGAGACGGTGTTCCCGGCGTCGTCGAAGCCGTAGTGGCTGGTGCCGGCGTCCGGGTCCGCCTGGGAGGTCTTGCGGTCGAGCAGGTCGTAGCCGAACTGCCACACCGCGTTGTCGGGCCCGGTCACCTTGTTCTGATGGCCGGCCGCGTCATAGCCGTAGCGGGTGGCGCGGGACGTCCCGCCGGTGGTGGTGTAGCCGTCGGTCGCGTTGCCGCTCACGGTCGGTGCCACGGAGTACTGGTCGAGCTCGGTGTTCTGATCGCGCGCGTCGGTCACCGTGGTGGTGGCGACACCGCCGGCGGGCGGGATGACGGTGGTCCTGTCCCCCGTGTAGGCGGTGCGCGTGTTCCAGGTCTGGGCCCCGTCGTGCTCGTCCGTGCTCCGGGTGGTGCGTCCCATCGCGTCGTGGTCGGTGACGGTGGTGGCGGGGATGGTCACCTGGGAGACCGACACCAGACTGGAGCCCGGGTTCCCGGAGATGGCGTAGCTGTTGTTGGTGACGACGGTCCAGCCGTGCGAGTCGTACTGGGTGTCCGAGACCGTGGTATTGCCGTTCTCGGCCGTCACCTGGGTCTGCAGGGAGCGCAGCATGGCGTCGTACAGGGTCTCGTTGACGCTGTAACTGCCGTTGTCCAGCAGGGTGTTGGTGGACACCACCGAGGGAGCGGTGGCGGACAGCGCGTAGCTGTAGGTCATGCTGGCGGGGGCGCCGTTCGCCTTGCTCTCGTTGGGCAGCCAGACGCCGGTGAGCCGGCCGAGCGCGTCGTAGGTCAGCGAGGTGAGCAGACCGGCGACATCGGTCTTGGTGACGGGCACGCCACGGGCGGCGTCCAGCCCGGTGCTCGCCACCTGGCAGTCCTTGGACGAGGTGGTGGTCGGTGTGCAGGCCGCGCCCGGGGTGATCTGGGTGGCGGTGGTGGTGCCGGTCGGCAGCTCGCCACTGGCCGGCGTGTACGAGGTCGCCACCGACTGGGCCAGGCTGCTGCCGTCCGGGGCGGTGGAGTGGGGCGTCCGGGTGGCCAGGACCACTCGGCCGTAGGAGTCGTACTTGCTCTGGGTCTGGTCGACGAACTTGGTGGCGGTCGCCCCGCTGGACGCCGACGCCTTCTGTACGAGGGTGGCGTCACCGGTGCTCGGCAGGTCCGGGCTGCTCTGGCCGTCGCCGTTGTAGGCGAAGGCGTGTCCGTCGTACGAGGTGCGGGTGTCGGAGACCAGGGTTCCGGAGGGGGTGGCGCCGGAGCTGTTGCAGTCCTGGTCGGTGACGATGGTCTCGGCGGTGACCACCAGGGTCGCGGGGGTGCCGTCGAGGTGGCGGGTGAAGGTGCACTTGGCGGTGTTGCCGGCGGCACCCGTCTCACCGCGGTCGTCGCTCTGGACGGCCATGCCGGTGGTGCTCTGGCCCAGGGTCGTGTTGTAGAAGGTGTCGTTCTCGGTCTTCCGCCAGCCGTAGGAGACGGCCTGGCGGGTCAGTGTCCTGGCGGGGCGGACCATGTTCGCCGTCAGGTCCGCGAGTCCGGTCCGGTTCCGTGTGGCGGTGGGGCCGATGATCTTGGGGACGTTGACGACGGCCTTGTCGATGTCGCCGTTCGCCCCGGTGTAGGTGTCGGTCTCGAAGACCCGTCCGGCCAGCGGGTTGTCGTCGGCGACGCTGACACTGCCGTCCTGGCTGGTGAGCGCGGGCACGCTGCGCGTCCCGGACGGCATGGTGTCGCCGTTCATGCCCAGGAAGTAGTAGGTCTTGGTGAGGGTCTTGCGGTCGTAGACCTTGGTCCCGTCGGTGTAGTGGAAGACGTTCGGGTCACCGGTGGTGACGTCGACTTCCGGGAATCCGCGGAACTGGCCCCAGGTGCGGTTCTTGCTCTTGACCGTCTCGTTGTCGTCGTAGTGCCAGCCGGGGTTCCCCTTGTACGAGTACTCCGTCAGCAACTCCGGCTGGGTGCCGTCCTGGTAGCTGTTGTGCGGGTCGATGGTCGTCACCGACCTGACCGGGTGCAGAGAGAACCAGTCCAGCATCGGCGAGGGCTGCCCGTCCGGTGTCCAGTACACCGGGAAGCAGCGCAGCTTGTTCGTCGAGGCGAACCCCTTCGCCGCCGCGTCGGCCGGGTCGGTCGGGTCGCTGGCCGGGGCGCTGGAGCAGTCCGGGGTGTCGTAGGCGACCGTGGTCTCCGCGCCGGTCTCCGTGGTGACCGTCTGGATCCGGTCGTGGTACATGAGCGGCATCTGCGGGATCGTCCCGACCCGGTTCGCCAGTTGCAGCGGCGGATCGAAGCTGACCGACGGCGTGGAGGCACTGGCGGTGGCCCCGCCGAGCAGGTCCAGGCCGGTGTGCTTGATGCTGTCCAGCCACAGGGTCGGGGCGTGGTCGCCGCCGTCGGGGAAGGACTGGGTGAAGTCGTAGCGGTCCACCTGCTTGGTCGCCCCGCCGACCTGCACCTGGGTGGTGATCGAGGTCAGGCGCTTGCGCGACCAGAAGCTGGGGCCGTGGTTGGTGCAGTCCGTCGCGTCCTTGGCGCAGTTCAGGTCGATCGGTACGTCCGGCCAGTACTCCGGGTTGGACTTGGTGAACTGGGAGTCCGAGCAGGTGTTTCCGGAGGGCGTGCCCGGGATGCAGCGCTCCGCCGTCGCGTCGAACACGATCTGCTCGGGCGCGGTGCCCGAGTAGACCGTGGACGAGGTCATGCCGTAGTCGATGCGCTTCAGCGTCCCGCCGCGGGTGTAGGCGACCGCGTCGTTCTTCATGTTCGGGCCGTAGTAGCCCGTCTCCGGCGCGTAGTAGTACGCCATCGCGTTGCCGTGGCGGTCCACGACGTAGTCCAGGTTGAACCGGTAGCCCAGGGTGCAGGAGCTGGACGCGAAGTCGGTGCCCGCCGGGCAGTCCGACACCCCGTCGTGCGCCTTGTAGACCGGCATGGTCCACGCCGACTTCGTCTCCTCCTTGCCCGAGCTCCAGCCCGGCAGGCGGTTCCAGCCGAAGTAGTACTTGACGCCGTTCTCGGTGACCTTGAAGTACTCGCCGTTGTCGGTGCCGTTGGTGGTGCCGGTCAGATCCTCGATCTTCGTGGTGGAGTCGTCCTGGACGGGGCGGAAGGTCTTGCTGCCGGCGTCGTAGACGATCGCCGTGGACTCCCCGTTCAGCGACAGCGTCAGGACCTGGCCGGCCCAGCACTCGTCGCCGTCGTTCTTCGGCGCGTCCGCCGACGAGTCGTCCTTGCAGGACTTGTAGGTCCGCTCGATGTAGTTCTCCGAGGTGGACCATCCGTCACCCAGCCACGAGGACTGGTTGTTGGTGCCCTCGGTGCGCGCGTCCTGGGTGGCCGAGTTGTAGTCCAGGGAGAGCTGGGGCGCCGATCCGCCGATGGCTCCGGGCACCGCGACCGGGTACTTGTAGGTGAAGGCCCCGGTGTTGCCCGAGACGGACCAGGTGCCACCGGACGACAGACTGGTCGCCTTGTAGTCGCCGGCCGAGCCGCTCGTGCCCGAGGTCGCGGCCAGCGCCACCACGCCGCCGGAGGCCGCGGCGCTGTGCGCGGACAGGGTCCTGGACGTCGTCGCCGGCAGCGAGACCTGGGCCGACAGCGGCGCGCCGCCCCTGGTGCGCAGGGGCGTCTGCGACTGGCAGCGTGGCAGTCGAGGGGTCGTCAGTACGCAGGCCGGCAGCCGGACCAGGTGCAGCCGGGAGGCGTATGCGCCGCCGAAGGCGTTGCGGAACGTCGAGTCGTCCACATCGACGCCGACGCCGCCACCGCCCGCGCTCTTCAGGGTGAACAGCACGCCGTGCACTCCGGCGGCCCGTGCGGTCTTCTGGTCGACCGTGGTCACCTGGACCCGGCGGGCCGTGCTGCCCGAACGTACCGCCGACAGCAGCACCGGCGACGATCCCGCCCGTACGCGCGACACCGTCCGCCGGGAGGACGCCGAGCCCGCCGCCGTGTGCGCGGACCGCCCGCCGGTGGGCGGAGCGGTCAGCGACACCGTCGAGCTCCCCGCGCCCGGCAACGACGCGTGCCCGGCGGGATCGAAGCGCCTGAACCGCTTCGACGCCGTGGCCGCCTTCGGCTTCGCGTGGGTGAAGGGGATCCGCTTGTCCTTGGCCACCGCGGGGGCGGGGACGTGCCGCTGCGGCGCGGCGATCGCGTCCGCGGCGGGGATGAGCATGCTCAGCAGGAGGACACCTGTGGTCGGGAGGCTGAGGCCACGGAGCCATCCGGCACCCCGTCGCATCCGTCTCCCCAGCCCGGCCGTGCGCGTCATCGTGAGCCCTCCCCCGTTCCCGTCCCAGGGCACGCGGAAGCAGCCCCCAGGTGTTGCCACGGGCGCCCAAGCGGCCTTCGGTCAAAGGCGGTTGAGCGCACGCCAAAGGGAGGCGCAGTTGATCAATCCCCCCGCAGAAGCTTCACGCTAGGGCTTGAGATCAACACAACTCGCAAAGATCGCGCACATGAAACGCAAAGGAATCGCCTAGTCTTGAACCCAATTTGACTGGCATCCGTCAAAAACGGACGTCGTACGGGCACCAGGCGATCGATCAACGATGGACCCGGCTCACATCGGCCCCACAGAATGCACTCCGGCGCGGGGCCCACGGGGGGAACCGCCTGAAAGCGGAGGACCCCACCCTTCATGTCCGTCCATCGCAGTCCCTTTCGCATGCCCAGACGCCGGCGGTCCAGACCGATCGCCACCGCCGTCGTCACAGCCCTCACCGCCACTTCGCTGGCCGCCGCGGCACCCGCGCACGCCGTGCCGGACGCGCCGGCCACCGCGCACCGGGCTGCCTCCAAGAGCGACGACGCTCCGTCCGCCGCCCGGCGGCTCAACCCGACGGAGGCGGCGTCCGCCCGGGCGAAGCGGACCGGCAAGCCGGTGACGATCGACCAACTCACCGACACCGGAACGCTGGTGGTGGCCAACCCGGACGGCACCTTCACCCGCACCGACTCCTCGATGCCGCAGCGCACCCTGCTGCACGGGAAGTGGGTGCCGATCGACACGAAGCTGGTGCGGCAGGCGGACGGCACCTGGGCGCCCAGGGCCGCGGTCACCGACGTGGCGTTCTCCGGCGGCGGTTCGGACGCGCTGGTCACGCTGCGCAGTGGCAGCGCCAGGCTGGGCTTCTCCTGGCCGGGCAGGCTGCCCGAGCCGGTGATCTCCGGCGCCACCGCCACCTACCCCGACGTACTGCCCCAGGTGGACCTGCAACTGACCGCGGACGCCTCCGGCTACTCCTCGGTCCTCGTGGTCAAGTCCCGTAAGGCGGCGACCGATCCGCGCCTGCGGAGCCTCGCGCTGAACACCACCTCCTCTCATGTCGAGCTGACCCCCACGCGCGACGGCGGGACCCAGGCCGTCGACAAGCGCACCGGCGAGACGGTGTTCCACAGTGACACCGCGCTGATGTGGGACAGCGCCGGCCAGAAGTCCTCCGGCGTGACCTCGGCCCGCACGGCGACCGTCTCCTCGGCCCGCGCCGAGCACAAGGCGGCGGCCAAGGTCGGCAAGCACCGTGCCCAGGTCCGGGTGAGCCTGAAGCACGGCAGGCAACTGCTCGGCCTGGACAAGGAGTTGCTCACCGCCAAGAGCACCGCCTACCCGGTCTACGTCGACCCCGAGTGGAGCGGCCGGCCCTCCCAGCTGGACTGGGCGCGGATCTCCGACAACGGGTGGAACGTCTACAACTCGACGTCCACCTCGGGCTCCACCAACGCGCGCGAGGGCTGGGACAACTCCTACCCCGGAAACGGCGAACGGGCCCGCACCTACTACCAGATGAACACCAGTGGCATCAAAGGCGCCGTGGTCACGCATGCCTCGCTGTACGTGAAGCAGCTCTCCGCCGCCTCCTGCTCGGACACCCCGGCCGCCGTCTACGGCACCGACCGCCCCGCCGGCTGGAGCTCCTCGTCGCTGTACTGGGGCCATGAGCCCGGGGGACGCACCGGCTCACTCGGCAAGACCAACCCGGTGAGTCGCGAGGCCGGCACCTGCCCGGTCACCGACGGCGCGGGCTCCTGGGTCAGCCCGCCGTCACTGGAGTTCGACGTGACCTCCCGGGCACAGAGCGCGGCGGCCGGCGGCTGGAAGAGCATGACGCTGATGGTCCAGTCGCCGGACATGAACGACGCGACCCAGTGGAAGCAGCTCGCCTACGGCGGCGGCGCGACCATGTCGGTCACCTACAGCTACCGGCCCAAGCTGAAGAAGGGCACCGGTACTCCCGCCATCAAGCCGTCCATCGTGAGCATGGGCAAGACGATGACCACCACCCACACCCCGACGCTCTCGGCGCGCGCCGTCGACCCCGACCTGGCGGGCGGCAGCGAACTGGTGCGCATCGAGTACAACGTGTACAACTCCTCCGGCACTCTGGTCCACCAGGGCTTCGGACCCAGTACGGACTCCAAGAAGCGCGCCCGCTACAACACCAACGGAAGTGACTGGACCACCCCGAGCCTGCCGGACGGCACCTACACCTGGAAGGCCACCGCGCAGAACGCGGCCGGTTACTGGGTGGGCCCCGGCGCGGGCATCTGGACCAAGACCCAGACCTTCACGGTGGACACCAGCGCGCCCCCCGCGCCCACGGTGACGTCGAGTCAGTTCCCGGCCAAGCAGATCGGTGCCGCCTTCGGAGACAAGGGCACCTTCACGCTCAGCAACAACCACACCAACAACATCACCGGCTATCTGTTCGCCCTGGACGCCACGCTCGGCAACACGGTCTACAGCAGCAGCGTCACCCACTGGACCACGAGCACGACGATCGCCGCGGGCAAGGTGTACTACGTCACCTCCGACAACGGTCCCGGCACCGGCACCGCGGTCCTCAACGGCAGCGCCTCCCCCGCCTTCGCCCCCGCCAAGGCGGGACCGCACACGCTGTACGCCAAGGCCGTGGACCAGGCGGGCTCGACGTCCGTCTCCCAGACGGCCTACGCCTTCTACGCCGGCACGAGCACCCCGACCTACGCCTACGGCGACAAGATGATCGCCGGCTGGACGGCGACCAACACCGACGGCACGACCACCGCCGTGCCCAAGGCGACCACCACCACGAAGGGCGGCCAGCTGATCAGCCAGGCCGCGGGCAGCGGCTACGAGTTCGCCGACGGCTACCAGGCCTTCCTGGCCAACAAGAGCACCACCTCGAAGGTGGTCAGCGGTGACAGCGCGACGTTCGGCTTCGACATCCCCAAGGACGGTCCCTGGAGCTTCGGGGTCAACCTGACCAAGTCCAAGGACTACGGCATCTACACCCTGGTCCTGGACGCGGGCAAGCCCACCCAGGCCACCCTGCTCAGTAGCTTCGACGCCTACAACTCCTATGCGACCACCCGGTTCGTGAACCTGGGGATGCCCAAGGACGCGAACGGCCAGCTGCTCACCCTCAAGCAGGGCGTGCACACCCTGACCCTCACCCTGACCGGCAAGAACCCCAGCTCGACGGGGTACCAGGCCGGCCTCGACGTCCTGCGCCTCGGACCTGCGCTCACCTGCGCGATCAACAGCACGAGCAGCTGCCTGAACAACACCGCGACCAGCACCTTCACCACCACGACCAGCACGGCCGACGCCGACGGATCCGGCAACAGCCTCAACTCCGCGGACCTGACCGGCACTTCGGGCTGGCAGAGCGGCAAGTCGGTGACCGTCGACGGTACGAGCATCGCGCTGCCGAAGTTCGGCACCGGCACCTACGACAACATGCTGGCCTCGGGGCAGACGGTCACCATGCCGGGCAGCGGTGTGGTGAACACCGGTGGCGCCGTGGTCTTCCTGGCCTTCGCCACCGGCGGCGCGGCCAAGGGCGCCACCGGCACCATCAGCTACGCCAAGAACAACTGCCTGAACGCGAACGGCGACCCCGCCGACCAGTCGTACACCCTCGACACGGTGCCCGACTGGCTGAGTGGCCCCGCCTCCGCGGCCACGCTGACCCTCGTCCACCAGAACCACAGCAACAACACCCAGACCAGCCCCAGCCCGGGCCCGAAGATCTACGCCGTCAGCGTCCCGCTGACCTGCCCCGGCTCCGTCATCAGCAGCATCTCCCTGCCGCTGTTCACCAACGGCGTCAAGGCCGGCCAGCCCACGCTGCACATCCTGGGCATGGGCCTACGGCCGGTGACCGTCACCGGCAACGGCACCCAGCACTGGGTCGGCACCTGGTCCTCCGTCCAGGACACCGCCAAGG
>Ga0075367_10000502_pt1 | contig 14715 bp, 14 predicted proteins | sample EndMethybrTD3032_FD_71399 | JGI IMG/M metagenome (GOLD analysis project Ga0075367, IMG submission 71399) | Populus endosphere microbial communities from Tennessee, USA - Endosphere MetaG P. TD hybrid TD303-2 | ecosystem: Host-associated > Plants > Roots > Endosphere | place: USA: Tennessee... | reverse complement strand
ATCACGGAGGGGGTACGGCGGTTGCGTACGGCATGCGACGAGGTGCTCTAGGGCGCGGGCGCCTCACAGCAGGCCACGTCCAGGGAGTGGTGCGGCTCGGCCGTCAGACGTACTCCGGTGATCCGCTCAGCCGGAACCCTGACTCCCGCATCTCCGCGAGACACCGGTCCGAGCGGCTGCCCTCCCGGCGGCACAGGAACAGCAAGTTCGCCGCCCGCCGGCCAGAGGAAACGGTCCAACGCGTCGACGCTCCGACGGTGCGACACCACGGTCCTGGCCGCCGCGCGTGCGTATCGCACTCGACGAGACGCCCGGGAACCCGTTCACCCGGGCCGTCACCGGCCAGTCGCCGACGGCCGCGACCCCGACGGACAGGGCGGCGCCCCGGCGCTCCTCCCAGCGGCCGAGGACCGACTCGACCAGGCCCGCCGCGCCGGTCACCCGCCTTCCGGATGACGCCCGCCACTGACCACACCCCCACCCACCGAAAATCACTCGACGCCCCAGCACTCGACCTGCCAGCCTCCCGCCATGACCGACACCAGTGCCCCGAGCCTTCCCGACGGCTATGAGCTCTCCACCGACCCCGAGCGCCTCGACGTCGAGCGTGTGCACCGGTGGCTGTCCACCGACGCGTACTGGGCGATCGGGCGGTCGCGGGAGAAGCAGGAGCGGGCGATGGCCGGGTCGGTCAACTTCGGGGTGTATGAGGTGGCTTCGGGAGATCAGGTGGCGTATGCGCGGGTCGTCACCGACCGGGCCAGCTTCGCCTGGCTCTGTGACGTGTACGTCGATCCGTCCGTGCGGGGCAAGGGTGTCGGTACGGCGCTGGTCACGGCCGTGCGCGAGCACCTGCGGCCGTACGGGATGCGCCGCGTCATGCTCGCCACCCGGGATGCGCACGGCGTGTACGAGAAGGTCGGCTTCAAGGGGCTGGCGCAGCCCGACATCTGGATGGTGCTCGAGCTCGAGTGAGGCGGTTCGGGCGGCTTGTCCGGCAAGGTCCTGACCCCGAAGTGAAATTCCGGCAACCCTCGGTGACTCGTGGGTGACGCCCCTTGACCTGCGTACCTTCACGACTCACCATCACCGCATGCAACTCAGGGTCACTTTCCTCGCCGCCGCGCGCAGCTCCCCGCTGCTCGCCGAGCGCTTCGAGGACGACCGTCCGCTGGACCAGGCCGGCTGGGACGAGGTCCAGCACGTCGTCCACGAGCTGATCCCGCTCGCGGCGGCCGAGCTGCGCTACTGCTCGCCCACGCCGCGCAGCCGTGCCACGGGCGACGCCCTCGGTTACGCACCGCTGGTGCAACTCGCCCTGCGCGACTGCGACATGGGCCGCTGGCGCGGGCTGACACTGGGGGAGGCGATGGCCCGCGAACCGGAGGCCGTGGACGCCTGGCTCGCCGACCCGCGCGCCACCCCGCACGGCGGCGAGTCCCTGCTGGCCTTCATCACCCGTGTCGGCGAGTGGCTCGACACCCGGCCCGTGGAGGACGGCGGCCGGATCGTGGCGGTGGCCGAGCCGTCCGTCATCCGTGCGGCCCTGGTGTACGCCCTGAAGGCGCCGCCCTCGACCTACTGGAACATCGACGTACGTCCGCTTTCGACGACCACCGTCACCGGCCACGCCGGCCGCTGGAACCTCCGCTTCGACGGCTCCCCGACTCAGCGCACGCGCGCATAGTCGGTCGTCAGCACCAGGTCCTTGGCGGGCCCGCGCACCCGCCACACCGTCCGCCAGTGGTCGCCGTCCCGGACGGTGAACTCGCCGCGGTAGAGGTCGGCCGAGCACGGGTGGTCGGCGATGTGGTGCCCGGAGGTCAGATCCAGGTCGTGGAAGGGGCGGCCGTCGGCGAAGCGCACATCGGCCGTGCCCGGTGAACTCCCCGGCAGGAAGCGCAGGGTGCGCTCGGCGGGGCGCGGCACGTTCTGCCAGGTGAAGGTGCCGGACTCATGGTGCAGGAGCCCACCGCCCGCCAGGGGGCTGAACTCGGTGACGCCCTCGAAACGTCCCTCGTCGCCGCTCGCGAGGTCCCGCACGGTGCGCTCCACGCGCCAGCACCCGGCAAGATGCGCCAGCACATCGGGCACGGGCCACAACTCGCCCATGCTCACGCCTTCTTCCACGGCCTCCGGCGCCATCGGTCCGGCGACTCGAGGGGATTCTTCCGGTCGGCCTGCGCCCGGATCTCGTAGTGCGACGCGTGGCTGGTGGCGCGGAAGGCCTCCTCGTACGCCGCAAGTGCCGCGCCCAGTCCGCCGCCCGCCGAACCGCGACGGCGGATCAGCCGCGCGCACCAGGTGAACAACCCCATGACCAGGGCCAGGCAGCCGAGTACGACGACGTACGGCAGCAGCGCATCCATGCCGTCGACCTTACGTCCTCCCCGTCGGCCCCATTGACGTGCTCATTTCGCTTCCCTATCTTGCCGTTCGAAGTGCTGACCGCTGTCTGATATCTCGAACACCGCACCGCAACAATTCCCAGAGCCGCGGAGTATCCATGTCACGCACCACCCGCAACAGGCTGAGACTCGGCCTCGGAGCAAGCGCTTTCCTGCTTGCCGCAGGACTCGTCCCGGCGCCCGCCCACGCCGAGGACGTCACCGACTACTCGATCACCGTCGACCCCACCGCCCTGGGCGCGAAGATCGACCGCACGATGTACGGCGTCTTCTTCGAGGACATCAACCGCGCCGCCGACGGCGGGCTCTACGCCGAGCTGGTGCAGAACCGATCCTTCGAGTACTCCACCGACGACAGCAAGTCGTACACGCCCCTGACGGCCTGGACGGTCTCCGGCAGCGCCCAGGTCGTGAACGACGAGGGCCGGCTGAACGCCCGTAACCGCGACTACCTCTCCCTGGGCGCCGGTTCGTCGGTCACCAACTCCGGCTACAACACCGGCATCCGCGTCGAGGACGGCAAGAAGTACGACTTCTCGGTCTGGGCCCGGGCGGAGGGCGGCACGGCCCTCACGGTCAGCCTGCAGGACTCCGGCGGCAGCCTGGCCACCGCACGCCAGGTCGCCGTGAAGAAGAACGGCTGGGCGCAGTACAGGGCGACCTTCACCGCCACCCGCACCAGCTCCAACGGCCGCCTCACCGTGGGAACTTCGGCCGCCGCCGCGCTCGACATGGTGTCCCTCTTCCCGCGCGACACCTACAGGCACGAGCCCAACGGCCTGCGCAAGGACCTCGCCGAGAAGATCGCAGCCCTGCACCCGGGCTTCGTACGCTTCCCCGGCGGCTGCCTGGTCAACACCGGTTCCATGGAGGACTACAGCGAGGCCTCCGGCTACCAGCGCAAGCGCTCGTACCAGTGGAAGGACACCATCGGCCCGGTCGAGACGCGTGCCACGAACTCCAACTTCTGGGGCTACAACCAGAGTTACGGCCTCGGCTACTACGAGTACTTCCGCCTCGCCGAGGACATCGGCGCCATGCCGCTGCCGGTGGTCCCGGCCCTGGTGACCGGCTGTGGCCAGAACAAGGCCGTCGACGACGACGCGCTGCTGAAGCAGCACATCCAGGACACCCTCGATCTCATCGAGTTCGCCAACGGCCCGGTGACGAGCGAGTGGGGCAGGAAGCGCGCCGAGATGGGCCACCCGAAGCCCTTCCACCTCACCCACATCGAGGTCGGCAACGAGGAGAACCTGCCCACCGAGTTCTTCGCCCGCTTCAAGCAGTTCCGGGCGGCCATCCAGGCGAAGTACCCGTCCGTGCAGGTGATCTCCAACTCCGGCCCGGACGACTCCGGTACGACCTTCGACACGGCCTGGCAGCTCAACAAGGACGCCAAGGTCGACATGGTGGACGAGCACTACTACAACAGCCCGCAGTGGTTCCTGCAGAACAACGACCGCTACGACTCCTACGACCGCAGCGGGCCGAAGGTGTTCGTGGGCGAGTACGCCTCCGGGGGCAACACCTTCAAGAACGGTCTCGCCGAGGCGGCGTACATGACCGGCCTGGAGCGCAACGCCGACGTCGTCAAACTCGCTTCCTACGCACCGCTGTTCGCCAACGAGGACTACGTCCAGTGGCGCCCGGACCTGGTGTGGTTCAACAACCACGCCTCCTGGGGCTCGGCCAACTACGAGGTCCAGAAGCTGTTCATGAACAACGTCGGCGACCGGGTCGTCCCCTCGACGGCCACCGGCACGCCCTCGCTGCTCGCCCCGATCAGCGGCGCCGTCGGCCTGTCGACCTGGGACACCAGTGCCGCGTACGACGACGTGAAGGTGACGGACGCCGACGGGAAGACGCTGCTGAGCGACGACTTCTCCGGTGACGCCTCCCAGTGGACCCATACGGGGACCGGCAGTTGGAGCATCCAGGACGGGCAGTACGTCCAGACGTCCGAGACCGGCGAGAACACCATGGTCTCCGCCGGTGACCCCTCCTGGCACGACTACGACCTGCAGGTGAAGGCCACCAAGAAGTCCGGCAAGGAGGGCTTCCTCGTCGCCTTCGGAGTCAAGGACACCGGCAACTACTACTGGTGGAACCTGGGCGGCTGGGGCAACACCCAGTCCGCCGTCGAACAGGCCGTGGACGGCGGCAAGTCGACGCTGATCGCCAAGGCCGGGTCGGTCGAGACGGGCCGTGCCTATGACGTCGACATCAAGGTGAGGGGCCGTCAGGTCACCCTGTACCTCGACGGCCAGGAGTGGGGCAGCTTCACCGACGACAAGCCGGCCGAGCCGTTCCGCCAGGTCGTCACCAAGGACAAGAAGACCGGTGACCTGATCGTCAAGGTCGTCAACGCCCAGGCGTCGGCGGCTCGTACGGCGATCGACCTGGGTGGCGCGAAGGTCGCCTCCAAGGCCCGGGTGACCCAGCTCGCGGCCGCGGCCGACGCCGTGAACTCCGAGACGAGCACGGCCGTCGCGCCGGTGACGTCGACCTTCACAGGGGTCGCCGACACGTTCTCGTACACCTTCCCGGCGAACTCGATCACGTTCCTGAGGATCAGACAGAAGTAGCCGGGGCCGGTCCGTGGGCTGCTGTCCGAGCGGCAGCAGCCCACGCTCGGCGAAGACCTCCTTCGCGGCGAAGGTGGCGTTGAGCGCCCTCGCACGCGGCACGCAAAGGGTGTTGAGTTCACCGTCAAATTACGCGCCGGGTGATTTCTGTTTCCCGGGAGTTCACCAACGTTCCGAAATAGAGCATGGATGTTATTCGGAACAGGCATTACCACTTCCTGCGGGCGGCGCAACCGATGGGAAACTCGATCCGTCTAACCCCGCGAATCGATAACCCGCGGGGAGTAGCAATAAATGAATGGGAACGCACCGTCACGTCCGGACAGGAACAGGACGTGAAAAAGCCGAACTCCCCGACCCGGCCGAGGCCGGCCGCCGCGCTGCTCGCGGCCGCCGTCACGGCCGTCGTGTTCTGCGCCGCCGACGTGCTGGCCCGCAGCTACCCCTTCGGTCCCCGCACCCGTGACGTCAACGACCTGGGCAACCAGTACGTGCCCTTCCACGCCCACCTCTGGGACCTGTTGCACGGCAGGGCCGACGGCGGTCTGTTCGTCAACTGGCAGTCCGGGTACGGCTCCAGCTTCCTGCCCGACCTGGGCACGTACGTCAGCAGCCCGTTCGCCCTGCTCGTCGGGGTGTTCCCGCGGCATGAGATCGATCTCGCCGTGTATGTGATCACCCTGCTGAAGACGGCGACCGCGGGGGCCGCCATGGCCTGGCTGCTGCTGAGTCTGCGCCGCGGGCGCTGGTGGGCGGCGGGGCTGCTCGGGGCCTCGTACGCGCTGTGCGGGTGGAGCGTCGCGGACGCCGCGTACAACCCGATGTGGCTGGACGGGCTCATCGCGCTGCCGCTGCTGTGCCTGGTCGGCGAGTGGACGATCCGGCGACGGCGCCCGCTGCTCGGCGTGCACGTCGTGGCCCTCGTCTGGATCGCCAACTTCTACACCGCGTACATGGCCACCCTCGCCGCCGGTCTCGTGCTCCTGCTCCGCCTCTGGCTCACGGACCTCCCGACCGGGCAACGGCTCAGGTCGGCGGGCCGTGCCGCGGTCACCGTCGCCCTGGGTATCGGTCTGGCCGCCCCGCTGGTGACCGTCGTGTACTTCGGCACCAAGCACGCCTACCCGGGCAGGGTCGTGCAGTTCAGCCCGGTGTCGAGCCAGGACCTGCTCGCCCGCCTGCTCCCGACGACGTACAGCTTCGGCAGCCCGGCCCTCTACGCCGGCACAGCCGCGCTGGTGCTCGCCCTCGCCCTGCCCTTCCACCGAGCGGTCCCGCGCCGCGTGCGCACCGGCTGGACCGTACTGGTCGTCGCCGTCACCCTCTCCCTCCAGTGGGCCCCGACCCACCTCCTCTGGCACGCCTTCGCCACCCCCCAGGGCAGCCCGTACCGCCAGGCCTTCGTCCTGTGCGCGCTGCTGGTGATCGCCGCCTGGCACACGCTCTCGTACGGCGTCCCGGACCGGCGTGCGCTCGGGGCGGCCGCAGCGCTGCTCGCCGTCATCGCCCTGGTGGCCGGCCGGAGTTCGCTGCTGAAGCCCGTGGGGTGGCCGGTGGTGGTGCTTGCCGTGACCGGCGCGATGGGTGGGCTGGCGCTGCTGCGGATCGCCGAGAGCGGGCGGGGGGCGAAGGGCGGCCGGACCTTGGTCGCGGAACCCGCCCGCCGCCGTACCGTCCTCGCCTGGCTCGCCGTGGTCCTCCTCTTCGGCGGCCAGTTCGGCGAGGCCGTCACCACCTCCGCCCTCGCCACCAGGGTCCGCTACGGGCGCATGGACGACTACGCCACCTGGGGAGCCCGGCAGGAACAGCAGGCGGAGGCGATCGCGCGGGTCGACGGGTGGCCCCGCTACCGCACCGACCCGGGCCGCGAGCAGACCGTCGGCAACGACCCCCTCATGGTCGGCGGCCAGGGCGCCCAGTACTACAGCAGCCTCACCTCCGACGTCCTCAGCCGCACCCTCACCGCCCTCGGCGGCGGCTGGACCTCGCGGGGCCGCAGTGTGCAGAGCCTCGACAACCCCGTCACCGACGCGATCTTCTCGGTGGGAGCACGGGTGCACTCGCCGATCGACCCGCACCAGACATATCTCCCGCAGATCGGCGACCGGTTGAGCGTCTCCCGGCAGGATGTGCCGCCCCTGGTGACCATGCGGACCGCAGCCGACCGGACGGCCTTCGGATGGTCGCCGTACCGCAACCAGGAACTGCTGCTCGGCAGCCGCGTCTACACCGTGCCCCGGATCAACGTGTACGACGACAACGGCAGTCCGCTCCGGGAGAAGGACTGGATCGGCTCCGGGACAGCCCTCACCAAGCCGTCGATCACGGCCGACTGCCCGGCCGGCAGCCAGGTCTACCTCTGGGCGCCGCGCTACTCCGGCATCGCCCGCCTCGCGGACCACGCCGTGCTCTTCCGCTCCAAGTACCCGCGCAACCGCGCCGCCATGGCATCGCTCGGCACGGCCCCGGCCTCCGGCCGACTGCGCATCCGACTGACCCCCGACCGCACCGGCCGCATCCCGCGGGGCGCCGTCGGCTGTCTGGACACCGCCCGACTCCACACCGCCGTAGAACACCTCAAGGCCACCGGCGCGACACGCGTGTCCGTCTCCGGGGCCACTCTCCAGGCTCAACTCCCCGCCGGAAGCAAAGGAGTTGCCGTCGTCGCGGCTCCCCGTATCGCCGGCTGGCGCTGTGCCGCCGGGGACGCCGACGCCGTACCGGCGAAGAGCTACCACGGTCTGATCGCCGTACCCCTCGACGGCACGTCGACCAGTCTGACCTGCACCTTCCATCCGCCCGGGCTGCGGCTCGGCCTGACCGTCGGGGCCGGCTCGCTGCTGACCCTGGCCCTGCTCGGCGTCCTCGTCGCCGTCCGCCGACGGCGGGTGACGGAGCCGCCGCTCACCACCACTCGACCGCTCGAACGCGTGACCGGCGCACTCTGACCGTCTCCAGGGGGAGTTCCCGTGCTGATATCGATCGTCGCACCCTGCTACAACGAGGAAGCCGTCCTCGAACGCTTCCACGACCAGGTCCAGAAGGTCGCGGACGAACTGCTGCCGCTCGGCCACGACATGGAGTTCGTGTACGTCGACGACGGCAGCTCCGACCGTACGCTGCTGGTCCTGCAACGGCTGGCCGACCGCGACTCACGGGTCCGGTACGTTTCCTTCAGTCGCAACTTCGGGAAGGAGGCTGCCCTGTTGGCCGGTCTGCGGCACGCCTCCGGTGACTGCGTGGTCGTCATGGACGCCGACCTCCAGCACCCGCCCGAGCTGATCAAACGCATGGTGGAGCTGAGCGGCCAGGGCTACGACCAGGTCATCGCCCGCCGCACCCGCACCGGTGACAAGCTCACCCGCACCCTCACCGCCCGCCTCTACTACCGGCTCGTCAACCGCCTCGTCGACGTCGAACTCATCGACGGCGTGGGCGACTTCAGGCTGCTCTCGCGCCGGGTCGTGGACGCGATCGTGGACCTCACCGAGTACAACCGCTTCTCCAAAGGGCTGTTCGCCTGGGTCGGCTTCCCCAGCACGACCTTCGAGTACGAGAACGCGGCGCGCGAGGCCGGCCGCAGCTCCTGGAGCCTGCGCAGCCTGCTCAACTACGGCCTGGACGGGCTCCTTTCCTTCAACAACCGCCCCCTGCGCGCCGCCCTCCACCTCGGCATGGTCCTGCTGACCATCGCCGGGCTGTACACGGCGTGGATCGTCGGCGCCGCACTCGTCAACGGCGTACAGACACCCGGTTACGTCACGATCATCACCGCCGTCACCGGACTCGCCGGCGTGCAGATGGTCATGCTCGGCGTGATCGGGGAGTACACGGGCCGGATCTACTACGAGGTCAAGGGACGCCCGCACTTCCTGGTGAAGGCGTCGAACGTGGACCGTGCGAAGGACCTCATTCCCTGATGCCCGGTTCCCTGAGGTCCCGTTCCCGGATGTCCCGGCAGGTGCTCACGTTCGCCGTGATCGGTGTCCTGAACACGGGCACGTATTACTGCCTCTACCTGTTGTTCCTCACCTGTATGCCGTATCTCGTGGCGCATGTCGTCGCGACCGCGCTCAGTATGGTCGGTTCCTTTTTCCTCAATGCACGGTTCACCTATCGGACACCGCCCACCTGGCGGAAATTCCTGCTGTTTCCCCTGTCCAACGCCACCAATTTCGTGGTCACGACCGTCGGCCTGTACGTCATCGTCGACATCCTGCACGCGGGCAGCCGTTTCGCCCCGCTGCTGGCCTCCCTCTGGGCGATTCCGGCGACCTTCGTCGTCTCCCGCTGGGTGATGCTTCCCAAGGGCACTCCGTACAATTTGGACCCGAACGACGTCTGAGGGCCGATGGCCGAGAAGCCGGCGAAGGCCAAGCTCGGCGACATCCCCGTCCGCCGTCAGCAGATGACCGCCGTCGCCGACATCATGGAGAAGTGCGGCCTGGTCAGGCGCGTATGAGGCGGACTCACGCGGTATGACCAGCCCCGGGCCGCATTCACGAACGCGTCGAAGAGGCGCTGTTGGGCGGGGTCCTCGGATGCGGTGTCCGCCGCACGCCGGCCAGTGCCTGCCGCAGCCGGGCACGTGCATGTTCCCGTTGTTCACGGCGTCGTGCCCGCGCCGGTGCTCAGCCACCGGTCGCAGGTCCACCGGCGCTCTCACCCGGCCCGTCTCGAACGCTTCCCCGGAACATGATCAGGCAGGAAACTCGCTTTCACGGCCTTCGTCGTGGTCACTCATCGATAGCCTGCGTCACCATGATGCGCGCTTGGATCCTGCCGATACTGCTCGTGCTCTGCGGCTCAGCCGTCGCGACCGGGCTGGTCTTCAAGGGGAACCCCGGCACAGCCGCAGCGGTCCTGCCGGCGTTCCTGGCGCTCGCCGGCGTGAACTCGCCCCTGATCTTCCCGAGATCGATCGGTGCGCGGGAGGCGCAACGCCGCAGCGCGGTCGACGGCCGGCCGGTCGTCTTCTGGCGGCCGGGCTGCACGTACTGCATGCGACTGCGCATCCGGCTGGGCCGCACCGCCCGCCAGTTGCACTGGGTCAACATCTGGCGCGACCCGGCAGGAGCCGCAGCGGTGAGGGCGGCCAACGACGGCAACGAGACGGTGCCGACCGTCATCGTGGCGGGCCGGCCGCACACCAACCCCGATCCCGAATGGGTCCGCGAACAGCTCTCCCGTTCCGCGTGATCAGAAACCGCGCCCTGCCCGGAGAGAGCGCCCGCAGACCCAAGCGGACAGAGGTGAAAAGACAAGCCGAGACCATGAGGGGGCGCTCCGCGTCAGGACGGGGCGAGGACGCAGAGCTCGTGGCCCTCCGGGTCGGCCAGGCATGTCCACGGGACGTCGCCCTGGCCGAGGTCGAGGTCGGTGGCGCCGAGGGCCCGCAGCCGGGCCACCTCCGCCGCCTTGTCGTCACCGGGATACGGCAGCAGGTCGAGATGGACGCGGTCCGGCACGGTCTTCCCGCCGGCCGTGCGGAGGAACTCGAGATACGGGCCGACACCCTTGGTGGAGCGCAAGGACGCGTGATCGTCGGTCACCTCGTGCAGGGTCCAGTCCATCGCCTCACCCCAGAACCGGGCCATGGCCCGCGGGTCCGCGCAGTCGACCACCACCGCGGCGATCGGCCCGGTGTCCCGGTAGATCTCCCGGGGCTCCAGCACACAGAACTCGTTGCCCTCCGGGTCGGCGAGGACCGTCCACGGCACATCGCCCTGGCCCACGTCGACGGGTGTCGCGCCGAGCGCCTCAAGGCGCGCGACCAGCTTCACCTGATGGGCCGCGGAGGTGGTGGCGAGATCGAGGTGCACACGGTTCTTCGTCGTGGTCTTGGGTTCCGGGACGGGAACGACGTCGATGCCGACGCCGACCGGCTCCGGCCAGACGAGGCCGCCGCCGGGTCCGACGTAGGTGGTCACGCCGGGGCTGTGAGCACTCCAGCCGAGCGCCTCCGCCCAGAACCGGCCGACCGCCGAGGCATCGAGAGCCTTGATGTTCACCTGAACAGGTCGCAGTGCCATGCCGGCGATCCTATGCACCCGCTCCGTCCCGCGCGCCGGTGCATAGTGATCCATGGGATTGCATAAAACTGCGGCGAAACGTATAGTCATGCCATCCAGAGGAGGATGACATGGCGGTACGTGCGGCAGTGGCCGGAGCGAGTGGATACGCGGGCGGTGAAGTCCTGCGGCTGCTCCTGGCGCACCCGGAGATCGAGATCGGGGCCCTGACCGGCAACTCCAACGCCGGCCAGCAGCTCGGCGCGCTCCAGCCCCACCTGCTGCCCCTGGCCGACCGCGTGCTCCAGGAGACGACCGCCGAGGTCCTCGCCGGGCAGGGCCGTCGGCATGATGTGGTCTTCCTCGCCCTGCCCCACGGCCAGTCCGCCGCCGTAGCCGAGCAGCTGGGCCCGGACGTCCTCGTGGTCGACATGGGCGCCGACTTCCGGCTGAAGGATGCCCGCGACTGGGAGAAGTTCTACGGCTCCCCGCACGCCGGGACCTGGCCGTACGGCCTCCCCGAACTGCCGGGTGCCCGCGCCGCGCTGGAGGGGTCCAAGCGCATCGCGGTGCCCGGCTGCTACCCGACCGCCGCCACGCTGGCCCTCTTCCCGGCCTACGCCGCAGGCCTCGCCGAGAACGAGGCCGTGATCGTCGCCGCCTCCGGGACGTCCGGCGCGGGCAAGGCGGCCAAGCCTCATCTGCTGGGCTCCGAGGTCATGGGTTCCATGTCGCCGTACGGCGTCGGCGGCGGCCACCGGCACACCCCCGAGATGATCCAGAACCTCAGCGGGGCGGCCGGCGAGAGCGTGACCGTCTCCTTCACGCCGACGCTCGCGCCCATGCCCCGCGGCATCCTCGCCACCTGCAGTGCGAAGGCCAAGCCCGGCGTCACCGCCGAGTCGGTCCGCGCCGCCTACGAGAAGGCCTTCGCCGACGAGCCCTTCGTCCACCTGCTCCCCGAGGGCCGGTGGCCCGCCACGGCGTCCGTCTACGGTTCGAACGCCGTTCAGGTGCAGGTCGCGTACGACGAGTCCGCGGGCCGCATCATCGCGATCAGCGCCATCGACAACCTGACCAAGGGCACCGCGGGCGGTGCCGTACAGAGCATGAACCTCGCCCTCGGTCTCGACGAGACCACCGGGCTTTCCACGATCGGAGTCGCACCGTGAGCGTCACGGCAGCCAAGGGATTCACGGCGGCCGGCATCGCCGCCGGGATCAAGGAGAACGGCAACCCGGACCTGGCCCTCGTGGTCAACAACGGTCCGCGCCGCGCCGCCGCCGGGGTCTTCACCTCCAACCGTGTGAAGGCCGCGCCGGTGCTGTGGTCCGAGCAGGTGCTGAAGAGCGGTGAGGTCTCCGCCGTCGTCCTCAACTCCGGTGGCGCCAACGCCTGTACCGGTCCCAAGGGCTTCCAGGACACGCACGCGACCGCCGAGAAGGTCGCCGAGGTGCTGGGCCGCGGTGCCATCGAGGTGGCAGTGTGCTCCACCGGCCTCATCGGCGTCCTGCTCCCGATGGACAAGCTGCTCCCGGGAGTCGAGACCGCGGCCGCCCAACTCTCCGAGCACGGCGGTGAGAAGGCCGCCATCGCCATCAAGACCACCGACAGCGTCCACAAGACGTCCGTCGTCACCAAGGACGTCTGGACCGTCGGCGGCATGGCGAAGGGCGCGGGCATGCTCGCCCCGGGCCTGGCCACCATGCTGGTCGTCCTCACCACCGACGCCGTGCTCGACAACGACGTACTGGACAAGGCGCTCCGGGCCGCCACCCGCACCACCTTCGACCGCGTCGACTCCGACGGCTGCATGTCGACCAACGACACCGTGCTGCTGCTCGCGTCCGGTGCTGCCGAAGTCACCCCGGAATACGACGAGTTCGCGGAGGCCGTACGCCAGGTCTGCGACGACCTCGGCCAGCAGCTGATCCGCGACGCCGAGGGCGCCAGCAAGGACATCAAGGTCGAGGTGGTCAACGCGGCGAGCGAGGACGACGCCGTCGAGGTCGGCCGCTCCATCGCCCGCAACAACCTCCTCAAGTGCGCGATCCACGGCGAGGACCCCAACTGGGGCCGTGTGCTCTCCGCGATCGGCACCACCAAGGCCGCCTTCGAGCCGGACCAGCTCAACGTCGCCATCAACGGCGTCTGGGTCTGCAAGAACGGCGGCGTCGGCGAGGACCGCGAGAAGGTCGACATGCGCTACCGCGAGGTACACATCGTCGCCGACCTCGCCGCCGGGTCCGAGACCGCCACGATCTGGACCAACGACCTCACCGCCGACTACGTCCACGAGAACAGCGCCTACTCCTCATGAGCACTACGCGTAAACACACCGCCCTGCCCAAGGCCCAGATCCTCATCGAGGCGCTGCCCTGGCTGGTCAAGCACAACGGCAAGACGGTCGTCATCAAGTTCGGCGGCAACGCCATGATCGACGAGGACCTGAAGGCCGCGTTCGCGCAGGACGTCGTGTTCCTGCACCACGCCGGCCTGAAGCCGGTCGTCGTGCACGGCGGCGGCCCGCAGATCAGCGCCGCCCTCGACAAGCACGGCATCGTCAGCGAGTTCAAGGCCGGCCTGAGGGTCACCACCGAGGACGCCATGGACGTCGTACGGATGGTGCTGGCCGGGCAGGTGCAGCGCGAGCTGGTCAACCTGCTCAACCAACACGGGCCGCTGGCCGTCGGGTTGACCGGCGAGGACGCGCACACCATCACCGCCACCAAGCACCAGCCCGAGATCGACGGGGAGTTGATCGACATCGGGCGGGTGGGCGAGATCACCGCGATCGAAACGGGCGCGATCGAGGCACTGCTCGCCGACGGCCGGATCCCGGTCGTCTCGTCGATCGCCCGGAGCCAGGACGACGGACATGTCTACAACGTCAATGCTGACACGGCGGCTGCGGCACTCGCTGCTGCTCTTGGAGCGGAGACTCTCATGGTCCTCACGGACGTCGAGGGTCTCTACGAGGACTGGCCGCACAGCGACGAGGTGATCAGCCGCCTCACGGCTTCCCAACTGGAGAAGCTGCTGCCGGAGTTGAGCTCAGGCATGGTGCCGAAGATGGAGGGCTGTCTGCACGCCGTACGAGGCGGCGTCACCACCGCCCGGGTCATCGACGGCCGGGTCCAGCACTCGATCCTGCTGGAGATCTTCACCGATGAGGGCATCGGCACGATGGTCGTGCCGGACGCCGTGGAGGGGGACGCCGAATGACCGCCAACGAAGAGCTCACCCAGCGGTGGCAGGGCTCGCTGATGAACAACTACGGCACCCCGCTGCTGCCCCTCGTGCGCGGTGAGGGCGCCAAGGTGTGGGACGCCGACGGCAAGCAGTACCTCGACTTCGTCGGCGGTATCGCGGTGAACGCGCTCGGCCACGCCCACCCGGCGATCGTGGAGGCGGTCAGCCGGCAGATCGGCTCGCTCGGCCACATCTCCAACTTCTTCATGGCCGACCCGACGATCACCCTCGCCGAGCGGCTGCTCCAGCACTTCGGCCGAGACGGCAGGGTCTTCTTCTGCAACTCCGGCGCCGAGGCCAACGAGGCCGCGTTCAAGATCGGCCGGCTGACCGGGCGGACCCATGTGGTCGCCACCGAGGGCGGCTTCCACGGCCGCACCATGGGTGCCCTCGCGATGACCGGCCAGGAGGGCAAGCGGACGCCGTTCCTGCCGCTGCCGGGTGACGTCACGCATGTGC
>Ga0075367_10000501_pt1 | contig 14715 bp, 9 predicted proteins | sample EndMethybrTD3032_FD_71399 | JGI IMG/M metagenome (GOLD analysis project Ga0075367, IMG submission 71399) | Populus endosphere microbial communities from Tennessee, USA - Endosphere MetaG P. TD hybrid TD303-2 | ecosystem: Host-associated > Plants > Roots > Endosphere | place: USA: Tennessee... | reverse complement strand
AGAAGGGTGTTTGGAAAACGCTGCATGATCTTCGATTACAGCCTGCGCCCACCAAGATCAATATCGCACTGCAAGATAGCAGGCGCGAGCGCGATGTCAGCTTTTGCGTCTTTGCGCCGGATGCATCAAGCGCCGCATCTGCACCATCGCCATCGGCGTTGCCAGGCTCGACGCGTCGCTTGCCAACGTCAATTCGTCACTCCCTCGCTTCACGGCGCGGGCAAGCACCTCGTATACGCTTGCCGTTGCGAGTTGAAGCGCTTTTTCATCCTCCATGCCGGAAAGAAGCCGCGACAGAAACAGCGCGGCGAGAAGATCGCCGAGGCCATTCGGCGGCTTGTCGATAAGGCGATGCTCTGCCAGCAGCGCATGCCGCCCTGAGAGATAAAGGTTTCCTGTGCCTCCTGCCATCATCGGCACGGCTGAGGTCACCAGCATGCGGGACGGCCCCAGTGACAGGGCAGCGTCCATGATTGACGTATTGTCTTCCAGCGGAGCGCCAGCGAGCCAGGCAAGCTCATATCGATTGGGCGTCGCAAGCGAAGCGAGGGGTATCAGATGATCCCTGATTGCCTCGGCCGTAGCCTGTGCCACGTAGAGGCCACCCAGATCCCCCATGACCGGATCGCAAACGTAAAGCAGCTCCGGCTTCTTATCGCGCAAAGCTGCCACCAGCCGGGCAACCGAGCGCGCCTGCGCAGCATTACCGAAATACCCTGAAAGAACAGCCTTCACCTCGCCGATCCAAGGTGCGCGAATGAGGTCGTCGATCGCCGCATCGAAATCGGCTTCGGCAAACGTGAGCCGTGTCGACCGGCCATGGCCGGGGTGCCACGGCAGCACGATCGTCGGCAGCGCCCAGACCTGATGACCGAGGGTTTCTAGCGCAAAGACCGCCGCACGATTTCCAACAGACCCGCGCACAACGTGGCTGGAGACAACAATAACGGTTCCTGCGGCATTCTCTGACATGATGCTATACTCGGCCTTCGATGATCGTTGATCCCCTTTTTGCAGCTCCACTGTCAACTGTTCTTCATGCAGACATGAAAACGTCGGCCGCAAGAAATTCCGATATCTGTACGACGAAGCAAAATCTTTCGATAATTTGCGTTCCGATGGCCAAAAACGCATGAAACCTGCCTCGCAATGCGCTCTTTTAGAGATTCTTTCGTCATATCTTCTGCTAACTTGCGCCAAATCGAGGAGATGAGGGAGTATCTGCGATGGCTGGTCGAAACAATCCTAAGCGAGAAAAACAGCTTGAGAACGCAACCAGAATCGCGGCCGCGACCGGGGAAACCTATCTCGATCCCGAGTTCTTGTTCGGGCGCGCCAGCGGCGATGACCTAGAACGCTACGCGCCGGAGATGCTGGCGCTTACTGCCGTGCACTCGGCGAGAGAATTGGCAGCCTGGGCAGGCAATTCGGCACGCATTACCATCGATACCATCGCCGACGTGGAGCCCGACGGCGTCGCCGTATCCGTTCTTTCGGTCACCGACCACAACATGCCGTTTCTGTATGAATCGGTGATGGGCGAGGTCACTAGCAGCTATCGCGACCTTTATATGGCCGTACATCCGATCCTCGTGATGGAGGACGGCAAGGCGCCTGAACTTTACTCTGCCGATCTCCCGAGCGAACCAGCCAACCGCGTCAGCCATATCCAACTGCACCTTGCACCACTAACGACGGCTCAGGCAGCCGATCTCATCAAGCGGGTGAAGACCGTAGTCGAGCAGGTGCGCGTGACGGTTTCCGACTGGAGGCCAATGCTCGACAAGCTTGGAACAGTGATCGACGAACTTTCCGCCTACAATGCCAGCCGCAGGAGAGCGGAACGCGATGAGGCGCTCGCCTTCCTGACGTGGTTGCGCGATGCAAACTTTACCTTCCTCGGGATGCGAGAGTACGTCTACTCGGGCAAAGGCGCGAGCGCAAAGGTGGAGCGTGATAAGGGCGTTGGCCTCGGCATCCTTTCAAACCCCGACGTGCTCGTTCTGCGCACCGGCAAAGACGCTGTCACGACGACGCCGGAAATCCTCGCATTCCTCGATGGCCCAGATTTCCTGATCGTCACCAAAGCGAACGTGAAGTCGATCGTCCATCGACGCGCCTACATGGACTATGTCGGCGTCAAGCGCTTTGACGCAAAGGGAAACGTAACCGGCGAATTGCGCATCGTCGGCCTCTTCACCTCAACCGCCTACACATCCCTTGCCAGCGAGATTCCGCTGCTCCGTTCCAAGATCGAGCGGGTAAAGGAACATTTCGGCTTCGACCCGATGAGTCACTCCGGCCGTATGCTGGACAATACGCTGGAATCCTATCCGCGCGACGACCTTTTCCAGATCGACACGACACTTCTGGCGAGCTTTGCGGAGCAGATCAATGATCTCGCCGACCGGCCGCGTGTGCGCGCATTGCCGCGCATCGATCACTTCGATCGCTTCGTTTCGGTGATCGTTTATGTGCCGCGCGAGGAATACGACTCGATCGTGCGTGAAAAGATCGGATCCTATCTGAAGACCGTGTACGATGGTCGCGTGTCTGCCTATTACCCGGCTTTTCCGGAAGGCGGCGTCGCGCGCGTTCATTTCATCATCGGTCGTTCCGGCGGCAAAACTCCACGCGTACCGCAAGCAAAACTGGAGGAAGCCATTCGGGCCATTACGGCGCGCTGGGATGACCGGTTCGAGGCTCTGGCTGGTCCCAAGGCCCCCCGCTTGAACGTAAGCCACGCCTTCCAGGATCTCTTCCCGCCCGAAGAAACCTTTTACGATCTTGAGGACATCGCCGCTTGCGCAGCAGGAGAACCGATCCGCATCACGTTTTACACACGAGAGAAAGACGGCGTTGAGCTGCTATGCCTAAAGATCTTCCATTCCGGCGGCCAACTTGCCCTGTCCCGCCGCGTACCTCTGCTTGAAAACCTCGGCTTCAACGTTATCAGCGAGGGAACATTCGATATCGATGTAACCCTCCACGGCGGCGCGGAAACGCTGGTGGTGCTGCATGATATGGAGCTTGAGCCTCGGGGAGGCATCCAGATCGATCTCCACCGTCATGGAGAGATGTTGGAGGAAGCGTTCCTCGCCGCGTTCAGCGGCGTCATCGACAACGACAACTTCAACCGCCTGATCGTCTCAGCAGGACTGACTGCACGCGAAACGAGTGTCCTTCGCGCCTATGCTCGTTATTTGCGCCAGGCTGGCATCCCCTACTCGCTGGATTATATCGCTACGACGCTGGACAAGTATCCGGTCATCGCGGCGATGATCTTCCGGCTGTTTTACGATGCGCTCGATCCGAAAATCTCCGAGAAGGCGAGGATCAAGAAGGCGGCCGAGCATCACCAAAGGATCGAGGCCGCTCTCTCCGATGTGCCGAGTCTCGACGACGATCGAATCCTGCGCCGCTACGTCAACGTCGTGGACGCGACACTGCGAAGCAACTACTTCCAGCGGAATCAGGACGGCTCGCCGAAAGAGATGCTGGCCTTCAAGCTCGATCCGCATCTGGTAGATGGATTGCCTGAACCACGACCATTCCGCGAGATGTTCGTCTATGGCGTTGAAGTCGAAGGCGTGCACCTGCGCTTCGGCAAGGTGGCGCGCGGAGGTCTGCGTTGGTCTGACCGTGCTGAAGACTATCGAACGGAAGTACTGGGGCTTGTGAAAGCACAGCAGGTCAAGAACGCGGTCATCGTGCCGGTTGGCGCGAAGGGTGGTTTCTATCCGAAGAAGCTCCCGGTCGGCGGCAGCCGCGACGAGATCTTCAACGTCGGCCGCGAAGCCTACAAGACCTACATCCGCACGCTGCTGTCCATTACCGACAACATCAATGGCGCCGATATCGTGCCACCGAAGGACACGGTCAGGCTTGATGGCGACGACCCCTATTTCGTCGTGGCCGCCGACAAGGGAACCGCCACCTTCTCGGACACCGCTAACGCACTCGCTCAGGAGGCGGGTTTCTGGCTGGACGACGCTTTCGCCTCGGGCGGCTCGGCCGGCTACGACCACAAGAAGATGGGCATCACCGCCCGCGGCGCCTGGGAAACGGTAAAGCGCCATTTCCGCGAAATGGACATCGACATCCAGACCACGCCCTTCACCGTTGCCGGTGTTGGCGATATGTCCGGCGATGTGTTCGGCAACGGCATGTTGCTGTCGCCAAAAATCCGGCTCGTCGCCGCATTCGACCACCGTGACATGTTCATCGATCCGGACCCGGATATGGCAAAGACGCTCGCAGAACGGCAGCGGCTTTTCAACCTGGCGCGGTCGAGCTGGCAGGATTTCGACAGAAGCGTCCTCTCGAAGGGCGCCATGATCATTTCACGCTCGGCGAAGTCCGTCACGCTGACGCCGGAAGCGGTTGCAGCGATCGGTATCGATAAGGCAGTAGCGACGCCTTTCGAGATTATGACGGCTATTCTGAAGAGCCCGGTCGACCTGCTGTGGTTCGGTGGGATCGGCACCTACGTCAAAGCGCCGTCGGAAACAGACGCCGAGGTTGGTGACCGTGCCAACGACCCCATTCGCGTTGCGGCCGAAGACGTGCGCGCCAAGGTGATCGGCGAGGGCGCGAACCTCGGCGTCACCCAGAAGGGCCGTATCGCCTATGGCCTGAGGGGCGGACGCTGCAATTCCGACGCGATCGACAATTCGGCCGGCGTCAATACATCGGACGTCGAGGTGAACATCAAGATCGCGCTCGCCGCTGCAATGCACGATAATCGCCTCACGCGGGCAAGGCGCGACCAACTCCTGTCATCGATGACAGACGAGGTTGCAAAGCTTGTGCTCAGGAACAACTATTTGCAGTCCCTGGCGATTTCGCTGACCGAGCGCAAGGGCACGGCAAACGGGCTGGAACTTGCCCGGCTCATGACGGTGCTCGAAGGCGCCAAGCAGTTGAACCGGAAGGTCGAGACGCTTCCTGATGATACGGTCCTTGCCGAAAGGTATGCAGCAGGCAAGCCATTGACCCGACCCGAGATCGGCGTTCTGCTTTCTTATGCCAAAATCGTGTTGTTCGATGCCCTGGCCGCCAGCGAGTTGCCGGACGATCCTTATTTCGCCGCGACGCTTTCGAATTATTTCCCTGCGAAGATGCGCAAGACGAACGCGTCCGATATCGATGCCCATCGTCTGAAACGCGAGATCATTGCGACAGTGCTTGCCAACGAGGCCATCAATCGCGGCGGCCCCGGCTTCGCCGTCAGCATGATGGATGCGACGGCGGCGGCGGCACCTGAGGTCGTCCGGGCGGCAATCATAGCCCGTGACGGTTTTGATCTCGGACGGCTCTGGACGGAAACGGATGCGTTGGACGGCAAGATCAGCGGCCAGATGCAGAACCGCATCTACGAGGAAATCAGCCACACCTTCACGGTGCTGACGCGCGTCCTTCTGAAAACACAGATGGCCAAGGGCGATATGGCCGCTACGATCGAGGCACTGCAGACAGCCCTGAGGAAGCTCAAGCCGATTTTCGCCAGCCAGACGGTGCCAGAGCTCGAAGCGCGCCAGCAGGAGTATCGTGAGGCCGGTGTTCCGGATAGGCTGGCCGCCGAGATCTCCGGGCTGCTCGGCTTTGCGCTCGTGCCTGAGATCATGCAGATCGCCGAACGCACTGGCGAGCCTCTGGCGCGCGCGGCGGAAAGCTATTTTGCCGTCTCCCAGACATTCCGAATCGGACGGTTGCTCGCCGCCGGATCGCGCATCATATCGGCCGACCATTACGAGAACCTGGCGCTGGCGCGCAGCATCGACCAGATTGCCAGTGCGAGACGCGATATTGTCATCTCGGCACTTGCCAACCACGGTAAAGACAAGCTTCCGGTACAGGCTTGGCACGCCGGCGATCGCATCAGGATCAACCGGATAGCAGAGGAATTGTCCGGGTTGAGCGACAGCGGCGACCCAAACCTTGCTCGGATCACAGTAGCCGCAGGTCTGCTGAGCGACCTTGCGCGCGACCGGACGAGGTGAGACAGTTCCGCTCGGAATCAGGAGCGGATTGTGAATCGCATCGACTGGACGGGAACTCAGCCGGCTAGGGCATCGGAGAGGGGCATCTGGGGTTGGATGCTCTTCGACTGGGCAGCCCAACCATTCTTCACGGTCGTAACGACCTTCATCTTCGGTCCGTATTTCGTGTCGCGCCTGACGGCCGATCCGGTCACTGCTCAGGCGACGTGGAGCAACATGGCGACGATCTCTTCGGTGATCATCGCCATTTTGTCGCCTGTCCTCGGTTCGATCGCCGATCAGTCCGGCGCCCGAAAGCCCTGGATCGCATTCTTTGCCGTCATAAAGATTGCGAGCCTCTTCGGCCTCTGGTTTGCAGCCCCCGGTTCGCCTCTGATCTATCCCGTGATCTTCATGATCCTGGCGTCGATCGCCGCCGAGTTCTCGATCGTCTTCAACGATTCCATGATGCCGCGGCTTGTCAGCAAAGACGAGGTCGGCAATTTATCCAATACGGCTTGGGGCCTCGGTTATCTCGGCGGGATGATCGTCTTGATCGCAGTCGTAGTGCTGCTTGCGGGAAGTCTCGAATCCGGCAAAACGATTCTCGGTCTTGAGCCCTTGTTCGGTCTCGACCCGCACCAAGGCGAGGATGCGCGCATCACCGGCCCCATCTCTGCCGTTTGGTATCTGATCTTCATTCTTCCGATGTTCTTCTTCACGCCGGATATCAGCAAGGGGCTTCCGTTCGGCATTGCGGTGCGGACCGGCCTTACCGAGCTGAAAAGCACGCTTGGCGAGCTAAGGCACCGCCGAGGCATTCTTCACTTCCTGGTTGCGCGGATGATCTATCAGGATGGCATCAACGGACTGCTCATACTCGGTGGCGCCTTTGCCGCCGGCATGTTTGGATGGGCGACGATCGAGATCGGGATCTACGGATGCATACTCAACATCGTTGCGATCTTCGGCTGCATCATTGCGGGCCGGGTCGATCGGCGCGTCGGCTCCAAATCGACGATTGTCGTCAGCCTGGTAATGCTGTTGCTCGCCACCATTGGCATCGTATCGACGGGGCCCGGATACACGCTCTTTGGCTTGCTTGAGCTGCCAACCGTCGATTCCAACGGTCTCTTCGGCACGGCAGCCGAGAAAGCTTACATTGCCTATGGTCTGTTGATCGGGCTTGCCTTCGGCCCAGTGCAGGCCTCGTCGCGCTCCTACCTCGCACGCAGCGTAAGTCTGAACGAGGCGGGCCGCTATTTTGGCATCTATGCGCTTTCAGGGCGCGCCACGAGCTTCATGGCGACGTTGTTCTTTTCTGCCGTAACCTACATGACTGGCTCGTCGCGGCTTGGAATCGCGACACTCGTACTGTTCCTGGCCGCAGGGCTGATCTTGCTTGTCCGAACGCCCTATCCTGCGGACAGGGCGTAACGGCAGCCAGCCAACCGCTTAGTGGCGGAAGTGCCGCATACCCGTAAAGACCATCGCGACATTGTGCTCATTGGCGGCATCGATCACTTCCTGGTCACGCATCGATCCACCCGGCTGGATCACGGCCGTCGCACCGGCGGCGATCATCGAGAGCAAGCCGTCGGCGAAGGGTAGGAAGGCCTCCGAGGCAACTGCCGAACCACGCGTCAGAGGCTCTGCAAGCCCGAGAGCTCTCGCCGCTTCCTCAGCCTTCAGTCCCGCGATACGCGCAGAATCCACGCGGCTCATCTGGCCTGCGCCAATGCCGGCCGTCTGTCCATCCTTGGCGTAGACCACAGCGTTCGATTTGACATGCTTGGCGACCTTGAAGGCAAATTTCATGTCTTCGAGTTCCTGCTGGGTCGGCGCCCGCTTGGTAACCACCTTCAGCTCCAGATCCTCGACCATGCCGTTGTCGCGACTCTGCACGAGCAGGCCGCCGGAGACAGTTTTCGCTGTCAGACCGGCAGACCGAGGGTCCGGCAGACCCCCGGCTGTCAGCAGCCGAAGGTTCGACTTGCGCGCGACGATGGCTTTCGCCTCGTCAGTAACGTCAGGCGCAATGATGACTTCAGTAAAGAGCTTGATGATCTCTTCCGCCGTTTCGGCATCAAGGGTCTGGTTAAGCGCGATGATGCCGCCGAAGGCAGAAATGGAATCGCAGGCAAGCGCGCGCTTGTAGGCCTCGAGCAGGTTGGAACCGGTCGCCACGCCACAGGGATTTGCGTGCTTGATGATCGCGCAGGCTGCAGATTTCTCGGGCAGGAACTCGGCGACGAGCTCATAGGCCGCATCGGTGTCGTTGATGTTGTTGTAGGAAAGCTGCTTTCCCTGAAGCAGTGACGCGGTGGCAACGCCGGGGCGACGCTCGCCCGTTACATAGAAGGCAGCCTTCTGGTGCGGGTTCTCGCCATACCGCATTTCTTCCTTGAGCACACCGCCTATGACGCGATGACGCGGGGTGTCGATCGAAAGCGCCTCGGCAAACCAGTTGGAGATCATGGCATCGTAAGCTGCCGTGCGAGCGAAGGCCTTGGCGGCCATCCGCTGGCGGAACGCGTAGGTGGTTTGGCCGGCGTCCAAAGTGAGCTGCTCGAGCAGTTCGGAATAGTCCGCCGGATCGGTCAGGATCGTGACGTAGGCGTGGTTCTTAGCCGACGCGCGGATCATCGCCGGACCGCCGATATCAATGTTCTCGACGGTCGTTGGGTAGTCACTGCCGGCCGCACGGACGTCCTCGAAAGGATAGAGATTGGAGACAACGAGGTCGATACCCTCGATACCGTGCGCCTTCATGGCCGCCTGGTGTTCAGCATCATCCCGGATGGCAAGTAGGCCGCCGTGTACTTTCGGATGCAAGGTTTTCACTCGACCGTCCATGATCTCGGGAAAACCCGTGACGTCGGAAACATCGGTCACGGCAAGTCCGACCGCTGCGATTGCCTTGTGAGTGCCGCCGGTCGAGAGGAGGCGAACGCCCTTATCGGCCAGTGCGCGCGCAAGTTCGACGATACCGGTTTTGTCGGATACCGAAAGCAACGCGGTCTTGACGGCGACCTTGTCGGGTGCGGGAATTTTCTTGGAAACAACGGCCATGAGGCTTCTCCGTTTGGTCTTCAGGAGATATCCGGCGAGGGATAAGCGGATGATGGCGCCGCGTTAGCACAGCTTTGCCGTCGCGGAAACAGTCGCTAGCTCTTACGCGATAAAAACCAGCGTATTTCCGGTCTGTCGGGATAGGAGAAGGCGACCTCGATCTGGTCGGAACCGCAAATTCCCGACGCGTCGGCAAAGAAGACATCCTCGCCAATCAGCACTTCGTTGCCGGGCGAGGAGAACAGCCACGTTTCTCCATCAGGTGCCGTCATCATGATCGACTCTTTGTCGATTTGCTTCAGGTTGACAGAGGGGTGGGCATGGAAACGTGCCACCGCACGTACGGCTTCATCGACCTTGCCTTGCGGCGCAACCAGTCGATCACAGCCTGTGACGATCAATCCCGTGGCGTTCAGGGTGAGTTCACGCTCATGCAGGACACCGAACGCGTTGAGGTAGCCGTCATGGCTTGCTTTGATCACGTCGCGCCCGTCGTCGGCGAGCGCGCGATCGACATTCACAGCTTTCACGCCATCGGTAATCACATTGGCAACGAATTCGGACGGCGCAAATCGGCTGGATGAGGTGTCGCTGACGGTGACAGTGCTATGTGCAGCAGTCGTTCGAGCAATCTGCACGTACCGCCGGCCGGCAAATTTCGGCGACCCGGAGTTGACGATAAAACGGTGACGTCCGGAGGACATCTCGAAGGACAGACACCCGGCATGCGCCGTGCGCGACAGGCTCCCTGCGGGCGGCGGTCCAGTATCGGCAATAATTACGGTTCTTCCCGCCGCCAGCCGCTGATAGCGCGTATGGGGCATCGCCTTGAAGGGATCTCCCGCGGTCTCGTCATACCGCAGCAACGACATCAGTTCTGTCGCAAGAGTCGAGGTCGCGCCGTTGAAAAGAGCGAGATCACCGTCCTGGTGCCTGAAGAAGCGCAGGGCCGGGTACATGCGATCGATGCCCGAGATTAGCTTCTGGGGTAGGTCATGACCCAGATTGACGTAAGTTTGGCGCAGCGGAAGGAGATCGAGGAGCAATTCCAAGCCGACCCGGGGATTGCGCGAGACATGACCTCCGTCAGGCAGAATCTGGCTGTCGAACTCCTGGTCCAGCGCTTCGGCGGCGCGGCGAAGTGCGCCAGCGCGCGTTGGCACTGCGATGGAGGCCATCGCGAGGGCAATCCGCAATCGAAAGCGAACCTCGCCGGGGGGCGCATACTTTGCCATACGGTGTAGAAATCGAACTTGAAAGGCGAGCGAGCGCAGGAAACGGCGATAGAAACCGCGATCGGCATTGTGGAGAACAACAGGCGAATGCGAAAGCCAGGAAATTACGCGCTGCGCCGTAACATCGATCTCCCAGGCGATGCCCTCGATGCGGCCGCCATGCAGCGACAGCCAGTTATTGACGATGGAGCGGGCAACACTCGAGTGAAGGTCGCTCTTCTTGGTTCGCATGTGGCGGAGCCAACTGAAGCTGTGAAGCCGCAGCGCGAAGGTCCGAGACGGAAGGCTGAAATTGAAGGGCGACTTGCCGCCAGTTTCAAGAAGACGTCCGGCGAGCGGGAAGCGGCCGTTCAAAATCTCCTCGGCCACATGCGGATCAACTGCACGCAAGTCGGTGGGGGCGACGATTAAGCGCTCCGGGGCGTGAATCGTATGGCGGAAGAGACGCAGCCGCAGAATTGCTCCGCGGCACAGCGTGCGCCGCCAAGCCTCTCCCACGTAAAGAGTCGAGAACCCGGACCACATGTTTATTGTCTATTGACCCGCGTCGTTAAGAATAAGTGAATAAGCCCGGAATCAGTGACACTTACGTATCAAATTATGACAGGTGCTCAACTATGCCAGTTGCCTTTCAATCAGGCAACACGGCGCATCACAACGGCGTAGAAGCCGTCAAGACCACTTGCAAAACCGGCGGGAACCTCCAGCATGTCGGGCGTCGTGCGGAATTCTCCGAGCGGGCTGATAGCAGACTCCAGTCCCGGCCAGCGCTTGGCATCAATAGCGACACGCTCGAGCATCGTTGTATCCGAAAGCACGCGAGCGACTACTTCTTCTCCCTCAGTGGGATCAAGCGAGCAATTGGAAAAGACGATTGTGCCGCCCGGCTTCAGCAATGTGATCGCATAGCGCAACAGGCGCTCCTGAAGCGCAGCGAGTTTCGCGATGTCGTCTGGCCCCTTGGCCCAGAGAACATCAGGATGCCGACGCGTCGTCCCCGTTGATGAGCAGGGCGCATCCAGCAGTATGGCATCGAACAGCTCCGCCGGCTCGTACTTCGTGAGGTCGCTGGCGACCGTCTCCGCAACTAATCCTAGCCGATCGAGATTGGCTCGCAACCGCTTTAGCCGGTTTTCGGACTGCTCAACCGCAGTAACGTCGCCTCCAGCAAGGATCAACTGGGCCGTCTTTCCACCAGGCGCTGCACACAAATCCGCAACGCGTTTTCCCGCCAAGTCACCGAAGAGCTGAGCAGGGATACTGGCCGCTGCGTCCTGAACCCACCACGCGCCTTCCGCAAATCCTTCGAGTGAGGGAACACTACCCTCGAAGGCGGCCAGTCGAACGCCACCAGTCGGCAGCACAAAACCACCCAAACGTTCCGCCCAACTCTGCGCGTCAGCTTTGACGGTAAGATCGATCGCGGCCGGCTCGAGCTGCGATTCAGAAATCGATTGTGCCCTTTCCTTACCGTAGGCCTTCTCGAGCCTCTGGAGAAACCATTTCGGCATCACAGGAATAGAGCTGATCTCGGCGAGGACATGTTCCTTTTCGCGTCCAAGACGGCGCAGGACGGCGTTTACCAGCTTCGCAAAGCGACGATTCCGCGGGTCTTGATTCGACTGCTCGACGGCGAGGTCAACTGCGGCATGATCCGGCACATCGAGATAGAGAATCTGCGCTGCGGCAATCGCGAGCACATTGTGCAGAGCCCGCGCACCTTCGGGTAGCGGCGATTCGAGTAAGTTCGAGATCGCAGCATCAATACGCGTCAAATGCCGCAGCGTTGCATTAAGAATGGCGCGCACCAGAGCGCGGTCACCCTCGTTGAGAGCCTTATAAGCCGGATTGCCATGGTCATTGTCCAAGGCGCCGTCAAGCGAAAGCTTCCGGTCCACGACGGCCGCCAGGATCTTGGCCGCGGCAGCGCGAACCTGAAATCCAGGTTTTACCTGACCAGCGACAAATCCAGGATTGGACGACTTTGGTTTTCGAAATGGCTTTTTCTTGCCGTCTGAATTCAAGACCACGGACCTTTTGGCGGTTGTGAACCACCGCGATCAAGACCGGTATTCGGAACCGAGCGCGATTTGCGCATCGGATTATCAGGGCGCGCCGGCGCCGTCGAGACATTCATGCCGCTGCGTGCCATTTCCTGTAGCGCCGCAATCCGGTTTTCCGTGTTCGGGTGTGTGGAGAAGAGATTGTCCATGCCTGCGCCGGTCAACGGATTGATGATGAACATGTGGGCAGTTGCCGGGTTGCGCTCAGCATCATAGTTCGGCACATGCGAAGCACTGCGCGCGATCTTGCCGAGTGCGGAAGCGAGCCAAAGCGGATTACCGCAAACTTCTGCACCACGGCGATCGGCCGAATATTCGCGTGTCCGGCTGATGGCCATTTGCACCATCATCGCGGCAAGCGGCGCGACAATCATCGCAAGCAACACCCCTATGAAGCCGAGCGGATTGTTGTTGTTTTGCCGGTTGCCACTGAAGAAGAACGCAAAGTTGCCCAGCATGGAGATGGCGCCGGCGAGGGTTGCCGTGATCGTCATCGTCAAGGTGTCGCGATTTTGCACGTGGGCGAGCTCATGAGCCATGACGCCAGCGACTTCTTCCGGCGTCAGTGCGCTCAGTAAGCCGGTGGATGCGGCAACGGCAGCGTTCTCGGGATTGCGACCCGTCGCGAAGGCATTTGGTTGCGCGCTGTCGTAAAGATAGACTTTAGGCATGGGCAAGCCGGCATTGCGCGCCAAATCCCTTATGATTGCGAAGAACTCCGGCGCATTGCGCTCGTCGATCTCCTGCGCGTGATAGGCCGAAAGGACCATGCGGTCGGAATTCCAGTAGGAAAAGAAGTTCATCCCTGCGGCGATCACCAACGCGATCATCATGCCGCCGCGCCCGCCGATCAGAAAGCCGACGGCCATGAACAATGCGGTCATGAAGGCGAGCAACATGGCTGTACGGACGAGGTTCATCGCTATCTCCAAAATATGCCTAAGCGGATCGCGCAAGGCCAGGGGTTTCAATCGCGACGCCGGCGCACTATGATTTGGTCATTCAGCAGCCATTTTCAATATTTTTCAGGCGGAATCGCGTGATGCAGGTAGCGGACAATGACAACAACGAAACCCTGGCGACCGAAGCCGCCGAGGCTCCTCGGAAGTTGCTCTCCCCGGCTGCCAAGCGCGCGCTAGCCGAGGCCGAAGAGCGTCGCCGAAACGAGAAGCCAGTGGAAATGCCGCCCGAGATAGGTGGTCGCGGTGGGGCAGATCCTTCCCGTTTCGGAGATTGGGAAATCAACGGTAGAGCGATCGATTTCTAAGTAACTATTCCTATTGACTTTCATTCATAATAGGAACCTATTCCTACATTTGTTGTGAATCCAACATAGAGGGGCCGTATCGACTGATATCCTGAGAGGGATCGATGGCGACTGGTTGAAGCTCTCCCTTGGCCGCAGCAGACTGTGGAAGTCTACGTCCGGATTCGGGGTATCGACGCGCCTGAGATGCACTCGAACCGTGTTGAGGTAAGGGGCGCAGGGATTGCCGCTCGCCACGCACTCGAAAATCTGACATCCGGATCGCCCGAGATCCAGCTTACGCAGATTGCCGGCGACAAGTATTTCGGTCGTATCCTCGCTAATATCACACTTTCAGGTGGCGGGAATCCGGCTCAGGATCCTTTGGGCGGTGGGGTCGTACGCCGCGAGAAACCTGCCCTGAAGAGAATTGAAAGCCGCCCCATCGCTAAGGGGCGGCTTTTTTGCTTACGCTGTCGCCTTGTTCTGGCGGTTGGCGATCAGGTCGTCGACAACAGCTGGATCGGCAAGTGTCGACGTATCGCCCAGAGAGCCGAAGTCATCCTCGGCGATCTTGCGCAGGATGCGGCGCATGATCTTGCCTGAACGGGTCTTCGGAAGCCCCGGTGCAAATTGTATCTTGTCGGGCGCGGCGATTGGGCCGATTTCGGTGCGAACATGCTTGACGAGCTGCTGGCGCAAATCGTCCGAACCTTCATTGCCTGCCATTAGAGTAACGTAGCAATAGATGCCCTGGCCCTTGATCGGGTGCGGATACCCAACAACGGCCGCCTCCGACACAAGGTTGTGCGAAACGAGCGCGGATTCGACCTCGGCGGTGCCGAGTCGGTGGCCCGAGACGTTCAGCACATCGTCGACGCGACCGGTGATCCAGTAATAGCCGTCCTCATCTCGTCGGCAGCCATCGCCAGTGAAATATTTGCCCTTGTAGGTCGAGAAGTATGTCTGGATGAAGCGCTCGTGATCGCCATAGACGGTGCGCATCTGCCCCGGCCAGCTATCAGTAATGCAGAGGTTCCCGTCGGCGGCACCCTCGAGTACATTGCCTTCGTTGTCGACCAGCTGCGGCTTAACACCGAAGAATGGCATCGTCGCCG
>Ga0075367_10000498_pt1 | contig 14744 bp, 14 predicted proteins | sample EndMethybrTD3032_FD_71399 | JGI IMG/M metagenome (GOLD analysis project Ga0075367, IMG submission 71399) | Populus endosphere microbial communities from Tennessee, USA - Endosphere MetaG P. TD hybrid TD303-2 | ecosystem: Host-associated > Plants > Roots > Endosphere | place: USA: Tennessee... | reverse complement strand
GGTATGGGTATCTTATTTTGTTCCTTTTCCGAAGCGGTACAAGAATATCCAGAACTTATCAAAAAATATTTAGGCACTGTCGTTCCCTATACCGATAATTTCTATGCCTGTTTAAATGCGGCAGTGTTTACCGATGGATCTTTTTGTTATATACCACCAGGCACACGCTGCCCCATGGAATTATCTACCTATTTTCGCATTAATGCCGCTAATACTGGCCAATTTGAACGCACATTAATCATTGCGGACGAAAGTAGTTATGTTAGTTATTTGGAAGGATGTACTGCACCACAACGTGATGAAAATCAATTACACGCCGCGGTGGTCGAGCTAATAGCCTTAGATCATGCTCAGATTAAATATTCAACGGTGCAAAATTGGTACCCTGGCGATAAAGAGGGCAAAGGTGGAATTTACAATTTTGTGACTAAACGCGGCCACTGTCGTGGTGTACATTCAAAGATCTCTTGGACACAAGTCGAAACCGGTTCAGCCATTACTTGGAAATATCCAAGTGTTATTCTGCAAGGCGATGCTTCTGTCGGCGAATTTTATTCCGTTGCGCTAACCAATCATAAACAACAAGCGGATACCGGAACCAAGATGATACATATTGGTAAAAATACTAAAAGTACGATTTTGTCGAAAGGGATTAGTGCAGGCCATGGTCAAAATAGCTATCGCGGTTTAGTCAAAATAACAGAATCAGCAAACAATGCGCGCAATTATACGCAATGTGATTCACTTTTGATTGGTAGCGGCTGCAAAGCACATACTTTCCCTAGCATCGAAGTTAAAAATCAAACGGCTCAAATAGAACATGAAGCCTCTGCTTCTAAGATTAGTGAAGATCAACTTTTTTATTGTTTACAACGCGGATTGGATAGCGAGGAAGCCCTTTCATTGATCGTGAATGGTTTTTGCAAAGCAGTATTTAAAGAATTGCCTATGGAATTTGCCGTCGAAGCACAAAAATTACTGGGTCTTAGTTTAGAAGGATGCATTGGCTAACTACATACTCTCAGCAATGGGATTTTTGGCAAGTGCCGTGCCGTTTAGCAATCCGGTATACAAAAATACCCCTTGCGAATTGAGCGGCAACACAGCCAAAAATTCAAGTGCGAAGAGTATATTTATTTAAAGAAAGAAAAATATGTTAACTATTAAAAACCTACACGCAGAAGTCGATAATAAAAAAATATTACGTGGAATTAACCTACAAATAAAACCTGGCGAAATACACGCGATCATGGGTCCTAATGGTTCCGGTAAAAGTACCTTAGCCAATGTTTTAGCAGGACGCGGCAACTACCTACTCACACAAGGCGAAATTGACTATTTAGGTGAAGATTTAATCCAGTTAACACCTGAACTACGTGCACGTGCCGGAATATTTTTAGCGTTTCAATATCCAGTCGAAATCCCTGGGGTGAGCAATGTTTATTTACTAAAAGCCTCGTTAAATGCTATCCGCAAAGCACGTGGTGAAACTGAATTGGATGCGATGGATTTTTTAAAACTGATTAAAGAAAAGCTAAAGTTTGTCGAAATGGATCAAGATTTTTTGTATCGATCCGTCAATACAGGTTTTTCTGGCGGTGAGAAAAAACGTAATGAAATTTTACAAATGGCACTTTTAGAACCTAAATTAGCACTGTTAGATGAAACAGATTCCGGTTTAGATATTGATGCTTTAAAAATAATTGCCGAGGGTGTGAATAACCTACGTTCACCACAACGCGCTATGGTGCTCATTACACACTATCAACGTTTGCTCGATTATATTAAACCAGACCATGTGCATATATTGGCAGGCGGAAAAATTGTTCGTTCCGGTAATTTTTCTTTGGCGCAAACCTTAGAAAAAGACGGTTATAGTGCTATTTTAGAAGAAGAATCCTTAGGTGAAACATGTTAACAAATAAAAAAAATGTTGGCATTAACGCCGTGGCACATTATTGCCAGGAATATCAACGTGTTGAAAAAAAATTAATCGGACAAAAGCATTTGAACCGATTACGCTTGGATGCCTTAGAGCAATTTTCTGCACACGGTTTTCCTAGTAAAAAACACGCCGATTGGAAATACACCTCTTTAACGGCATTATGTCAAACTCCTTATTCTTTAAGTATGTCTACGTCAGACAACGACATGGCAACAACCCTGTTAGGTCCATTGAACGGTGATTATCGCTTAGTATTTGTAAATGGTTTTTTTGCCGCACACTTATCTACAATTCCGATGTTGGCTGATAACTGCATAATATCGAATTTATGCACGATGCTGAATCAATACCCTGAACAATTAAATGCGACTTGGAAGCCTAAAGAAACTGTAGCAAATAATTGTTTTACCCATTTAAATACTGCCTTTATGCAAGATGGTGTTTATATTTATTTAGCGACTAACACGCGTTTATGCTCTCCGATAGAAATTTTGTTTATTAATACAGATGAAATATACCAGCGCTTTATTCCATTGCGTAATATTATTATTGCGGAAGAAAATAGCCAAGCGACTATTATTGAAAAATATATTGATATGACGCGAGAAAATAATACTAATTATTTTACGAATACTGTTACTGAATGCCATTTAGCGGCAAATAGCCATATTGAACATTACAAAGCTATCACCGAAAGTAAACAAGCGCAGCATGTTGGCAATCTTTGTGTTACCCAACAACAACAGAGTCAATTTTCTGCTTACTCCTTGGCTTTAAGCGGCGCTTTAATTCGTAGTGATATCATTGTTAAATTATTAGCGCCCGATGCACATTGCCAATTAAAAGGTCTCTATTACGCAGTAGGTCAGCAACAAGTCGACCATACTACGCAGATCGATCATGTCAGCCCGCATACTCGCAGTGAAGAATTTTACAAAGGTATTATTGATGATCACGCACATGCTACATTTAATGGTAAAGTGATTGTTCGTGAACAAGCGATTAAATCTAAAGCTCAGCAGCTAAATAAAAATTTATTATTATCACCCTTTGCCGAAGTAAATAGTAAACCACAATTAGAAATATTTGCCGATGATATTCAATGTACGCATGGAGCTAGCATTGGCCAACTCGATAAAGATGCGCTATTTTATTTGCGTACACGTGGATTAAGTGTATCCGCAGCGACCGAATTACTCGTTAAAGCCTTTATTCAAGACATCATTGAACAAATGCCGCTATTTAATGATGTTACTCCACCTCGTTTAATTAAAAAAACTTATGAAAGCATTTGATGTAAAAAAAATAAGAACTGACTTTCCTATTTTACAACAAAAAATAAAAGGCAAACCTTTAGTTTATCTTGATAATGCAGCAAGCACGCAAAAGCCACGTTCTGTTATCGAACGGTTAAACTATTTTTATCGTTATGAAAATAGTAATGTGCATCGTGGTATCCATACCTTAAGTGAATTAGCCACTGAAGAATTTGAATTAAGTCGCGAAAAAATTCAGCAGTTTATTCATGCAAAATCGTTTGCAGAAATTATTTTTGTACGCGGTACTACTGAAGCTATTAATTTAGTTGCGCAGACTTATGGTTTAAGCCAGATCAAAGCAGGCGATGAAATTATTATTTCGCATATGGAACATCACGCCAACATCGTCCCTTGGCAAATTTTATGTGCACAAACCGGCGCCAAACTGAAAGTCATCCCAATTAACGATGCAGGTGAATTGCTACTGGAAGAATACCAACGTTTACTCAACCAAAAAACTAAACTCGTCGCTATCTGCCATATTTCCAATACACTAGGTACTATTAACCCGATTAAACAAATTATTGAGTGTGCCCATACGAATAGTCCAAATACCAAAGTATTGATCGATGGCGCGCAAGCAGTCGCTCATCAAAAAGTTGATGTACAAGCTTTAGATTGTGATTTTTATGTGTTTTCCGGTCATAAGTTATTTGCTCCGACAGGTATAGGTGTTTTATATGGTAAACAGGAATTATTAGTTGCTATGCCCCCTTATCAAGGTGGTGGCAGTATGATCACTGAAGTCACTTTAGAAAAAAGCTATTACCGCGAACCACCGTATAAATTTGAAGCCGGCACGCCACATATTGCGGGAGCTATTGGTCTAGGGGCTGCAATTGACTATCTTAATCAATTAGATTTTGATGCCATACATCTTCATGAACAGCAATTACTCAACTATGCCAGCCAAAATTTACAAACGATTCAAGATTTACATTTAATGGGTACTGCCAAAGAAAAAGCAGCTATTTTGAATTTTACAGTCAGCGATTCTCGTGGCATACGTATCCATGGACATGATATCAGTGACGTATTAAATGCTGAAGCCGGTGTTGCAGTGCGCGCCGGCCAACATTGCACCATGCCACTCATGCAACGTTTTAATGTCGATTCTACTGTGCGCGCTTCCTTGGCATTTTATAATAATAAAACAGACATTGATGCTTTAATCGACGGTTTACACACTTTAAAACAATTGTTTAAATAAAAATGATGTCAGATTTACGCGAACTTTATCAAGAAATGATCTTAGACCATGGGCGCAATCCACGTCATCATTGCGCGATGCCGGAGGCCAATCGGGTTGCCAATGGATTTAATCAATTCTGTGGAGATCGGTTAACGCTCTATCTAAAATTAGAACAGGATAAAATCTCGGCAATTAGCTTTCAAGGTTGTGGCTGCGCTATTTCTATGGCCTCTGCTTCGTTAATGTCAGAGATATTATCGGGTAAAACTACTAACGAAGCTGAAATGTTATTTACTCATTTTCATCAATTATTAACCCGTGACACCGCACCGCGACAACTTCCCGATCTTGAAAAATTAGCAGTATTTGCTGGTGTTAAAGCCTATCCAGCGCGCGTAAAATGTGCAACGTTGGCCTGGCATACCTTACAAGCTGCTTTGAAACAAAACAATGAATTAGTTTCTACCGAACATCAATAATAGACCTACCTATGATGACATTAACCCCTTATCCATTGACCGAAAATGCATTAATCACTTTAAAAAATGCTATTATTGAAGCACTCAAAGGGATCTATGACCCAGAAATTCCAGTCAATATTTATGATTTAGGACTTATTTATAATATTTCTATTGATCCACAAGGATTAGTAAAGATTGAAATGACGTTAACTTCGCCAGGTTGTCCGGTCGCACAAACTTTTCCTGGCATAGTAGAAAATGCGATCAATAATGTGGTAGGTGTCAGTGAAACACAAGTGGAATTAGTGTGGGACCCACCTTGGAGCACTGAAAGTATGTCTGAAGCCGCTAAATTACAATTAGGTATGCTATAAAAGTCTTTCTAGAAGGGCTATACAAAAGGAGGAAAAATGACCAATTGGGTTGATGTAATCGATGCTGCCAGTTTTCCCGTGGGAACTTATCAAGTATTTGACTGGAATGGCTTATCTTTATTGGTTTTCAATCTGAATGGCGAATTTTATGCCATAAAAAATCTCTGTACACACGAAGATCAATCACTCGAAGGCGGCGAGATAGAAGGAGAAGAAATTATTTGCCCTTGGCATGGCGCTGGTTTTTGTATTAAAACGGGCGTTGCAACCCGTGCCCCTGCTTTTACTGGTGTTAAAACCTTCCCTGCCCGATTAATCGACGGCAAAATCCAAGTTGCCATAGAGGTTTAAACTCTTAAATTTGACTTATGTGATTCTTGATCCTGATTTTTTAATTCTGCTGTGGAGTTACCTCTTTCTGCCTTACCATTAAAAAACAGGTGTTTAGCGTGATTGGCTAAAAAAATATCCTGATTGAATTTAGGCTCTTTTAATATTTTTATTTTTTCTTTTATATTTTCCAATCGCGATTTATTTTCTGACTTTTCTTTTTCAAGTAATTGAATTTCTTCACGAATACATTCTTTTATTTTAAAATCTTCCCAAGGAGATTTACTTGGGTTCTTAGAGAACTCATCAAAAACTCTGTTTAATGTACTGATACCTAATTCTAGATTTTGGATAACTTGGCGGGTTTCTTTTTCTTGCAATCTTAATTCTAACAAGCTTCTTTCGAAAAATTCAGATTCTAAATGTATTTCTTTAGTTGATAGCACCTCTATTTTAACTTCTTTTGTTAATTTCAAGTAACCACAGTAATGTATTTTTCGATTAATTAATTTAATCTCACCATCCATATCATTTTCAGTAAAAGGGTCATTCTTATCACTATCTATTTTTTTCATTGCATCCCTTGCCGCTACAAAAATTAGCAAGGAGGCTTTCAGATCGTCAATTTTAGTTACAATTTCAGCAATTTGCGTTTTTAATTTTAAAATTTTTTCCGCAACTAGAATGGTCTCAGCAATTTTTGAGCTATCTTGTTCGAAATTAGGAAGAAATTGTGCTAACTGTTCACTGTCTGTTTGGATCGGATATGCGATAGGCTCTGCTTTTTTCATTTATTATTCCTTTAACAAACGCGCATGATAAATTTCTTGTTATTTTCTGTCAATTAGAAAACATTTCGTTTTTAAATGGATTAAAGAACGCATCTTTTCATCTACTTACATTTTTAATTGGCTAAGTCCTTTTGCTAATTGTTCACTAGTAGATGAAGTTCCAGGCTCAGATACCTTTTCTGAATCTTCTGAAAGTACATCAAAAAAACCAAGTAAATTGGCTGAGAAAAGTCTTGTGAGATTACTATTACTCAATTTAGGTCTTTTTTGAAGTTCTTCTTTTTGCTTTTTTTCTGCATCGGCTTTAGTTTCAGGAATATTCGATAGATCCAATTTAGTTATATCTATCCCATTTAATATTTCTTTAGACAACGGTATTTTCTTTAAAAAAACGCGGTCACAATTCCCTGATATATAAGGAGTTTTTTTCTTTTGCATAGAAGTGGGTATATATAATTTGTCGTACTCTTTTCCACTAAAGTAATAGATTGTTGAACCACCATCTCTTAAAACTTCCATATTATCAACAGTAACTTTTTCCCAGTCGGTGGGATCTTGCTTCATCCAAAACTCTTTATCCGATTCAGTGATGAAAAAAAATGCGTCATTTTTATTGTTAATGTTCGCTTTAAATAAATGAATTGGTTTATATTTTTTTCTATTTTCTGATGATTTTTGCATTTTATTTATCTTTTTTAATATAATTTCTTTATTATATAAAAGCTTAACCTATATTCAAAAATATCTACATTAACTTTCAGATCAAAAATTTTATTTTGTTTATAATATAGAACTATAAATAAATTTATCTTTACAAATTTTTTAATTTATTTATAATTTCCGCCATTTATTTTAAATGGATTTTAATATGATTAAAAAAGACTGGGATCCCGCCCAGTATACACAATGTTCAGATTTCCAATATAATGCTGCGAAAAAATTTTTAGAAACTTGCTCTTTTAAAAGCGGTGCTTCTATTCTGGATATTGGCTGTGGTAACGGAAAAACAACCCATTATATTGCATCACAACTTACTTCTGGACAAGTCATTGGGATCGATAAATCCGCTGACATGATAAAATTCGCAACAACACATTTTAAACGAGATAACTTGCATTTTCAGGTTATGGACGTTAAACGATTAAATTATACAGCTAAATATGATGCGGCAGTTAGTTTTTTTTGTATCCCTTGGGTTACTAATAAAGCATTAGCATTTCAAAATATTGCAAAAGTGCTAAAAAATGGAGCCCCTATCTATATCCTCGCGGCCGTTTATGAAAAAAGCCAAGCCGACCTAATCACTCATTTGACACAAAAGTTACATTGGCATAAATATTTTAAAAATTATCAATCCCCTTTTTGCTTTTTGAATGACACAAATTATGCTCTTTATGCTGAATTTGTAGGAATCAATGTTAGTTCGATAGAAAAAGTTTATATTCCGCATAAGTTCAAAAATAGAGCAGAATTCCATAATTTTTATTTAACACTAGTGCCTCAAATCTCTCACCTTGTTGACAAAAGCAAAAAAAATAAATTTGCTGACGAACTTTTAGAGGATTATTTTAAAGTCAAAGGAAATAGGGAATATAGTGTCACTATTGAAACAATCAAATTTAGCGGACAAAAATCAGTTTATTCAATGGGTTTAAACCGTTCTATTTCTAGATTAAGTTTTTTTACAACGCACGTAGCTGATAAAGAAGAATATAAACCTGATAATTATCCAAAATTTCTTAGATTAGATGGGGGTTAAATTTTTATACTGTTTAATTTTTAAGCAATCTTTACGACATCAGTCATATTAACGTGTTCAAAAGCTTTTACACATATTTTTACACAGCTTCATCACAGAAATTGTGAATTGCTCTTTTCGTTATCTTTTTAAATTTGCATATTCATTAAAAGCTAATTTTATCTGAAAGTTTCTTATCTGATTCCATGACTCCCATTAATCTTTTTAGCCAAATGGGTAAATTATACTTCCTATCTAAAACACCATCGATAGAAAACTCATCGGCACCTAATACAACATAACTTAGAATGAAAACACTCCACATAACTGGATATTCCCAGCCACCACCGGGTAACGCCCAGATAAAGCCTTTTAAAAAATGATGCCCGATTATTGTTGCCACAATTAAATATAAGGATGTGCCTAGTGCACCCACGCGGGTTAACAAGCCTAATCCTAATGAGATCACGCCTGCTAATTCGCATAAGCCTGAAAATCTGACGAAAAAACTAGGATCGACCACATTTAAGCCTGCAAAAGCGCTTACATCCGCTCGAAAAGGAATACGTCCGGCAAATAATTTTTCAGCACTATGCGCAATGAGATCAAACCCTACATATATTCGAATAAAACTAAGATGCCATTCATAAGCAGACATATTAAACATTTCTTGAGGTTTTTTCTGTAAAATAATCGGTCGTTGTTTAACATCATGATAAGCCATATAAACAAATAAAATTACTAAACACAGTAGACTCATAATAGTAGGGATCATAGCAATAAAACATTTATGTAAACCTAAAATCCGTAACACAGATAAAACACTAAATGTTGCAAATAAAAAAGGAATGCATAGATAACGATACATCATACACAATGCTATAATGCCGCATAAACTTAACATCACAATAAAAAAAATCGGATTAGCAGGAACTCTATGACCAGTAAAAGCAAGCACGATTAAACTTAAAAAAATGCCTATAATGGCAATGCCAACCAACGCTGAATAGGCTTGCTTGTACATAGTCGCTCCAGAAATTAAATTAATTTCAATTGATAAGTTGCTGAAAATACGGTATTAAATCACTGGCTAATAAACCTCGTTCACCATTTTGTGCAGCTGCTCTATCCCCTGCCAACGCATGTAAATAAACCCCACATTCTGCTGCTTGTTGTAAGGTGAAGTGTTGTGCCAAAAATCCGCCGATCATGCCACTTAAAACATCACCCATGCCACCACTGGCCATACCAGGATTCCCTGCTAAACAAATTCGTAATGATTTGTCTGTACAGATTAAACTACCCGCACCTTTAAGCACCACAACGCCGCCATATTTTTTTTGCAATGCTTTAACTGCCTTAATCCGATTGGCTTGAATGACTTTAACAGTACAATTCAATAAACGGGCGGCTTCGCCTGGATGAGGCGTTAAAATCCAATTGTCTGATTTTTTATGCCGTTTCTCCAACAAATTCAAAGCATCCGCATCCAATACTTTAGCTTGTGCAGCCGTCAAAACGCGTGATAATAATTGCTGTGACCAACTTGTTTGCCCTAACCCAGTTCCTAATACGATAACACTGACTTTTTGAATTAAAGGAATGAGATCTTTGCCGGTTTTAACTACATGCGCCATAATTTCAGGACGTTCAGAGATAATGGCAGTAATCGATTTTGCTCGAGTGGCCACGCTCACTAAACCTGCACCTACGCGCAATGCGGCTTCTGCCGCCAAACGTGCGGCTCCTATCATGCCGTGATCACCTCCGATTATCAGCGCATGACCAAATAAACCTTTATGCGCGTCTCTGCGTCGTGGTTTTAATAGTTGCTTAAAATCTTCAAACTGTATACTTGGTAGTTGTATCAACTTGGGATCCTTTTGCATTTTTATGCGTCATTGTGAGTAGTGAGGTAAGTGGCAATCTAGACATCGTTCAGCATAACAGTGATTTTTCTATACTAGGATAAAAAACAGGATTATGCGTTAGGAAAAATCGTATCGATAAATTGCGCACTGATATTAATATCACATTGTGCATCGATTTCACGCACGCCGGTAGGGCTAGTAATATTAATTTCGGTCAAATAATCGCCAATCACATCTAACCCAACAAATAATAATCCCTTTTCTCGTAAACTAGGCCCTACTTGTTGGCAAATCCAAACATCACGTTCACTTAATTTAACGACTTTACCTTTTCCACCTACCGCCAAATTGGCTCGCGTTTCACCGGGTGGCGCGATACGTGCCAAGGCATAAGGAATAGGTTCACCATTGATCATAATAATACGTTTATCTCCAGCAAGCACTTCTGGAATATAGCGCTGTACCATCATATAAGATTGATTGTTAGCGGTTAAAGTTTCTAAAATGACATTGATATTGGGGTCACTGGCACGCAATCGAAATACCGACTGACCACCCATACCATCCAAAGGTTTAGCAATGATATCTTGATACTCCAACAAAAATTCTTGTGCGGCATGAATAGTCGCTGTCACTAAACTAGGAGGACAACATTGTGGAAAATTTAATGGAAATAATTTCTCATTAAGATCACGCAAACTTTGTGGACGGTTAGCAATTAATACGCCTTGCTGTTCTGCTTTATCCAACAATTGCGTCGTATAAATGTATTGCATGTCTATGGGTGGATCTTTACGCATCAATATCACTGATAAACTTGTGAGTGGAGCAATAGTTTCCTTATCATAGGCAAACCAACTTTTTTCATCATCCTTAACTTGCAATCTGCGCATACGCGCATAGGGCTTTTCATTAATTAAAAAAAGATCGGTAATTTCCATGTAAAAAATCGGCCAATGACGTTGTTGTGCCGCTAACAATACAGCCAATGTCGTATCTTTTTTTGGATTAATCCCATCTATGAGATCCATAATCACGCCAAGTGGCTTAAGCATGGTTTACTCCGCTTGCTTTAAAACTTCAGCTTGTTCACGGGCTGCCGCTAATAAAGCTAATCTTGCAATCACTCCGTAAACATAGAACCGATTCGCGCATTTGCCTTTTTGTTGTCCGCTATGATCTGGAATATTACAGGCTTGTACAAAAGGCAACGGTTCAAATTGCATACCGGGTGTATTCAGATTATCGCTAACGCCACGACCGGTGTGAACACGATAAAATCCGCCAACAACATATTGTCCGAGCATATAAACCACAGGTTCTGCCACTGCCGCATTCCATGTTTCAAATGTATACACCCCTTCTTGAATTATTACCTTATTAATTGGTCGACTTCCTTTAGAAACCATCATATCACTACGTTTTTTGCGGTTAAGTTGTTGGATTTCTTCCACTTCATGAATCGATAATACACCCATGCCATAAGTACCCGCATCCGCTTTAATAACCACATAAGGTTTTTCTTTAATATGATAGTGATCATATTTTTTTTGTATTGCTTGTAGTATTTGTTGGCTTTTTTCTAGCATGCAATCTTCACCTTCACGTTGCATGAAGTCCACACCCGTACAATATGAAAAATAAGGTGTAATTAACCAAGGATCTAAATTTAATAATTCTGAAAACTCTTTGGTCACTTGCTCATAATGATGAAAATGATTTGATTTTAAGCGATTATGCCAACCTAAATTAACGTTGGGTAAAATAGATTGTTTTATTCCCTGTAATATTTTAGGAATACCATTGGCTAAATCATTATTTAATAAAATAAAACAAGGCAAAAAATCATTCACTTTAATATGATCACCCTGACGCTGGATGGGTTCTAATGTTATTGATCCACCTGATTCTAGTGTAATCTTTTTGTTTGCTTCGATTTCTTCTAATAAGGATCCGATTTTGACTTCAAAACCCGCTTTACTTAAAATATCTTGTAATACAAAAAGATTTTCGAAATAAAAATTATTTCGAGTATGATTTTCAGGAATCAATAAAATACGTAAACATCCTGGTGCTAAGCGCTCTAAGGTTTCTTGTGCGGCTTGGACGGCCAGCGGAATAAAGTCTTCACTTAGATTGTTAAATCCCGCTGGAAACAAATTCGTATCGACCGGTGTTAGTTTAAATCCAGCATTACGTAAATCAACCGAGGAATAAAAAGGAGCGGGTGTTTTACGCCATTGCTCCCTTAACCAATTTTCTATCGCTGTTTGTGCAGTCAGCAAGCGTTGTTCTAACTGGTGGAGTCGATCCAAGCAATGTGAAGCTAAACATGGGATGTCATATCGATTTTCTGATGAAGTTGTCATTCAGCTAACCCCCAATAAAGAAAAAGGACTTTTTGAGCATATCTTAACTAAAGTACTAAAAAAGTCCTATTATTATTTTGAACTATGCGCTTCACAGCGGATTCATTGGCCAAAAACCCGATGCTTGTATAGTTCATCTAAAAAATCTAGGAAATAAATTTTACTTGCCTAAATTAGCAGTAGTAGGTGGTTCTTGAAGCGGCTTATTATCATTTAATGGATTTTCAAGAGAAAAGAATTGCCTATTATTTCCTACATTTTGAATTTCTTGAACTATTTCTGTCCTTTCTCGTAAATCTTCTATCTGTAGAGTATAACTCGATTTCTTCCATAATTCTTTAAGCTGCTCATTCCAATAATCACGCAATTCTTGCCTAATAAAATTAGGATTTTTGGTGTTAGGCTCCCGGTATAATATTACATCAATTAGTTTTTTCCCCAGCAAAATATCCTTTTTTTGATCAACAATCTGCAAAGGTGTTTCACCTTTTTTGTTCACAACATTAATTGACGCCCCTTCTTCCAAAAGTAAACTCACAATCGCAATGGAGTCCCCTTGCATAGCGGTGTGCAGTAGAGTGTCGCCCACTATATTTTTATTATTAAAATTATTCTTATCCAAAAGCATTTTTACGCTAAGTACATCGCCTTGATTAACTGCTTCATATAGTTGACTATCTTTTGAAATCAACGTTAATTTTTCTATGAATTGATCAAGTGGTAATTTGTGTATTTTTAATACAAAGATTTTATTCGCTTTTTTTGGGTAAAGAATAACGCCAGCATCAGTTTTAATATCATATTGAGATAAAAAACTTTCGCAATTGTTTTTAAGTTCTTCAAATTGAGTAATACTGGATATCTCTGGAAATTTAAATTTATAAAATAAGGTAAGATCATCCTCTAAACGACATTTTTGCTGCAATGCTTTAGTTAATAAAGCATTAATTTCCGTTATTTTCATCGTTAATGTCCTTTTTAAATGAAACGATTATTATAGTAAACGAAGCGATGCTTTGCTCCGTATATTTATTATACACACAAATTATTATCCGGTCTGAGATAAATTGCTTAATAGCCGTCGAACTTTAATTTTTAAAAAAAATAAAAAAACCATCACTTCAAAAACAATGCTTAACCGGCTATAGTAGCTTTTTATTCAGACTCCGCATGAGCATGACTTTTTTTCAACGTCTTGGTCGTTTTTTGCTCGGTAAACCTCGCAATCCTTTAAATCCGAACGCGCAACATAATATTGCATTAGTCGCTTTTTTAGCCTGGATAGGTCTTGGTGCAGACGGTTTATCATCTTCTTGTTACGGTCCTGAAGAAGCATTTATTGCTTTAGGCCCGCACTACAGTTCTTTGGGTTTGTACATTTCTATCGCCACAATATTAACCGTATTTATTATTGCGCTGGCTTACAATCAGGTCATTACATTATTTCCTAGTGGTGGCGGTGGTTATAAAGTAGCCACGCAATTATTAGGCCCCCATGCTGGATTGGTTTCCGGTGCAGCGCTCATTGTCGATTACGTCTTAACTATTACCATCTCGGTAGCCAGTGGTATCGACGCTTTGTTTAGTTTACTGCCTCATTATTTCTTAAGCTATAAACTGTTATCTGCTGCTTGCGTCATTATCCTACTCATCACACTGAATTTGCGCGGCATGAAAGAATCAATTAAGGTGTTAATGCCGATTTTTTTAGGGTTTGTTGCTACACACTTTTTTTTAATTATTTATGGTGTCATTACACATAAAAGCACTTTACCTAACGTGTTTTCTGACACCTTAAGTAACACCTTGGAAATATCAAAACAAACCGGCTGGTTATTTATTATTGCCCTATTATTACGTGCTTACTCCTTAGGGAGCGGTACTTACACCGGGATCGAAGCCGTTTCCAACAATGTGAATCGACTCATGGAACCGCGTGTACAAACCGGTAAATGGACCATGTTTTATATGGTACTTTCCTTAAGTTTTACCGCCGGTGGAATTATATTGTTGTATTTACTCTGGCATGCACATCCTGTGTATGGTCAAACCTTAAATGCGGTGGTATTTCATAAGATATTAGGCGATTCTGCATTTGCAAAAACGATGTTAACCGTCACTTTATTACTTGAAGCAGGTCTATTATTAGTCGGCGCGAATACGGGTTTTTTAGCCGGTCCTAGTGTATTAGCGAATATGTCGATCGATAGTTGGTTACCGAATCGTTTTCGTCATCTTTCTAGCCGTTTAGTCACTCAAAATGGCATTATTGTGTTTGGTATTGCCGCACTACTTATTCTTTGGCTAAGTGGTGGTCGCGTTTCTTGGTTAGTCATTCTTTATAGTATGAATGT
>Ga0075367_10000495_pt1 | contig 14799 bp, 13 predicted proteins | sample EndMethybrTD3032_FD_71399 | JGI IMG/M metagenome (GOLD analysis project Ga0075367, IMG submission 71399) | Populus endosphere microbial communities from Tennessee, USA - Endosphere MetaG P. TD hybrid TD303-2 | ecosystem: Host-associated > Plants > Roots > Endosphere | place: USA: Tennessee... | reverse complement strand
CTTACATCACCACGCGATTTGCATTTCGCGGTTCGGCTCTGATCCAGTCGCTCGGGTTTTTGCCGCTGATCATGCCGCCTTTCGTCGGCGCCGTTGCGATGCAGCTTTTGTTCGGCCGCAATGGCACGTTCAATTTGCTGCTGGACGATTGGATCGGGATCAAGATCCCGTTCATGGAGGGATTGAATGGCGTCATCTTCGTTCAGTCGATCCACTATTTCCCGTTCATCCTGATCAATCTGTCGGCGGCATTACGCAATATCGACCGCTCGATGGAGGAGGCTGCGCAAAATCTCGGATCGTCGGGTTTCAGGCTGTTCCGGCGCATCGTGTTTCCGCTTGCAATGCCGGGCTATGTCGCGGGCGCCTCGCTCGTCTTCGTCAAGGTGTTCGACGATCTCGCGACACCCTTGCTGCTCAACGTCAAGGATATGCTGGCGCCGCAGGCCTATCTGCGCGTGACATCAATCGGGATCGCCGATCCCATGGGTTACGTCATATCCGTGATCCTGATCATTGCGTCCGTTGCTGCAATGTGGGCATCAACGCTTGCCACGCGCGGCAACGACTACGCGACAATTCAGCGTGGTGGCGGCGGTCTCACGAAACGCAAGCTGCGTCCGCTTGAAAGCGCCGCTGCCTATGCCGTCGTTCTGATTGTTCTCAGCCTCGTACTGGCGCCTCACGTCGCGTTGTTGCTGCTGTCATTCGCAACAATCTGGTCGTTTTCTCCGTTACCGGACGCTTTTACGCTTGCGCATTACGCGCGCGTGTTCAGTGAGAGCTCGCTCTACATCAAGAACACGTTAATCTATGCATCTCTCGCCGGAATGATCGACGTTGTTGTGGGCACCACCATCGCCTATCTCGTGTTGCGGACCAAGATCGTTGGCCGTGGCTGGCTCGATTGGGCAGCGTCAGCAGCCCTCGCGATTCCCGGTGTTGTGCTCGGGATTGGGTTCCTGCGCGCCTATTACGGCATCACCTTGTGGGATGGCACGCCGGTCGCCTCGCTGTGGCTGATGATCGTTCTTGCGCTTGCAATTCGCCGGCTTCCTTATGCCTTGCGTGCCTGTACCGCAGCATTGCAACAGCTTTCGATTTCGCTGGAAGAGGCGGCCGAAAATCTCGGAGCCACGAAAGCACGCACTGTACGGCGTATTGTGTTGCCGCTGATGACGGGAGGGATTGTCGCCGGGTTCGTGACGAGTTTTGCAACGGCTGCTGTCGAATTATCGGCCACGCTCATGCTGGTGCAGTCCAACTCCGATGCGCCGCTTGCTTACGGTCTCTATGTTTTCATGCAATCGGCGGCAGGGCGCGGGCCAGGAGCGGCTCTCGGTGTCATCGCGGTCGCGATGGTTGCGCTGTGCACGATCCTTTCTCATTTTCTGATCGAACGCGGACGAGCGATACAAAGCAATGATTAAAGCCGACCCGTCATCAGCACCCTCGTTTCCGCTTTCGTTGCAGGCCTTCGGCGTGGCAATCGAAAATATCAATTTGTCGTATGACGACAATCATGTGCTCAAGGACGTGAATCTCAGCGTCAAGCCTGGGGAATTTTTTGCATTCCTTGGTCCATCGGGCTGCGGCAAGACGACATTACTGCGTTTGATCGCGGGATTTGCGGCGGCGGATACAGGGCGCGTTCTTGTCGGCGAAAAAGATGTCTCGGCGATGCCGCCATGGAAACGCGATGTCGGAATGGTGTTTCAGTCTTACGCGCTGTGGCCGCATATGACGGTTGCCCAGAACGTTGCGTTTGGCCTCGAAGAACGCCGACTTCCTGCCACGCAAATCAAGACTCGCGTTGCCGCGGCGCTTGAGCTTGTGGGCTTGAGCGATCTTTCCAGACGAAAGCCGTCACAGCTCTCGGGCGGCCAGCAACAGCGCGTTGCCCTGGCGCGAACGATCGTGATCGAGCCGAAGGTATTGCTGCTTGACGAACCGCTTTCAAATCTTGACGCCAAGATGCGGGTGCAGGTGCGGCGCGAATTGCGCGACATGCAGCGGCGGCTCGGCCTTACGACGATCTTCGTCACGCATGATCAGGAAGAGGCCAACACGGTCTGCGACCGCGTAGCGGTGATGAACGATGGCATGGTCCAGCAAATCGGAACGCCACAGGAGCTTTACGAAAAGCCGCGCAATCTTTTCGTCGCGAGTTTTCTCGGCAGCGCCAATATCATTGCCGGTCAGGTCATCGGCGATAACCCGTCCCGGATGTTTGAGACCGACGGCGGTCTCAAAGTGCCGGTGCCTGCGGAGGCTGCGATTGCATCCGGCGCGCGCATGATTTTTCGGCCGCAAGACGCTGCAATCCTTTTGCCGAATGAATCGCTGCCTGCGGGAGCCGTTTCGGCTGACGTGGTCATTGCCGATCGTGAGTTCCTCGGCTCTTTGGTTCGATACGGCGTTCGGTTGGGAAACACGCGCGTCTTGGTCGATGCGCCGTTCCGATCCGGAGACCGAGTCTTGAACGCCGGCGACCACCTTCGGGTCGCCATCGTGACCCGATCCCTGCGTTGGCTTGCTGAATAAACTTCCACCTGCCGGAGTGGAGAGCTCCAACTTTTCATGTTTCGTCTTGCCAGAAAGCCGGAAGACGGCTTGTCGAAGCTATTTTAAACCGCGATATTCCGTTCGCGCCAAATATATTGTTCGCGGGCGAGAATTCGCATTCACATTGATGTCTTCTCGGAATGGGCAGTGCCGTGACCAAGATGCTGGTTTCGAATAATCGGCCGAAAAAGCCCACCCGGCATCGCCATATCGTTGCGGAACTCACCGCTTCACCGACCGTGCGGACCTCCGATCTGGCGCGCAGCCTGGGGGTTTCGACAGAAACAGTTCGCCGCGACATCGAGGAATTGACGCGACAAGGCCTTGTCAGCCGCACTTATGGCGGCGCGGCGAGTGCGCATGTCGGGCTGCAATTGGAGGCCACCGCACGCGAGGCCTATTTTGTAGAAGAGCGCAAGCGCATTGCGCGGTTGGCGGTGCAACTCGTGCGGCCCGGGGACGTGCTGATGGTCGATGCCGGTTCGACCAATACCTATTTCGCCCGTGCGCTTGGCGTAACAACGCTCGATGTCACGGTGATCACCAACGGCTTCAGTGTCGCAAGTGCGCTTGCCGGGCAATCGCGCGTGCGCGTCATTTTTTGTCCCGGCGACGTGAGCGAAGCAGAGCGCGGGGTCTACGGGCAGGAAACGACGGCGTTCCTCAACCGCTTTCACGCGGATGTCGCGTTCATCGGTGCGAGCGGGGTCACGGCCGAGGGGCCGACCGATGTCGAAACGCAAGCGTGCTGGATCAAGCGCGCCATGCTGGAGCGAGCCGAGCGCGGCGTGCTGCTCGCAGACTCCAGCAAGTTCCAGCGCAAGCATTTCGAGATCGTTTGCGCCTGGTCGCAGCTGACGGATTTCGTCACGGACGCTGAATTGCCGGCTCCTCTGGCCCGCAAGCTGTCCGGCGCGGCCCTTCAAACGCACATCGCACGCTAAATCCCGCTGCCGCGGTTTTCCGGGCCGAAATGCCAATATTGTTGGTCTTTCCACAAAAATAGGAATTTATACTTATAAACACCAGGTTTTAATTTGATCTTCCAACATTTTCTGGGTTAGTTAGCGAAAAGCCGTTTCTGAGGGAGGAAACGGCGTTGGCTGGCAAAAACAAGCACAACGGTGGCCATGCAGGACCTTCGCGCATTGGGGCAGGCGACGCTCGATCGCATCCGCTATGTGCTGACCGACATCGACGACACGGTCACGACAGACGGCCGTTTGCCGGCGGCGTCATACGATGCGCTCGAGCGTCTGCAGAGCGCAGGACTTGCAGTCGTTCCCATTACCGGCCGGCCCGCAGGCTGGTGCGACATGATCGCCCGGTTCTGGCCAGTCGATGCTGTTGTCGGAGAAAACGGCGCCTTCTATTTTTCCTATGACCGCAAAGCGCATGTCATGCGCCGCAATTATTTTGCGTCCGCGGCAGAACGCCAGAAGAACCGTTCGCGGCTTGAAGACATTCGGGCGCGTGTGTTGCGCGAGGTTCCGGGCGCGGCCGTGGCGTCAGACCAGGCGTATCGAGAAGCGGATCTGGCAATCGATTTTTGCGAGGACGTTCCCGCGCTTCCACAAGGCGCAATCGATCGGATCGTTGAAATTTTCCAATCGGCGGGCGGGCAGGCGAAAGTCAGCTCCATCCATGTCAACGGATGGTTCGGGCATTACGACAAGCTGTCGATGACGCGCGTGATGATGAGGGACAAATTCGATCTCGATCTCGACGTATCGCGCGACAACGTCGCATTCGCGGGCGACTCTCCGAATGATGAGCCCATGTTCGCGTTTTTCCCGGTTTCAATCGGGGTCGCGAATGTTCGCGACGTATTGCATCGCTTCAAATCGCTTCCCGGCTATGTGACGAAGAAACGGGGCGGCGAGGGTTTTGTCGAATTTGCCGATCATCTCCTCGCGTCGCGCACGATGAAAAACGCTCCCCAGCTGAAGGCGGCGGCGCGATGACGAGCCAAACGGATCGTCGCGTTGATTTGCTGGTCGTCGGCGGTGGCATCAACGGTGCGGGGATCGCACGCGACGCCGCCGGGCGGGGGTTCAATGTCCTGCTCTGCGACAAGGGCGATCTCGGGAGTGCGACCTCGTCTGCCAGCAGCAAGCTCAGCCATGGCGGACTGCGCTATCTCGAACATTTCGAATTCCGGCTCGTGCGCGAAGCGCTGGCCGAACGCGAGGTGTTGCTGCGCATCGCGCCTCACATCGGTCGGCCGCTGCGCTTCGTGCTGCCGCTGGACGCATCGCTGCGGCCCGCGTGGATGATCGCAGTCGGGCTTTTCCTCTATGACCATCTCGCGCGCCGATCACGGCTGGGATCGTCGCGCCGGCTTGATCTGCACATGACGCAGGAGGGCATGCCGCTGAAACGCGAAATCACCAAGGGGTTCTCGTATTTCGACGGCTGGATCGACGACAGCCGGCTGGTTGTCCTGAATGCGATGGACGCGGCTGCGCGCGGTGCGGCCATTTTGCCGCGTTGGACCTGCCAGAAAATTCTGCGTCAGCGTGATTGCTATGTCGCGCAACTGGCCGAGTCCGGTGGACAGCGCATGAGCGTGAGCGCGCGCGCGGTGGTCAATGCCGCAGGCCCTTGGGCGGGCCGTGTCCTGAACCGGATCACGGGAGACCGCGATCCCCTGCGGCTCGTGAAGGGCAGTCACATTATCGTGCCGAAACTATACGATGGTGATCACGCCTATATCCTGCAGAACGACGACAAGCGCATCGTTTTCACGATCCCTTATGAAGACCGCTTCACCGTTATCGGAACGACCGACGTGAGCTTCACTGGAGAAGCCGATCGGGTGGAGATCTCCGCCGACGAGATCGATTATCTTTGCGCAGCCGTGAACCGCTGGTTCCAACGGCCGCTGCGGCCGGACGCGATCATATCGACCTATTCGGGCGTGCGGCCTCTGATCGATGATGAGAAATCCGATCCGTCGGCCGTGACGCGCGACTATATCTTCGATCTGCGGGGTGGCGAGAAAGAGCCCATCCTGTTGTCCATTTTCGGCGGAAAACTCACGACGTACCGGCCGTTGGCTGAAGCCGCCGTCGGAAAGCTGGCGCGATTTTTCCCCAAGATGTCGGCCCCGTGGACCGCAAATGCGCCGCTTCCCGGCGGAGACATTCCGAATGCCGATATCGACGCGTTTGAATCCGCTTTCAAGCGCGACCATCCGTGGCTCGAACCACAGATTGCGGAACGCTATGTGCGCTTATACGGCAACCGTACGGCGATCCTGCTCAACGGCGCGCGCAGCATGAGCGAGCTGGGGCGACACTTTGGCTCTGGTCTCCATGAACGTGAGGTGGAATATTTGATTGCTCACGAATGGGCGGAAACAGCTGAAGATATTCTGTGGCGGCGGACCAAAATCGGGCTCCACATCTCGCCCGATGGCGTTGCGGCGCTGACCGATTGGCTGCGGCGGCGATCGCCGCGCGTCAATGCGGCGGCTTCCTAGGAACAACTGAATGACCGCCATCACACTCAATAACGTTTCGAAAATCTGGGGCAATGTTCGCGCGGTGGACGACGTCAGCCTGGCGGCGGACGCCGGGACTTTGCTCGTTTTGCTCGGTCCATCGGGCTGCGGCAAATCCACGACGCTGCGCCTGATCGCCGGCCTTGAGGGCGCGGATGAAGGAACGATCCGCATCGGCGAACAAGATGTGACCAATTTGCCGCCGGCCGAGCGCCGTATCTCGATGGTGTTTCAGTCCTACGCGCTGTTTCCGCATTTGAGTGTGGCTGAAAACATCATCTTCGGCTTGCGGGTTCGCGGCGTCGGCCGCGGCGAGCGGGATGCGCGCCTCAAACGCGTTGCCGACATCGTCGGGCTTGGCCATCTGCTTGAGCGAAAGCCATCGCAATTATCGGGCGGTCAGCGGCAGCGCGTTGCGCTCGGCCGCGCCATCATCGCCGAAGCGCCGGTTTGCCTGATGGACGAACCGCTGTCCAACCTCGATGCCAAACTCCGACACGAGATGCGGTCCGAGATTCGCTCGTTGCAGCAGCGGCTCGAGATGACGATGGTTTACGTCACGCACGACCAGACTGAGGCGATGACGATGGCCGATCGCGTGGTGCTGATGCGCGATGGTCGGGTCGAGCAGAACGGCACGCCCGAGCAGCTCTACAATCGGCCGGCCACCGAATTCACAGCGCGCTTTATCGGCACGCCGCCCATGAACATCATCAAAGAGTCGAATGCCCTTCTGGGCATCCGGCCCGAGCACACGCGCCTCGTGTCACAGGGCGGTCGTGCGGCCACCGTAAAGAGCGTCGAGCATCTCGGCGCCGACAGCATTGTGGTCTGCGATGTCGATGGTCAGGAGATCGCGATCCGGCAGGACGGTTTCGTCAGAACGAGCACGGGCGAACGCGTGAATGTGGCCTGGGATGCCGCGAACGAACACCATTTTGACCAGGCCTCGGGCCGGCGGATCGAGAAAAGAAATCATGCGGCATGATTGCCGCAGCAACGTCGAACCAAACGCGGTGCTAACAGCCGCTAAAAAAGAGGGAGAAGCGCAATGAAGAATTTCCGAAACTGGATGGCGGCGGGTGCCGTCGCCGCGACGCTGAACGTCGCAGCCTGGCCTGCGGCGGCCGTCGACCTGCAACTCTATTATCCGGTCGCCGTCGGCGGGCCGGTGACCAAGATCGTCGACGATATGGTCGATCGCTTCCACAAGGAGAATCCCGACATCAAGGTCACCGCGGTCTATGCGGGCAATTACACCGACACGATGACCAAGGCGATGACCGCCATGAAGGGCGGCCAGCCGCCGCAATTGTCGGTGCTGCTCTCGACCGACGTTTTCACGCTGATCGACGAGAAAGCCATCATTCCAATCGATGACGTCGTCACCGACAAGGCATGGCTGAAGAATTATTATCCGGCGTTCATGGCCAATGGCCAGATCGGCGGAAAGACCTGGAGCATTCCGTTCCAGCGCTCCACCATCGTGCTGTACTGGAACAAGGACGCGTTCAAGGAAGCGGGCCTCGATCCGGAAAAGGCGCCGGCCAGCTGGGACCAGATGGTCGAGATGGGCAAGAAGCTCGTCAAGAAGGACGCATCCGGTAACACCATCCGCTGGGGTGTCGAGATTCCGACGACCGGTTACGCTTACTGGATGCTGCAGGCGCTCGCCATCGAGAACGGTCAGCGCATGATGAACGATGCCGGCAACGAAGTGAGTCTCACCGCGCCGAAGACCGTTGCCGCTCTCGACTACTGGGTCGATCTCTCGCGCAAGCATAACGTGATGCCGCAAGGCACGATCGACTGGGCGACGTTGCGCACCGACTTCCTCGAAGGCAAGACCGCAATGATGTGGCACACCACGGGCAACCTGACCGCGGTGAAGGACGGCGCCAAGTTCAACTTCGGCGTCGCCATGCTTCCGGCGAAGGAGCGGCGCGGTTCGCCGACCGGCGGCGGCAGCTTCTACATCTTCAAGAACGCCTCGCCGGAGCAGCAAAAAGCGGCGGTCAAGTTCATCCAGTGGATGACGACACCCGAGCGTGCGGCGGAGTGGAGCATCAAGACCGGCTATGTCGCGGTGTCACCGGCGGCCTACAAGACCCCGGCCATGGAAGCTTATGCAAAGGGCTTCCCGGCGGCGCTCGTGGCGCGCGATCAGCTCGAGCATGCGGTGCCCGAGCTCTCCGTGCATGAAAACGGCCGCATCTACAAATTCGTCAACGACGCCGTGCAGGCGGCGGTGACAGGCTCGCAAAAGCCTTCGGAAGCTCTGGCAAACGCGCAGCAGCAATCCGATCGCGTCCTGCGCGCTTACAAGTAACAACGTGAGGGATCGGACGGAAATCCCGTCCGATCCCACCTTTCATGTCCAGTCAGATCGCCATTCCAGTTCCAAAGCCACAGCGTGCGCGGGCGTATGCCTGGCGCAACAGCGTCAATGCGTGGCTTCTTCTTTTGCCGGCGGCGGTCCTGTTGGCGATGTTCACGCACTATCCGATCGTGGCTACAATCCAGCACAGCTTCTTCATCACACGCCGAAGCGGCGAGCCGCTGTTTGTCGGATTTGAGAATTACCGGGCGATGTTTGAAGACAGCATCTTCTGGCAGGTGCTGTGGAATAATTTCGTTTTCGCTGCCGGAACGATCCCGACATCGATCGCTCTTGCCCTGCTGATGGCGCTCTGGGTCAACCGCAATATGCGCGGCCGTGGATTCTTGCGGCTCGCCTATTTCACGCCGACCATTCTGCCGATGATCGCTGTCGCGAATATCTGGTTGTTCTTCTACACTCCCGATTACGGCCTGCTCGATCAGCTGCGCGGACTTGCCGGATTGCCGGGCTGGAACTGGCTTGGCGACCAGCGCACCGTCATGGGCTGCATGATCGTGATGGTGATCTGGAAGGAAGCCGGCTTCTTCATGATCTTTTATCTCGCGGCGCTTCAGCAATTGTCGCCCGATCTCGAGGAGGCGGCCGCTGTCGAAGGGGCGGGGCGCTGGTACATTTTCCGCCGGATCACTTTTCCGCTGCTGATGCCGACGACGCTTTTCGTCGCCATCAACGCCGTGATCAATTCATTCAAGCTCGTTGATCATCTCGTGATCATGACCAAAGGCGGTCCCAATAACGCAAGTTCGCTGCTTCTCTATTACATCTATGAGGTGGCGTTTACCTTCCAGGACGCGGCTTATGCTGCGACGCTGACGGTCGTCCTGCTGGCTCTTCTGGCGACGGTCGCGCTGATCAAGTTCGGTTATCTCGATCGCCGGATCCATTATCAATGAGCGCGGCGACATGAATCGCACCACACATCCGCTGGAGATGATTGCCGCCTGGCTGCTGGCTTTGCTATGGCTGGCGCCGCTCGCCTATGCGCTGTGGAGTTCGATCCATCCCGCGGCTTACGCGACGTCGTTCAGTTTGTCGGCGCCGCTGACATTGGAAAATTTCGCGCGCGCCTGGAATCAGGCGCCATTTGCCCGCTATTACCTCAATACGGTGATGCTGGTGACGCTGATCCTGGCGGGCCAACTCGTTCTCTGCACATTGGCGGCTTACGCCTTCGCCCGATTCAAATTCAGGGGCAGCGGGATCGCCTTTGCGCTCGTCCTGCTTCAGCTCATGATCATGCCGGACGTGCTGATCGTCGAGAACTATCGCATGATCGGCACGCTCGGCTTGCTCGACACGATCGTCGCGATCGGTCTTCCCTATATGGCGAGCGCATTCGGAATCTTCCTGCTGCGCCAGACCTTCAAGGCCGTTCCGGTCGAGCTCGTGGAAGCCGCCCGGGTCGAAGGCGCGAATGCATTGCAGGTGCTGTGGAAGGTTTACGTGCCGCTGGCGCGTCCGACCTATGTGGCGTTCGGTCTGGTCTCAGTCAGCTATCACTGGAATAACTTCCTGTGGCCGCTGATCGTGACCAACTCGGTTGAGAGCAGGCCGCTCACGGTAGGTCTCGCCGTCTTCGGCGCACCTGAAACGGGCGTGGACTGGTCGATCATCAATGCCGCCACCGTCATGACGATGGCGCCGTTGCTCATCGCATTCCTCGTGTTCCAGAGACAATTCGTGCAATCCTTCATGCGGGCGGGCATCCGCTGATGCGGCTCATCACCTGGAACATCCAGTGGGGGAAGGGTTGCGACGGAGTGGTCGATCCTGTCCGGATCGCACGCGATATCGCCGCAATGGGCGGCGCGGACATTCTTTGCTTCCAGGAAATATCCAGTCATTTCGATGCGCTGGATGGCGGCGTCGATCAGGAAGAGATTTTTGCAAAACTGTTTCCGGACCACCGCGCGGTATTTCGCCCGGCTGTCGAACGCCATGAAGGCGGCGGCATCGTCCGCCGCTTTGGAAACATGACATTGTCGCGTTTCCCGGTTCGGCACGTCTCGAACCATCTGCTTCCATGGCCGTCGGCGGCATCGATCCAGAGCATGCGGCGGCAGGCGCTCGAAACCCTGATCGAAACGCCGTCCGGTCCGATCCGCGTGACCAATACACATCTGGAATATCATTCCGCCGAGCAACGCCGGGCGCAGGTGGACCGGTTGCTCTTGCTGCAAGCAGAGGCCGCAAGCGGCGAAACGCCGATACAGCAATCGGATGTGTCGGAGCCATATGCGGCGAATGCGCTTGTCAAAAGCGCGATACTCTGTGGCGATTTCAATCTCGAACCAAGCGACCCGGTTTACAGCCTGCTCAATCAGTCGGCGAGGGGTGACGCCTTGTATCGGGATTCCTGGCGCATCGTTCACCCGGATCGCCCGCATGCGCCGACATGCGGCATTTTCGATTCACAACAATGGGCGCAGGGACCGCATTGCCGCGATTTCATTTTCGTGACTGGGGATCTTGGCCGCGCGATCAAGGAGGTTGCCGTGAACGGGCAGACGGCATCATCTGACCACCAGCCGATGGTGATTGACCTGCGACTTTGATGCCTGGTCGACGCGGATCGAGCCGAAGCGTCCGAGCCTGGTTCGCCAAACTGAGTGCGAAGTCAGGCCCGATCGCGCAGACCCTTCACGCCTTTGGCTTCCGCGCAGTGGTCGCAACAATAGAATTTGCCGTCCGACTCCAGTCCGTGACCCACGATCCTCACGCCGCAATGCGTACATGAGGGTGCGAGTGCATGAATTGCGCATTCGAAGCTGTCGAAATTGTGCTCCTTGCCACTCATGATGACCTGAAAGGACTTGTCGTAGTCATTTCCGCAATGCTCGCAAACGCTCATTGGATTCTCCCTTGACCCTGTTCCTCCGCCGCGGTCAGTCGGCCATCAGCTACTCAAATACTATTTCTTCTCGATGGAGATTCCGCTCTTGCCGACATTGATCTCGATACCCGCGGTCTTCTGCCGCTCCTGGTAAAGCTGATAGCCGAAGATCGCGCTGATGACGGCGAGCGCGCCGATGACGGCATAGAGAGCGTTGCGATTCACGGGCCGATTTCCTTCTGGTCGTGCAAACTCGTAGCGTCGCGCCCCGTTTCATTTCTTCATGAGGACGGCGACGCGTTCCAGCGCGATTTTTTCAACGATGATGTCCGGGCTACGATCGGTAGCGGCGCAAGACAATTGAGGTTACGCGGCGCTCAGTACCAGCGTCCGCGGCCATACCAACCGCCGCCGCCCAACAGGAGTAGCAGCAGAATGATGATGAGAAGTGTGTTGGTGTCCATGTGAGTAGCCTCCAAGCTGGTCGGTAACCCTGGGTGGCCGTCATTAGTTCCATCTGCGTCAGAATGCAGCGACAGCTCGACACTTCAAGCCGAAGTTTCTGCGATGTGGCTTGAATCAGAGGCTTGCAAGGATAGTGCGGCCCAGACGATCGTCAGGCGCTTCTTATGGCTGCCGCCCTGTTGTCGCTCATCTGCAACCAGACCGCTTTCTGTTCGGTGTAGTTGTCGAGCGCGCCTCGGCCAAGATCACGGCCGATGCCGGATTGGCCGCCCATTCCACCCCAGGGCAAGCGTGCGTCGGTCGGACCGTATGTATTGATCCAGACCGTTCCGGCATTGAGCAAATCTGACATCTGGTGCGCCCGGTTGATGTCGCGCGTCCAGATCGCCGCGGCGAGGCTGTAGTCCGTGCCATTGGCCAGCGAGAGCGCCTCGTCCTCATCGCGGAAGCGCAGGACCGACAGCACGGGCCCGAATATTTCCTCGCGCGCAATCCGCATGTCGCCGGTCACGCCGGTGAAAATCGTCGGCTCGACGAAGTAACCGGTCTTGCCGCCGCGATGACCTCCGAAGTCGATCGTCGCGCCGGCATCCCGGCCCGCGTCGATGTAACGAAGGACTTGAGCCATTTGCTTGCCTGAAATCAAAGGTCCCATGGTCGTGCCGGCGTCGAGCGGATCGCCGAGCCGCAGGCCCGACGCACGCTCGACGAGCTTTTCAACGAACGCGTCATGAACGCTGTCTTCGACGATGATGCGCGTAGCCGCCGAGCAAACCTGTCCGGCATTGAAGAAGGCGCCGGACGCGGTTTGCCGGACGGCGGCGTCGAGATCGGCGTCGGCGAAAACGACGCTCGGGGATTTTCCGCCAAGCTCGAGGCCGATGCGCGTGATGTGTTCAGCGGCCGTTCGCATGATGAAGCGGCCGGTCTGCGGCGACCCCGTGAATGAGATCTTGTCGATCCCCGGATGGCCGACGAGGGCCGCGCCGGCATCCGATCCAAAACCCGGCACGATATTCAAGACGCCGGCCGGCAATCCCGCATCGAGTGCCGCCTGTCCGAGCCACAACGCCGACAATGGCGTGAGCTCGGCCGGCTTCAGCACGACGGTACAGCCGCAGGCAAGGGCCGGTGCGATTTTCCAGACCGCGTTCATCAGCGGGAAATTCCACGGCACGATGACGGCAACCACGCCGACCGGAACGCGGTGAACATATGTCAACGCGTCGTGCCGGGTCGGCACCACCTCGCCGGAGATTTTGTCAGCCCAGCCGGCAAAATATTCCAGACAATCGATCGCGGCCGGCAGGTCCATGCGCCGCGTGGCTGCGAGCGGTTTGCCGCAATCGACGCTTTCCAGCAACGCCAGTTCGTCAAAGCGCTCGCGCATGATGGCCGCGAGACGGTTGAGGATGCGGCCGCGTTGCGCGCCGGTGAGGGCCGACCATGGGCCGCGCTTCAGGGCATCGCGCGCGCTTGCGACCGCGGCGTCGATATCGGCGCCGCCGGCCTGGCTGATGTCTGCGATGCTCTCTTCGGTGGCCGGATTGAGCGTCGTAAAGCGGTTGCGGGTCGCGGCCTCGACCCAATGCCCGCCGATTAGGAGTTCGGTTGAAGGCAATTCCGGAACGTTGATGGCTCGCGTCAGCATCCTTGGACTCCGATTGGAGGACATCGGACGACTATTTCGACGCTTGTTCCGATCATCAAACTGGAAAGAGCCGGGGTATCATCGGAATTGCCGATGAAAATGGCGGGCTGGTTATTGCATTCGGAGGATGCGGGACAGATCGGTCTGGCGCGCCGATTTCAGGAGAGCGCGCGCATGCGGCGCCAGCGGCTCACGTTCCGCAACGACCAAGCCGATGGATTGAGCGGCTGCCGGTTCGACCAGCGGGATCGCCTGCAGCCCGTTGAGCCCGCCCTCATGGCCGATCAGCTTGAGAAACGTCTGCGGAATGACGCTCGACCAGTCGCCGGACCGCACATGCGCGATCAGCGCCAGCACGGAATTGGTCTCGATCGCGGCTTTCACTTGATGCGCGCCACCTTCGCTGAAGAGCCGGTCGATGATGCGTCTGTTCTGCATGTCGCGCGTCAGCAAACAGAGCGGCAGCTTTGCGGCGTCGCGCCAGCTCACAGCCTGCAAGCCGTCGAACCGACCGCCGGCGGGCGTGAGAAAAATATAATTCTCGCGATAAAGCGGAAGCGTGCGGACATTCCTGAGCGGCTCATTCTCAAGATAGGTGAGGCCGGCCTCGAGCCATCCCTCATCCAGGCCGCGCTGAATGTCGATCGACGAATGGGAGAGGAGCTTCAGCGTCACCAGCGGGTGGCTCCGGCAAAAAGGATTCGTGATCAGTGGCACCATCGGCATGGCCGCGGGAATGACCCCGAAGCGGAGATCGCCGCCGAGCCCCTGGCGCATTTCCGCCAATTCCTGCTCGAGGGCTTCCTCATCGGCAATGATCCGCTGCGCCCAGCCGAGCACGCGTTCTCCTTCGGCCGTGAGTCCACGATATCGCTTGCCACTGCGATCGATCAGCGGCACCGACAAGTCCTGTTCAAGCGCACGCACGGCCTCGGACAGTGTCGGCTGTGTCACATTGCAGGCCGCGGCGGCTCGCGCATGATTTTGCTCGCGCGCCAGGGCGACAAAGAATTTGAGATGACGAATGTTCATGCCGAAACATAACGCAAATATTTTTCCCGGGGCGGAATTTGGCGGCCAGGTTTTCCAATCGGACGATAGAAAGCGTTGATCGGGAATGACGGTTCGGGACGCTGCGCAATCGCGCAAAATCGCCTCAATAATTTTTAATATCGCTTGACGGTGTCGGGTGTTCTGAATATTGCGGAGTCATCCCCATTCGCTTGAGGGGCGTCCTGCAGGCGATTCTGGATGTGAATGGGGACGGCGACCCGCGTCCAGGCCTCGCAAGCCTGTCCCCGGGAGATGTGTGGAGAAGGCCTCCAGGCTCACAACGGAGCCCCGGATGGAATCTTCCGTCGCGTCGTCGGGTCAGATGA
>Ga0075367_10000493_pt1 | contig 14821 bp, 12 predicted proteins | sample EndMethybrTD3032_FD_71399 | JGI IMG/M metagenome (GOLD analysis project Ga0075367, IMG submission 71399) | Populus endosphere microbial communities from Tennessee, USA - Endosphere MetaG P. TD hybrid TD303-2 | ecosystem: Host-associated > Plants > Roots > Endosphere | place: USA: Tennessee... | reverse complement strand
GCGCTGCGCTCCGACCTCGCGAGGGCGGGGATCCTGCTCGACGCCTCACCCGTCGACCACCGCACGCCGGACGAGGTGCCGCTCCAGCTGACCTCACCGCGGTATGCCGCCATGCAGGCGCACTTCGACACCATCGGCCCGGCCGGCCGCCGGATGATGCGCTGCACCGCGTCGACCCAGGTCTGCCTGGACTGGTGGCCGGGCCGGGCCGGCCTGGAGCAGTGGCGCGTCCTCAACCTGGCCGGGCCGCAGCTGGCCGCGGCGTATGCCCGCTCGACGGGCCCGGGCTCCCGGCTCGCGACGTGGCTCGCGGTCGACCCCGACCGCACCGCCTTCGACGGGCGGCTGCTCCGCGGTGAGTGCCCGGTGGCGGCGTACACCGAGTTCGCGAGGGGCGCCACAGCGTTCACCGGCTCGCGCGAGCACCTGTCGACCCTGTTCCCGCCGGTGCGGCCGCGCGGCCGCTACCTCGAGGTCCGCTTCCTCGACGTCCAGCCGGAGGAGCGGATGCGTGCGGTCGTCGGCACCCTCACCAGCCTGATGTACGACGACGCGGTGCGCCGCCGAGTGCTCGCCGAGCTCGAGCCCAAGGCATCCCGGCTCGAGGAGCTGTGGGGGGCCGCGGCCGCCGGCGACCTGGGCGCCACCCTGGGACTCACCGAGAGGGCCGTGCTGGGTCTCGAGACGCCTCGCGCGGCCCGTCGCTGGCACGTCGGTCCGCGCCGAGTCTCCTCAACCTCCTCACCTGACGCTCCCGCCTCGCAGGCTCGGCGTGAGCTGGTTCGGACATGAAGACCCTGTTCGTCACCGACCCGCTCGACGGACTCCACGCCGACATCGACGCGTCGGTCGGCCTGATGGACGCCTGCCAGGTCGAGGGCGCGGAGGTCTGGGTCTGCGAGCCGGCCGACCTCGCCGTGGCCGGCGGCCGGCTGCTCGCGCGCGCCCGGCGGATCGCGCTGCGGCCGCGGCACCGCAGCGCCGACCACCGGTGGGTGATCGAGCCGAGCTGGTTCGACGAGGTGGACCAGGCGGTTCTCGACGTCGCGACCTCCGTCGAGCTGGCGTGGCTGCGGATCGACCCGCCGGTGGACGCGCGCTACCTGCACACGACCTACCTCCTCGGCATCGCTGCCGCGGCGGGCGTCCGTGTGGTCAACCACCCGGCCGGCGTACGCGCCCTGCACGAGAAGCTGCTCGCCCTCGAGCTGCCGGACCTCTGCCCGGCCACGCTGGTCACGACGCAGGTCGCCGCGGTCGAGGAGTTCGTGGCGACGTACGGCGCCGCCGTGGTCAAGCCCGTCGACGGCTTCGCCGGCACCGATGTCTGGCTGCTGGAGCCGGGCCGCTGCTGCCGGGCCCTGGCCGAGTCCGCGACGGCCGGGGGGCGACACGTGATCGTGCAGGAGTACCTGCCCGCCGTCGCCGAGGGCAACAAGCGGCTCTTCCTGGTCGACGGCGAGATCGTCGGCGCGGTGTCCCGTCGACCGTCGGAGGCCGACTTCCGGATCGGGCCGCCCGTCGCGGCCGCCACGATCGACGCCGCCGACCGTCGGATCACCGACGCGCTGGCGCCGCGTCTGGTCGCACACGGCATCGCGATCGCCGGCCTCGACGTCATCGCCGGCCGCCTGATCGAGGTCAACGTCACCTGCCCCGGCGGGATGCACAAGACCGACGCCCTGCTCGGCACCGACCTCAGCGGCGTGATCGCGCGCCGGCTGCTCACCACGTCCATCCGCACCCGAGAGGAACTCCTGTCATGACCACCATTCCCGTCGTCTGCATCGCACTCATGGGCGTGCTGCTCTTCCTGCTCGGCGCCAACGTCACCCGCCACCGGGTGATCCGCGGAGCCACAGGGAACCAGGCGCCCTCCGACCCGGCGGACCGCATGTTCATCGCCCAGCGGGCGCACGGCAACGCCAGCGAGTACGTCCCCACCCTCGCCGTGCTCATCGTCGTCTGCGCGGCGCTCACCTCCAGCTGGTGGCTGAGCGCACTGGCGATCGCTGCCGTGTCCTTCCGCTGCCTGCACGCGGTCGCGCTGCTGACCAGCAAGTCGATGGCGGCGCACGTCCCGCTCCGCGACGTCGGCGCACTCGGCACCTACGCGACCGGGGTCGCGCTCGGCCTCACCGCGCTGGTGTCGCTGTGAGCGGCCAGGAGACCGGCCGTCCAGTCACCGGTCTGGTCACCGGCCCGGTCACCGGTCAGGTCAGCTGCTGGCTGCTGCTGGTCAGGCCCTCGACCTACCCGCGCCCCACCTCACCGCCGGGCCGGTAGGTCGCGCAGAGTTTTTGGGCGCGGCGGTCAACCGAGACGCGACTGGGTCGTCTGATCCATCGTGGAGGTCGTGAGCTACCCGAACGCGAGGGGCGCCGGCGGCCGGATCGGGAGGTCCGGCCGCACCGAGGCGATCTCCGAGCTGTTCCTCGCTCACCACCGCCGCCTGGTCGGCCTGGCCTCGCTGCTCGTGGACGAGCGACAGACGGCTGAGGACATCGTCCAGGAGGCCTTCGCCGGGCTGTACCGGCGCTGGCACCACCTCCGTGATCCACACGCGGCGGTCACCTACCTCAACCGGGCGGTGGTCAATGCCGGCCGCGACGAGCTGCGGCACGGGCGCCGCGTCGTCGCCGGACTGCGGCGGATGACGCCCCAGTCCGAGGAGCTCGCCTCCGCCGAGCACTCGGCAGTCCTGCACGCCGAGGCCGACCTGCTGTGGCAGGTCATCGGTCAGCTGCCGCACCGCCAGCGACAGGTGCTGGTGCTGCGCTACTACCTCGACCAGTCCGAGGCGGAGATCGCCGAGACCCTCGAGGTGTCGGCGGGTTCGGTGAAGAAGCACGCGAGCAGGGGCCTGGCCGCGCTCGCCCGTTCCCTGGAGGCCTCGCCATGAGCACGACCGACCTCGAGCGTCGGTTGGCCGTGGTGCTGCAACGACACGCGGAGGATGCGATGAGCAAGACCCACACCGACGAGCGGCTCGCCGAGCTCCTGGAGCAGACCGGGACCGAGGACTCACGTCGACGCCGTTACCAGCTGATCGGCGCCGTGGTCGCCACGGCCGCCGTCACCGCACTGGTCTTCTGGGCGGCCACGCGCGGCACCGACCGGGCCGAGCCGGAGCCGGTCGCTCCGATCACCCCGGTGCAGGTGGCCAACGAGTACCTTCAGGCCCTCGCGGTCTACGACCTGCCACGAGCGGAGTCCTACTTCTCCGCCGATCCCGACCTGCGGCTGTGGGACGACCTCGTCGCCGACGTCGCCGGGTGGCGGGCGGCTCAGGCATGGAGCCAGGCCGCGGGCTTCGAGATGGATCCTGGCGCGTGCAAGAAGGAGTCGACGATCGCGCCGGAGACGATCAGGTTCCGTTGCCCCTACGTCTTCGAGGGCCTCGGCTCCAAGGAGCTCGGCCTCGGCCCCTACAACGGCAGCACCTACGTGGTCACGGTGCAGGACGGCGCCGTCATCGCTGCGACGGACGAGTTCGCCTACACGAGCAACGGCTACAACGTCGAGGCCTGGGAGCCGTTCGCCGCCTGGGTCGCGGACAACTACCCCCAGGACGCCGAGGTCATGTACGACGACAACGGCAACCAGGTGACCACGGACGAGTCCACCGCTCTGTGGCACGAGCACGTGTTCGGGTACGTCACGGCGAAGCTGGCCGAGCAGTGAGCACGGCCCGAGCCAGACCACTCCCGTGACGTAGCAGCGGACGGGACCGCGACCGCTCCCTTCAGTGAGCGATGCTGGACCCGTGACCGAGCGCAACGTGCTGGGCGGCGAGCTGGAGCCGTGCGGAACCGATCCGATGACCGGCTTCTTCCGGGACGGCTGCTGCGCCACCGGCCCGGAGGACCGCGGCAGCCACACCATCTGCGCGGTCGTCACCTCCGAGTTCCTCGCGCACCAGCGGCTGATCGGCAACGACCTCAGCACCCCGATGCCGGAGTACGGCTTCCCCGGGCTGGTCCCAGGTGACCGGTGGTGCGTGACGGCCCACAACTGGGCACGCGCACATCGCGACGGAGCCGCCGCTCCTGTCGTCCTCGCCTCGACCAACGCCGCCGTCCTCGAGATCGTCCCGCTCGAATCGCTGCGCGAGCACGCCGTCGACGTGCCGGACGACCCGGGCGAGCTCGGCTACTGACGATCCCGGACCCGCACCATCCCGCCCAGGGTGGCGACGTACGCCGACCCGTCGGGGCCGAGCGTCACCGCCGAGTAGTGGTTGTTGAACAGCGCCCCGGTGCCGGTGCGCACCGAGAACGCCGTCTCCCCCGTGCGGGCGTCGATGGCGGTGAGGTACCACGCGGTCACGCCCCACCACGACGGCCGGGTGGTGTAGGCGTAGACCAGTCCGTTGGCCAGCGACACCTTGGCGACCGAGGTGGGCGCGATCTCGTCGGAGCTCCAGCCGACGGTGCACTCCCCGCTCGCCGGGTCGGCGTCCACCCGGGCCAGCCCGCCCGGCGTCGCGCGACCGGCCAGCGTGGTCCACGGGGCCGCGTAGCCGTAGTTGTTCTCGACCACGACGCTCGCGTCACCGACCGCGACCAGTGAGTTGTCGCTCGCGCTCTCGCCGCTGCCGAACACCGCTGCCTCGCAGACCAGGCTGCCGTCGAGGGCGTCGTAGAACTGCACGTGCATCTGGGGGTCGGCGTTGTCGGTGATCGCGACCAGCCCGCTGGGGAGCACGGTCGGCGTCGTACCGCTGCCTGCGCTGAGCTGGCCGGGCTTGCGCCCGGAGCCGTTGTCGTAGGTCGCCTCCCAGACGATCTCGGGCTGCCGCCGCTCGTCGAGCGCGACCTTGACCAGCGCCTCGGTGGTGACCAGGTAGACGCCGGTGTCGTCAGCGGCGATCGAGTTGGCGATCTCGCCGCCAAGGTCCAGCGGAGTCGGGTCTCCGGCCGCTTCTTCGGCTGGGTCGGCGACGCCGACCCGGCCGTCCTGGGTGACGTACCAGGTGTTGCCATCCCAGTCGGGCAGCAGCGCGACCAGGCAGTCGTCGCCCGGCACGACGTCGTCGAGGTCGACCTCGTCGAGCTCGGTGAGGCTGTCGCTGTCGACGGTGAGCACCCGCCGGTCCGTCGTGGCCACCACCGCGTGCGCGTGGGCGTCCAGGTAGAAGTAGGCACCGCCGCAGAGGTCCTCCCACGGCCTCTTGTCCGACTTCTCGCGATCCGGCAGGTCCAGGGTCTTTAGCGGGCGCATCGTCTCGGGGTCGAGCACGTGCATGACCGGGCCACTGCGGTTGCCGCACAGGGCGACGAGCCGGCCGTCCGGGTCGAAGGCGAGCGTGGCGCACTCCTCGAGGCCGAACCACGACGTCGACACCTCGGGGTCCTGCCCGAGCGGTCCCGGCCCCGGGTAGCTGTCGGTCGCCCACCCGTCGTCGTGCATGGTGCTGCTGCCGTTGGCCGCGAGCCCCGGATGCTGCGGCACGTCGAGCGTGATCGGCTGCGGCTCGGCCGCGTGCCCGTCGTACGCCGGTGTCACCAGCAGCCCGCCACCCGGAGGGATCGGCAGCCGGCCGTCCGGCAGGAGCACCACCACGAGCGTGGCAGCCGCGACCAGGGCCGCGAGCCCGCCGAGCAGCCAGCGGTTCGGTCGCATCCGGCGGCGGGTGACCGGCACCAGCAGCGCGACCAGCAGCACCGCGAACACCCACGGCCCGATCGCGAACCAGCCGGCCAAGAGCAAGGCCAGCGCCACGACGAATCCCACGCGCCGCAGCATGCCGCCTCCAGGTCAGCCGAGGTAGGGCCACGCTGACCCGCCCGAACAGAACAGGCGGGTCACCCCCGCACCACACGCCGACCCGCCCGAACAGTACGGGCGGGTCAGCGTCTCCACAGAGCCACCGATCGGCGGCACACTGATGCCGTGCCACTCGAGACGGACTACCTCTTCCCCAACGCGTCCTTCGTCATGTGGATCGTCATCTTCGCCGTGGTGACGCCGATCATCGTGACCGTCCTGGTGGTCGTCCTGGTCCGGTTGCTGGTGAAGCGGGCCGGGACCGGGCTTCCGCAGGCGCTCGGGTCGGCGGTCGGCGGTGGGATGGCTCAACCGACCCGCGGCACCATGCACGTGGTCGGCGCCAGCATCATGGACCGGAACGCGATGATCGCGCCCTGCACGATCGCCTACGCGATCGAGGCGCCCGGGATCCCGGCGTTCTCCGGGCAGGGCACGTTCTATGCGCAGACCAAGCGCTGGCCGCAGCCCGGGCTCAACCTGCCGGTGGTCTTCGACGCGGCCAACCCGGCGCACGTCGACATCGACTGGGAGCACGCCCCGCGGCCGATCGACATCGCGGCCGGCGCCGCGCAGCAGCTGGCCGACCAGCTCAACCAGCGCGGCACGCCGCCACCGCCTCCGGCGGGATAGGCCCTATGCCTCCGCGACCCGCTCGGTCTCCGGGAAGAGCGCGGCGTAGGCGTTGAGCGCCGGCTGGCCACCGAGGTGGGCGTAGAGGACGTTCGAGTCCCGGGGGATGTCGCCGTTGCGCACCAGGTCGACGAGACCGGCCATCGACTTGCCCTCGTAGACGGTGTCGAGGATGACGCCCTCGAGCTGGCCGGTGAGCCGGATCGCGTCGAGCGTCGACTGCACGGGCACGCCGTAGGCATCGCCGGCCCAGCCCTCAAGCACGGTGATCTCGTCGTCGCGCAGGTCGCGGCCGACGCCGATCAGCTCGGCGGTGTTGCGGGCGATCCGCCCGACCTGCTCACGCGCCTTGTCGAGCGTGGCCGAGGCGTCGATGCCGAGCACCCGCCGGGGCCGGCCGCCGGCCTCCTCCAGCGCCGCGAACCCGGCGATCATCCCGGCGTGCGTCGACCCGGTCACCGTGCAGACCACGATCGTGTCGAAGAAGACGCCGAGCTCCTCCTCCTGCTGCGCGACCTCGTAGGCCCAGCCCGCGAAGCCGAGCCCGCCCAGCCGGTGGTCGGAGGCGCCCGCCGGGATGCCGTACGGCGTACCGCCCCGCTTCTCGACGTCCTCCAGCGCCTGCCGCCACGAGTCCCGGAAGCCGATGTCGAAGCCGGCCGGGTCGAGCCGCACCTCCGCACCCATCACCCGACTCAGCAGGATGTTGCCGACCTGGGTGCTCAGCGGGTCGGTCCACTCCGGGGCCCAGTTCTCCTGCACCAGGACGCACTGCAGGCCGAGATGCGCGGCCACCGCGGCGACCTGCCGGGTGTGGTTGGACTGGTAGCCGCCGATCGACACCAGGGTGTCGGCGCCCTGGGCGAGCGCCTCGGGGACGAGGTACTCGAGCTTGCGGGTCTTGTTGCCGCCGTAGGCCAGCCCGGCGTTGCAGTCCTCGCGCTTGGCCCACACCTGGGCGCCGCCGAGGTGGGCGCTCAGCCGGGGCAGCGGGTGGACCGGGCTCGGGCCGAAGGTCAGCGGGTGGCGGGGGAAGTCCTGAAGGGCCATACCCGAAGTATCGCCCCGCGCGTCGGCAGCAGCCCCTCGTGCCGGGCCACGGCGGTCGCAGCCAGCACCGTGAGCCCGATGCAGGTGACGTTGGTGACGGGTACGACGATCCCCTTGGCCAGCACGAACGTCCCCAGCGGCTGGCTCTCCAGGAGGGTGAAGACGACGACGGCCTTGCCCAGCAGGGCCGCCGCCCACAGCAGGGTCAGCCGCCGGAACAGCCGCCGGATCCCCGCTCGCGCGTGCAGCTCGTCGGTGAGCGGGTAGAAGTCGCCGGCCAGTCGGGCCACCACCGGCCGCGCGGTCAGCGCCGAGACCAGGAACGTGGTCCCGATCAGCAGGTCGGTCAGCACCGGCTGCAGGAAGTAGATGAAGGTGCTCTGCGCGGCCAGGGCCACGACGGTCCGCACGGTCAGGACTCCGGCGGTGAGCAGCAGCATCCCCGACGTACGCCGCCCGGTCAGCGCCCGGAACCCGATCGCGCCGTACGACCAGCACAGCCCCGCGACGATCGCCGGCCACACCCCGAACGCGAGGTAGCAGCTGTAGAAGACGATGCCGGGGATCACGCACGCGATCAGGAGGTTGAGTGCGACCCGGCGCAGCACCGCCCGCAGCTCCGGATGGGGTGGCGGGTCGGGGACAGGCCCCTGCTCGACCTGGACCTCGGGCTGCCACACGGAGGCAGACGCGGCGAGGTCGAGCATGGCCATACGCAGATCAGACCCGATCCGCCGTCGAGCCCGGGGCGGTTCGCTCGGACTCCGGGGTGCTGGTCTGGCGGCGAGGGCGTCGGTCGGACCAAGGTCACCGGTTCCGACCCACGACGCGCGCGATCCGGTTTAGTCTCATCTGCCGCAGTGCATGATCGGCCCCATGGAGCTGGACGAGGTCTTCGAGTGGGAGGGCCGGCGGATCGCCTGGACGCGGGTCGGGTCCGGTCCGGCGGTGGTGTTCTGCCACGGGACGCCGTTCTCGTCGCGGGTCTGGTGGCCCTACGCCGAGGCGCTGGCCACCGACTTCACCGTCCACGTGTGGGACCTGCCCGGCTACGGCCGCTCGTCGATGGAGTCCGACCACAGGGTCGCCGCCGACGTGCACGCCCAAGCGCTGGCGGCGCTGCTCCCCCACTGGGGCCTCGACCGTCCGCAGGTGGTCGCGCACGACCTCGGCGGGCTGGTCGCCCTCCGTGCACACCTGGTCGAGGGTGCGGCGTACGCCTCCCTCTTCCTGGTCGACGTCGTCGCGATCCCGCCGAGCGGGTCGCCGTTCTTCCGCTTCGTCCAGGAGAACTCCCAGCTGCTCACCCAGCTGCCGGGCTACATCCACGACGCGGTCGTGCGGGCCTACGTCGGCAACGCGAGCCATCGGGGGCTGACGGCTGCGGAGCTCGACGCGCTCGTGGAGCCGTGGACCGGGGAGGTCGGCCAGGCCGGCTTCTACCGGCAGATCGCCGACTACGACCTGGCTCTTCTCGAGGAGAACGAGCGCCGCCTCGGCGACCTCGACCTGCCGGTCCGCATCCTCTGGGGCGCCGAGGACACCTGGATCCCGCTCGAGACCGGGCGCCGGTTCGCCGGCCTGGTCCCCGGCGCGGCCCTGACCGAGGTGCCGGGCGCCGGCCACCTGATGCAGTACGACGCCCCGGTCGCGCTCGCCACCGCGCTGCGCGACTGGCTCGACCCGACGGCATGATGGCCCCATGCCCGACCCCCGCGCAGGACAGCCCGCACAGCCCCAGGACCTGGTGGATCTCCCGCACCTCGTGACGGCGTACTACACGCAGCTCCCCGACCCGGAGGTCGTCGACCAGCAGGTGGTGTTCGGGACCAGCGGGCACCGCGGGTCGTCGCTGAACACCGCCTTCAACGAGTGGCACATCCTCGCGACGACCCAGGCGATCTGCGACTACCGCAAGGCGCAGGGCTACGACGGGCCGCTGTTCATCGGCCGCGACACCCACGGGCTGTCCGAACCGGCCTGGGTGACCGCGCTCGAGGTGCTCGTCGCCAACGACGTGACCGTGCTCGTCGACAGCAAGGACGGCTACACGCCGACGCCGGCGGTCTCGCACGCGATCCTGCGCGCCAACAAGGGCAAGGCCCCGACCGGGCCGGGGCTGGCCGACGGCATCGTGGTGACGCCGTCGCACAACCCGCCCAGCGACGGCGGCTTCAAGTACAACCCGCCGCACGGCGGCCCCGCCGACACCGACGCCACGGCGGTGATCGCCGAGCGGGCCAACGAGCTCATCAGGGCCGGGCTGGACGGCGTACGCCGGACGCCGTTCGCGAAGGCGCGCGCGGCCGCGAGCTCCTACGACTTCATGGGCACCTACGTCGACGACCTGCCGTCGGTGGTCGACCTCGACGCCATCAGGAGCGCCGGCGTCCGCATCGGCGCCGACCCGCTCGGCGGCGCGTCGGTGGACTACTGGGCAGAGATCGCCACCCGCCACCGGCTCGACCTCACCGTGGTGAACCCGCTGGTCGACGCGACGTGGCGGTTCATGACCCTCGACTGGGACGGCAAGATCCGGATGGACTGCTCGTCGCCCTCGGCGATGGCCTCCCTCGTGGCGCAGAAGGACCGGTTCCAGATCGCGACCGGCAACGACGCCGACTCCGACCGGCACGGCATCGTCACGCCGGACGCGGGCCTGATGAATCCCAACCACTACCTCGCGGTCGCGATCCAGTACCTCTTCGGCGGCGGCCGCCCGGGCTGGCCCGCCGGCGCCCAGATCGGCAAGACCCTCGTGTCCAGCTCGATGATCGACCGGGTCGCGGCCGGGCTCGGCAAGCCGATGGTCGAGGTGCCGGTCGGGTTCAAGTGGTTCGTGCCCGGGCTGATCGACGGGTCGTTCGGCTTCGGCGGCGAGGAGTCCGCGGGCGCGTCGTTCCTGCGGATGGACGGCACGACGTGGACCACCGACAAGGACGGACTCATCCTCGCGCTGCTCGCCTCGGAGATCCTCGCGAAGACCGGGGAGACGCCGAGCCAGCACTACGCCGACCTGGTCGCCCAGCACGGCGACCCGGCATACGCCCGCATCGACGCGCCCGCGACCCGCGAGCAGAAGGCCAAGCTCGCGGCGCTCGCACCCGATGACGTCACGGCGACCACGCTGGCCGGAGAGGAGATCACCGCCAAGCTCACCGAGGCACCGGGCAACCACGCCAGGATCGGCGGCCTCAAGGTCACCACCGAGTCCGCCTGGTTCGCGGCCCGCCCCTCCGGCACCGAGGACGTCTACAAGATCTACGCGGAGTCGTTCAAGGGGCCTGAGCACCTCGCCGAGGTCCAGGCCGAGGCCAAGGCCGTGGTGGACGCCGCCCTCGGCGGCTGAGCTGTCAATAGCCCGGCCGAGCCTGCGACACCCCTCAGGCGGGCGCTTGTCGGGAGCGATCGTTGCCATCACGGTGGTTCCGTGACCGTCAAGGGCGGGACGACACCCCCATTCGAGCGACCCCGACCCATCGCTCGGATCTGGGCGCAGTCAGCGCCACCCCGTCTGCCCAGGCCATTGCCGTGGGTCTGGGCGGCCGCGCTGTCCACCGTCGCCGGGCTGTGGGTCGCCATCGGCGAGATCGACCACGTACTGGCCCAGATCCTCGACGTGAACCGCACCTGGTCGGTCAGTCAGCTGACCAGCATTTCCGCAGTCTTCAATTACAAGACGACCGGTTTGGGATGGCAGTTCTTCCACGACGCGACCTCGAGCACCACGGCGGTCGCAGGGACGGATCCTGACGACATCAGGGGCTGGCTGTGGGAGTACGCCCTGCTGGACGGCGCAATGGCGCTTCTCTACTCAGCTCTCGCCGTCGCCTGGTCGCTCCGGCCCGGCAGGTGGCGCGTCGGCCGACGTGTGGCCGCGGTTCTGGTGGTCCTCGCAGGTGTCGCCGACATCATGGAGAACCTCATGTTCGCCACCGGGGCGGATCACCACACGCTGCTGTTGGTGGTCACCGGGGTGAAGTGGTCGATGCTGAGCGCAGGGGTGGGCACGGCAGTCGTCTGCGCCTTGTCCGGGCTGGTCGGGTTTCTCCGCAGGACGGCCAAGGCGCTGTACACCCACCGCTACTCCGTGCTTGTCGTTCTCCCACTCGCACTGCTCAGCCTCAGCCGAGGGCCCGATCTCCTGGAGCAGATACCCGACATCCAGCGTCGCTGGAGCGACTCCGGGAACGGGTGGGACTTCGTGTGGGCCGGTGTCGTGATGAGCCTGCTGGCATTGTTCGTCCTGGCCATCGGCAGGGAGCGCGCTCGAAACCTGGCAGCGCGAGCGTGCCCGCTGTGGACCGACGCCGGGCACCTGTGCGACCTCAGCGGCCACCCGGAGACCTGCCCCGTTCGGGTGGCGCAGGAGCAGGGCGGCGGCCGAGCCCCTCTGCTCCGCCTCTGGTTCATCGGGCCTGGCGTCCTCCTGGGCGCGGGCCTGATCCTTCAGCTGCTCGGGGCACCCGTCGAAGGCTGGCGTCTTCTGGGTTTCGTCATCCTGCCGATCGGGATCGGAGGCGCATCCTTCCTGATCAGGCCGAGAGCCGACCCGGATGCTCCGCAGGGAGGCGGCCTCCCAGGCTTCTTCGAGAGGCAGAGGCGCAAGGCCGAGGCGAATCCGGACTATCGCAAGCACCGACCGCCGATCTCCGAGGGGCAGTACCTCTCCACCGCGAGGACCGGCGATGCCTTGGTGGGGCTCCTTCCCGTGATCGCGGGGCTTGGCTGCATCCGCGCCTTCACCGGACCTTCCGTCCTGGGTGTGCTGAACGGTGGGGGATCCTTCTTCCTTCATGTCGGCTGGATCACGTTGATCGCGGCCTATCCAGCCCTGACCGGCGGTCTCGCCGTCCTGAGGAGGTGCGAAGCTCCAGCCGAGGCGGCCGACCCTCCACTCGCGGCCGCGGACCCAGCGCCGCCTGGGCTCTTCCAGGGCGCCCGCAACCTGCTCATCGCCGCTGCGCAGAAGTCCGCGCACGCCCTGAGCCTCGACCGCGATGTGCGCCAGGAGCGTCGCGACCAGGCCCTCGCGACCAATGATCCCGGCGGAGTCACGGGCTGGTTCCTGGCCTTCAAGGACCAACCCGTCGCTTGGGCAACCCTGCTGGCCGGGCTGCTCGGAATGGCCGTGGTCGGATCGCTGCCCGTGCCGCTCGCGACGAACGCCGGTGTGATCGCCACCTTCCAGCTCGGCCTGGGCTCGCTGTGCGCATCGATCGCCGCCACCGTCGTGCTGACGCAGCGCGGAGAAGGGCCCGAGCTGTTCTGGAAGCTCCGGATGGCCTACGCGCCGGTGACGAGCCTGCTGCTCGGCGTGTGTCTTGTCATCGGGTTGGTGGGCAAGTGGTCGGACGTGCACGCCATTCGGACAGCTGATACCAAGGAGTTCCCGGCAACGGTGTCGGACCGACCCTCCCTCGACACCCTGTTCACCGACTGGCTGGGCGCAGGCACCGGGTGCGCCCAGGAGGTGGGTGAAACCGGCCTGAAGGCAAGGCCGCTGATGTTGTTCGCGGCCGAGGGCGGAGGCATCCGGGCGGCGTACTGGACCGCCGCAGCCGTGGACTGGATTCAGACCGGTGCGACGCCGACGAAGGACGCCGGGAGTGACGCCGACCCCGAGACGGACCCGCCCGCGGACATCTGTCGATCCGCCATGCTCTCCTCCGGCGCAAGCGGCGGCTCGGTCGGACTGAACGTCGCCGCGGCGCGGGGCTCGAGGCCTGCGATGGCCGCGGTGCGCAAGATCGCAGGTCGACGAGCTCTCGGCGCTGCGTCCGTCGGGCTCGTGTTGCGCGACACCATCTTCGCTGCGACAGGGATACCTCTCCCTTCCCTGGACGACGACGCCCCCGGCGCGTTCGACTGGAACGACCGAGGCACCCTCATCGAGCAGGCCTGGGAGCTGCAGATCAAGGAGCTCCAGACACCGTTCCTGAGCGAGGACCGGCCCTTCGGGTGGTCATGGGGCCCTCCTGGCGCCCTCATCGTCAACTCGACCTCGACCACCACGTCGTGCCGAATGCTCGTCAGCCAGATAAGCCTCCCGGACCAGGGCGCCGAGTGCGGGAGCGACGCTGCAGTGGCCGGGAGCGCCGACCTGCTCAGCTGCACGGGCAACATGCGCTACACCACCGCGGCACTGCTGACCTCACGCTTTCCCTATGTCACACCGTCGGGCGTCGTGAAGTGCCCTGGAAACGACTCGGCAGAGCCGCCGATCCCTCCGGCCACACTGCAGATCGTCGACGGCGGCTACGGTGACAACTTCGGCGTGGGCACCCTCGTGGACCTGGGCCCCGACATCGTGGGGCTCGTCCGCCGCCACAATGACTGCGTGCTCGCGGCGCACTCGACGGGCAAGGCGCCGCACTGCGTTGCCGGGGACCAGCTCGTCGTTCCCATTCTCGTGTACTTCGACAACGGCGCGGGGTCGGACCTGGTGAGCCGGCCCGGCGGCATCGACCTCGAGGTGCTGGTGCCTCCGATCACTCTGCTGGGCGCCAAGAGCAACCTCGTCTCCGCGTCGAGCGAGCTCCAGCGTGCCTCGGAGCTGCTCGACACCAGTCAGCTGTGGGACCAGCGCGTGGCCCCACCTGGGCTCTCGGAGGAGGTGGCGACGTGGCGCAGGGCCAGCGTCTACGTGATCAGCCAGGCAACCAAACCAGGCATCGCGGCACCTCTCGGCTGGGTGCTGTCCGACGAGAGCATGGACGAGATGGACAAGGCGCTGGCCGACCAGACCCCCATCTGCCAGCTCAGCGTCGGCGGACCGGCAAAAGCAGTGACGGACTGTGCTGACTCGGACGCGCCGGCTGACCCGAACAAGCCGGGCAGCCTCGAACAGTTGCTCCTGTTGTTGAAGTGAGGCGGATCGTCGCTCGTGACCCGGACTCAAACTCCGCGCGCTATCTCGCGGCCTGAGCACGCACCTCGCGGCGTTGGCAGAGCTGGAAGACCAGTCTGCTGGCGCTCCGCCGCCTTGCGATGCACGCACTCACGATCCAGCGCACGTATCTCTCGTCCGGGTCACTACAGGTGGTCCGGCACGATCAGCGCGTCGGGGTCGGCCCGCGGCGGGACCGCGTCGAGCGCGATCTTCACCAGCGCGATCCGGCCCGCGAGCAGCACCTTGCGCTTGAGGCCGCGGACGCTCAGCCCGTCCAGCCGTTCCTCGACGGCGGCGCTGATCTGCGCGTCGGTGAACGTCGGCCGGCTGCCGGGCGCGACCTCGACGTCGGGGAGCGCCACCAGGACCGGCAGCAGCTGGTCGCCGAGCCCGTCGAGCAGCTGGAACCGCTGATACTTCGTCAGCTCGGCCCACGCGTCGTCCGCCGTACGCCGCCCCTTGCGGACGGTCTTGTCC
>Ga0075367_10000491_pt1 | contig 14830 bp, 13 predicted proteins | sample EndMethybrTD3032_FD_71399 | JGI IMG/M metagenome (GOLD analysis project Ga0075367, IMG submission 71399) | Populus endosphere microbial communities from Tennessee, USA - Endosphere MetaG P. TD hybrid TD303-2 | ecosystem: Host-associated > Plants > Roots > Endosphere | place: USA: Tennessee... | reverse complement strand
TTACTCTCGCCCTGATTTTTGGACACTCCAACAAGCGATGGATTATTTATTTGGCATTAGCACTGGGCTTATATAACACATGGTACCTTGGCTTTATTTTGGGTATGGCGTTAGCGGACGCATATGTCAATAAGCCGCAGTTTATCCAAAAAATCAAGCAGCCCGCAATGTATGTCTTGCTGGCGCTGGGTATTGTTCTTGGTGGGTTTCCGACCGCCTCGAGCGCTGGCACAATGTATCAGTACATAAGCCTTCCTTGGCTGACGCAGCCCCAGAATCAGTCTTTGTTCCTGAGTATTGGTGCTTTATTTGTTGTAGTGTCAGTACTATCCATCGGCTTTCTTAAGCGATTTATGGCCTCGAAGATAGTAAGTGGGTTTGGTCGGTATACATACTCTCTTTACCTCGTGCATCAGCCTATTATTTATACACTAGGCACTGGTCTGTTCGTAATGTTCACTGGATTTATGGGCTATAATCGCTCAGTTGCACTTGCTATTTTATGTACAATTCCTGTTGTAGCTATCGCAACGTATTCATTTTACCGTTATATAGAGATGCCGTCGGTTAGATTTGCTTCTTACTTCGAGCAAGTCTATTCGGGCAAAAAAGAGCTTGAACTAAGGCGAAAATATACAAGCGCAAAACTGTATATTTTCGCTAGACTAAACATGATGCGCCGGGAGCGTAAGGGAAGTGAAGCAATGTCGGAGGTTGAAGTAGAGTAATGCCACGAAGAAAATTATCTGAATACCGCTCTAAAAAACTTGTTAACGATGTGCTTGGCCTGGCGTACGAAGGCTGGAGCGTCACGTCGCCTGAAGAAGCTGCCGAAATCAAGGGTCACGACCGCTACGTCGTGAAAGTCGACCAAGCGGTAAAGGGCCGGTTCAAGAAAGGGTTGGTACTGCTAGACGTCGAGCAGGCAGGACTTTCCTTGGCCGTCGAAAAACTCGAAGAGAGAGGCTACTCGTCTTTCTTGGTCGAACCGCAGGTTGTGCACGAGCAGTCGAGCGAGCGCTATTTTGCCATGACGCACGACCGGGCTGGAATACATGTCTCGTGCAGTGAAAAGGGCGGCATTAACATCGAGCAGGACGCGGATAGTATCAAAAATTATACCGTGAGTGATGCGACCGACTGGAGCGAACTGGCCGAAAGAACCGGCTTCACGCAGGAGTCTTTACGGGCTTTGGTGCAGCTTTTCAAGGATGACTTTTTCGTTTTCCTGGAAATCAACCCGTATATTGCAAGCGGCGACAACGTAGCGATTTTGGACTGTGCCATCGAAGTGGATGACGCGGCCGCGTACTTCGTGAATGGCTGGAACGAGACCGATATTCGCAACCCTCGCATGGCGGCAAAACGCGAGGAAGAAGAGGAAGTGAAAAGACTCGACGCCAACTCGCCTGCTTCGTTCAATCTCAGCGTCCTTAATCCTGACGGTTCGGTATTCCTGCTGCTTTCGGGTGGCGGGGCTAGCGTCGTGATCGCCGATGAAGTCCACAACCTGGGACTCGGCAAGGAGCTGGCGAACTACGGCGAGTATAGCGGCAACCCAAACACCGAGGAAACCTTCCTTTACACCAGCCAAGTAATGAAACTAATGCTAGCGTCGAAAGCAAAGAACAAGGTGCTGTTCGTGGGCGGTGCGGTAGCGAACTTTACCGATATTGCCAACACGTTCGCCGGTATTATCCAGGCGCTCGACGTGTATGGCGATGAGCTTGCGAAACAAGGCGTGAAGATTTACGTTCGGCGCGGTGGGCCGCGGCAGGAAATCGGGCTGGCAAAAATAGAGGCATCGCTGAAGGAACACGGACTGTTCGGTGGGGTATATAGCCCTAAGACCAGCATTCCCGAAGCGCTCCACACTGCATTGAAAGGATTGAAATAATGATCATCGACGATCTTCGCACCAAAGACATGAAGGTGATTTGCCTAGGTTCGCACCCAGGAATCATCCAGTCGATCTTGGATTACGATTTCTTGGTCAAGAAACAGCAGCCGAGCATCATAGCCATCGTCGCGGGCGGCCGTAAACAGGAGCGCTATTTTTGGGGAGAAAGCGAAGTCGTTATCCCTGTCGTTTCCAAGCTAGAAAACTTGCCAGAAGAGCTTCGTACGCGCTGCGCCGCCGTGCTGAACGTGCAGTCAGCAAGGCGCGTGTTGAGCTCGACGAAGCAGGCGATCGAACTGTTGCCTAACCTACGGCTGGCGGCAGTGTTTGCCGAGCAGACCCCTGAGATCCATTCTATCGAGCTGGCAAAGCTTGCCAAAGAGCGGGGCTTGTTGGCTATCGGGCCATCATCGGTCGGTCTGCTGCTGCCTGGCTTTGCGAAGCTAGGGGCGATCGGTGGAACGCAGCACCTGCAGCTTAGCGAGGCGGGAATTTTGAATGATGGTGATACGGCGGTCGTGTCTACTTCTGGCGGTATCGTGAACGAACTGATTCATACGGTAACGGGCGCGGGACTCGGCGTATCCTTTGGGTTGGCCGTGGGCGGTGACCGCTTCCCTATGACGACGCCAGCCGAGGCCATGCTCCTAGCTGAATCCGATGCGACTACCAAGCGAATCGTCTTTTTTGGCGAGCTTGGCGGCACTGACGAATATGAGATTGCCAAGCTGATAAAAGAAAAAAAGCTCACGAAAGAAATCATCGCCTACATTGCCGGCACGGTCGCCGAGCTGTTCGAAACACCGCCGCAGTTTGGTCACGCCAAAGCCTTGGCGCAAACGCACGACGAATCAGCCAGTGCTAAAAAACAAGCGCTTAAGGATGCGGGTGTCGTGGTATGCGAGACGTTTGCCGATGTCGCAGGGGTACTAAAAGAGCGGGTGAATGGCAAGCGCGAAGTAACCAAGGCGACCATAGGCAGCCGCCAAAAGAGCTTGATCATTAGCCACGTGTCCGGCGACGTGTCCGGCGACGTACATATTTTGGGCAAGGAACTGCTGCGAACCGTCGAGGAAAATTCCATTGCTTCGATGACACTTTCCATGCTGCTTGGCAAGCCGGTAACTTCTCCAAAAGCAATCGAGTTTACCGACTACGTATTGCGTCTGCTCGTCGATCACGGCCCCTACGTTTCGGGCGCGGTAAATACGATCGTCTCTGCCAGGGCGGGCAAAGACCTGGTGTCGAGCTTGGCGTCGGGCCTGCTGACGATCGGGCCGCGTTTTGGCGGTGCGATCAACGCGGCAAGCGGCAACTGGCTCGAAGGTGCCACGAGCGGCAAGTCGCCGCGCGAGTTCGTCGAAGCATACGGCGGGATCATTCCCGGTATCGGCCACAAAAAATATCGTATCGACCTTCCCGACCCGCGCGTCAAAGCGCTGTTGGAATTCGCTGGCAATAGCAATGGCGATACTTATCTTACGTTTGCTCGCGGCGTGGAAAAAGTCACGACCTCGAAGAAGGGTAATCTTATCCTGAACGTCGACGGTGCTATAGCGGCGGTCCTGCTGGATATATTGGAGTCAGAAATGGGTTATAGTCGGGACGAGCTGAAGGAGCTGGTGGAAATAGAGTTCTTCAATGCGTTGTTCGTGCTGGCGCGATCGGTAGGGTTCACGGCGCATTATTTGGATCAACGTCGTCACGACGAAGGACTGCTGCGTCTTTCGCCAAACGAAATTCGGTACATAGGCGAGTAAGAAACAAGGAGGTAGCAAGTGTGCGGAATTAGCGGGTATATCGGTGAAAGGAACGCGCAAAAGCTACTGACTGGCGCGCTGCGCCGCATGGAATATCGCGGTTATGACTCGGCTGGAATCGTAACGCTCGGTAGTGGCGGGAAGCCGACGCTGCTGCGCGCCCAGGGAAAGGTAAGCGCGCTTGCCGGGCTGGTGTCAAAAAGCGAGAACGACGACATGGTCGGTATCGCGCATACCCGCTGGGCAACGCACGGCGAGCCTTCCGTAAAGAATGCACATCCGCATAAGGCCGGCGATATTTACTTGGTGCATAATGGCATCATTGAAAATTACAAAGAGCTGCGTGCCGAGTTGAAAAACCACCACTTTGCTAGCCAGACGGACAGCGAGGTACTGGCGGCGCTCATCAACGAACTGTACGGCAAAAAAGAAACGCTCGAAGAAGCCGTTGCTGAGGCGCTGAAGTTGGTCGTGGGCACCTACGGCATTGCCGTGGTGTCGGTGCGCGAGCCTGGAAAGATCGTCGTTGCCCGGGCTGGCAGCCCGCTGATTATTGGCGTGGGCGAGGACGAGACGATCATAGCGAGCGATGCATCGGCGCTGGTCGGCTATACTTCGGAAGCAATTTATTTGAACGACGGCGAGTTGGCGGTGTGTACCCGCGAGGGTGTTGACCTGCAAGACCTGAATGCCACTCACCTGCCGCAAAAAGTCGAGAAGATCGAGACGGACATGCAGGCGATTCAAAAGCAGGGCTACGAGCATTTCCTGCTAAAAGAAATCATGGAACAGCCCTCGACGCTTGGCGCGACGCTGAACGGTCGGGTCATCATGGAAGAAAACCGCATACAGCTTGGCGGCCTCAACCTTACGCCTGACGAGCTGCGGGCAATCAAGCACGTTACTATTATTGGTTGTGGCACGGCGTATTATGCCGGGTTGCTCGCGTTGTATTATTTGGAGCAGCTCATTGACGGGCTGACGGTAGACGTGGCGATAGCCTCGGAGCTTCGCTACAGGTCGTTCCATTTGCCAGAAGGCAGCGTGGCGCTCGTGGTGTCGCAGTCGGGTGAGACGGCCGATACGCTCGCTTGCCTTCGCGAGATCAAACGCCGCGGCGTAAAGACGCTCGGTATCGTTAATGCCGTCGGTTCGACCATCGCACGCGAAGTCGATGGTGGCGTGTACGTGCATGCGGGCCCGGAAATATCAGTCGCCAGTACCAAGGCGTTTACTTCCCAGGTGGCAGCAATGACGATGTTTGCCGTTCAAGTTGCCCAAGCCAAGGGTGTGAGCCTGCAAAAAACGATGAACTACATCAAGGAGCTGGACCGCCTGCCGGAAGAAATAAAAGCCGTGCTGAAGGCGCACCAAGATGAGATTGCCAAGGCTGCAAAAAGATATGCCAAGTACGACCACGCGCTTTTCCTTGGCCGCGACACCCTCTTTCCGGTGGCGCTCGAAGGTGCGTTGAAACTGAAAGAGATTTCTTATATCCAGGCTGAAGGTTATGCGGCGGGGGAACTGAAGCATGGGCCGATCGCGCTGATCGACGATAGGTTTTTTGAGATCATGCTTTTGGCGGAAGGTTGGCTGTTCGATAAGTCTGCTAGCGGCCTCGCTGAAGTCAATGCTCGTGGCGGCCATGTCCTGGCTATTACCAACAGCAAAAAACAAATCGATGCCGAAACGACGATCCAGGTAAAAACCAGCCTGGATATCCTGGCACCCATCGTCCTGAACGTCGTCCAGCAACTTTTTGCGTATTACGTCGCGGTCGCGCACGGCAACGACGTTGACCAGCCGCGAAATCTTGCCAAGAGCGTAACGGTCGAATAAATACTGCTTGCGCCTAGTAAAACGCCTTACGATTTGACTTGTTTTTGCGAGTGTCATACAATCACCTTTGTATAAAGGTGCGGATGAGGTATGTACGTTATCCGGCATGAGGTGGGACTCTAGTTATGCAAACACAAAAACCAGGAAAAAGACCCAGGCCCCTGTTGAAAAAAACGGTTCGTTTCGTGGCGGTTTGGATGGCTATTGGACTCGTGGCATCTGGCGTATACGGCTCGTATCTGTTTGCTGACTATATGCAGCGTGAAAAAAAGTCCGCCGAGTTGCCTGGTCTCTACCTGTATCCCGAACAAGAATCACGCGCGACGAACGCCTATAGTTGGTATGCCAGTTATCCCAAACTCAATGAGCCGGTGTTCGACCGGAGCGTATCCAAGTTGGTAAACGATGCCAAGGCGGCATTTTTGGCCCGTGTTAATTTTCAGGCAACGACAAAATATCCCATGGATGACTTGAATATATCGTTCGAGATAGGCGGGTATGACAGCCGCAGCCTTTCCATGACGATCGTAAAAAAACAAACGTTAAAGAATATCGATACGGCGAACAGAACGACTATTGCGTATGACCGGTTGGCCAAACGGATCGTTTCCATGAAAGACGAGACGGCCAGCCGCTCGTCAAAGCAAGATGGTGTCGAAGAAAAGATGAGGCCTAGCTCACCGGATGCAACCTGCAAGAAGGCCAGATGCATCGCGCTTACTTTTAATGACGGCCCAAGCCCGGTTACTCCGCGGATATTGGATACGCTCAAGACGTACAAAGCGAAGGCGACGTTCTTTGAGATCGGCGCGCAGGCCAAACTGTACCCCTCGATTGCCAGGCGTACGGCCGCCGAAGGGCATGCCATAGGAACGCTTGGCCACGATCATCGTAACCTGCTTGCCATACCCGAAGACGAGGCGGCGGCTGACATGCATGAGGGAAGCAACGAGATAAGGACGGCAAGCGGTGTTCATCCTAGCTTGGCACGGGCTCCCTACGGAGCGATGACCGGCCAGTTAGCGCAGAAAATGTCGTTGCCGTTCATAGGGTGGAACGTAGCCGACCAAAACGAATCCGGCAGTTCGCAGGATATATACAAGAACGTCATGGCAAACGTGCATGCCGGCGCGGTGGTCGTGAGCCGTGATACCCAGATGGCAACAGCGGATGCCTACACGAGAATCGTGCCCGAGCTTATGAAACAAGGGTACACGCTCGTTACCGTGCCGCAGCTGCTAGGTGCTAATACGCCAGGCCTTTACGACGGCAACTAGCGGGGTGCGTTGTCGAGCACTACTTTGCGAATCTTGGTAATGAAAAGTCCCTTGTCAAAACGCTTGGCCTTTCGTCGCAACGTACCAGGAAGGAACGTCGTGGCCTCGGCTTTTTGGATGGCCCTCGCGATAGCCTCGGCTGTTTGCTCGTGGAATAAGATTCCGCTTTCGCCGTCTTGTACGATATCGAGCGCCCCGGCCTTGCCATAGGTAATGACTGGCGCTCCTGCGGCAAGAGCTTCAACCTGTACGATGCCAAAGTCTTCCTCGGCAGCGTATATCCAGCCCTTTGCGCTATTGAGCGCTTTTTCCAGCTCCTCGTCCGAGGCATCACCAAAGCGGTCGGTATAAAAAGACACGTTCGGACCGGCGATGCTCGTAAGTTGCTCGTGCGCGGGACCGTTACCGAAAACCTTTAAGGGTACGCCGAGCTTGGTACAGGCCGCGACGACAAGGTCGTACCGCTTGTAAGGCAATTGTCGGCCCATGGTCATATAGTAGTCGCCGCGGGTGCGGGACGGCTCGAACCGGTCTACGTCGACAGGTGGATGAACGACGGTGGCTGGTTTGCCGTAGTACTTTTTAATGCGTTTTTGGGTTTCGGTAGAATTGGCGATGAATACGTCGACCTTTTGGGAGGCTTCGTAGTCGAGTTTGCGCTGGCGAGGTACGAGGAGCGGGATGAGTAGGCGAATGATAGGGTCGAGCTTGCCGTAGCCTGGATTCTTGCGGTACTCATCGTAGTGACTCCAGTAGTATCGGGCAGGCGTGTGGCAGTAAGAAATAATCACTTGGCCGGGACGGGTCTTGCGCACTTGGTTGGCGTTGAGATAGGAGCTGGTAATGATGATGTCAAATTCGCTGAGGTTGAGGTCTCGGAAGGCCTTTACCTGAAGCGTAGGAAACAACTTGTACATCTTACGGATTTTTTTAGGTATTTTTTGCAGCCAGGTCGTGCGGACATCGAGGTTCTTGAACTCGGGAAGAACACGGTCCTCGTCGTAAATGGCGGTATATATTGGCGCGTTCGGAAAAGCTTCATGCAGGGCGTACACTACCCGTTCGGCGCCGCCCATGACGGTCAGGAACTCGCAAACGATAGCGATTTTGGGCGGCTTATTTGTCATCGGCCGCCTTGGTTTGCGGAACGCCGCGTCGCCGTAGCAACGCGCCTGGCGTCTTTAACATTATTTTTAGGTCGAGCCAAAAGCTCCAGTTTTGCGCGTAGTATAGCTCGAGTTCGACGCGTTGTTCGAACGAAAGGTCGTTGCGGCCCGAAACCTGCCATAGGCCGGTAACGCCGGACTGCACGCTAAGCAGTAGCGAGCCGCGATCCTTGTAGCGTGGCAGTTCGATAGGTTCGATAGGTCGCGGGCCGACGAGGCTCAGCTCGCCCTTCAGTACGTTGAAAAGCTGTGGGAGCTCGTCGAGCGACGTGCGTCGCAAGAAGTGGCCGAACGGCGTGATGCGAGGATCGGGGCAACTGAGAATCTTGCGGTTTTTTTCGTATTCGGCGGCAAGGTCGGGGCGTCCCATATCCTTGAAGTCTTGCACGGCATCCTTCGAGCCGAACTCTGGGCGCATGCTGCGGAATTTCAACATTCCAAACGGTTGCGAGTACCTCGTGAGGCGTTTGTGGGCAAAAAAGATCGGGCCGGGGTTGAAGGCTTTTTGCAGAATGATGAGGAGCAAGAATAGCGGTGAAAGGACGATGACGATCAGGCTCGTCGCAAGCAGGTCGAACAACCGCTTGAAGATACCACCCCAGCCTATCAGCGGCGTCTGGCTAACGGATATCATTGGGTAGCCAAGAAAAATATCGACGGTGTTCTTGCCGGTGTAAAATTCTGGTTCGCCAGGAATGAAACTGTAGCTGATGTGATTGATTTGCGCCGCTCCAAGAATACGCTGGTTGCGCTCGGTCGAATCGTAAAGGTCGGTTTGGATGATGGTCGTAATACGAAGTTCCTTTACCTTTTCGAGGGCTTTGTCGACAGAGCTGAAATGGCTTACTTCAAGCCCAGGAGGAATGACTCTTTTTGGGCCGGCAACAGCAACGATCTTGTAGCCGCTATGGTAGGTGTCGGAAAGGTTGTCGGTAATGTCGCGCGTGGCAGCAGAGTCGCCAATAATAAGGACGCGGCTCGTGCCTTTGTTGCGATAAAACAGCAAGCTGCGAACCAACCGTAGGAACTCACGCTCGATAACGACAAGAATGAACGACGCCCCAAAGCCGTAAGCAGCCACGAGCCGGGCGGGAAAGATATGCTTGCCGGTAACATATTCCCAGCCAATGATAAGAAGAATGCCTATGAACGTTCCGATGGCGATCTTGCTCCATTCGGCGAGACGGCGATTGTAAATATTCGCCTGGTACAAGCCAAGCGAAACGAAAATCAGGATCCAAAACGGCGCGATTGACAAGAACGTCTTGAAGTACTCGACCGCGTATACCTGGGATACGAGTGGCCGGTGGTCGTAGTGCACGCGCACTACGTAAGCCAGGCCGAACGCCAGAATCAATACCGTAAAGTCGGCGATCATCAGTATGAGGCTGTAGAACTTAGTATTTTTCGACGGCATCTATGGCTGTCATTATACCATTTTTCCGCTACACTAGAGATTAATGAAGCTAGGTCGCCTTGAAAAAACCTTTCTCATCCTTCTTCTGGTCGTATTCGGAGGGATTGTCGTTCATGCCCCATTTAGCGTAGGGTTTGGCACGCTATTTCCAGACATCAGTTTGCTTATAAAGTCGTGGAAAGAGATAGTGCTGGTCGTGGCGCTCCTGCTGGCTTGTGTCATCGCGTCGCGCCGAAAAATGTGGCGCGAGTTCTTGGATGACTGGTTGTTCCGGTTGCTCCTGGCATTCGCGGCACTGCACTTCTTGTTAGCAGTGATATTTTATCAAGGCGAGGCATCCACGGCCGCGGGACTTTCTATCGATCTACGCTACCTACTGTTTTTTAGCTTGGTGTATGTGGCCGTAAAAATCGCCTCGCAGTATCGTCGTCGCTTCGTGCAGGTCGGCGTGGTGGGCGCTTGTATCGTCGTGGGGTTCGCGGCGTTGCAGCTGTTTTTGCCGCGGGATATTTTGTCACACATAGGCTATGGCAAAAGTACCATCCAGCCATATCTTACCGTCGATAAAAACCCCGCTTTCGTGCGCGAAAACAGCACGCTCCGCGGGCCGAACCCGCTTGGTGCGTACGCGGGAATCGTTCTTAGTGCTATGGCGGCTTTTTGGGTGCTGAACAAAAAGTGGTTGAACTCAAACCGGCGCAGGCTAAGTTTTGGCGTATTGGGCGTTTGCGCGGCTATCGCGCTCTGGGTGAGCTATTCACGTAGCGCTCTTGTGGCAGGACTCGTCGGAGTGCTGGTAGTACTTGCCGTATCGCTAGCGCGGAAGATGTCGCGCCGTGCATGGCTAGTAAGCGCTATCGTGGTCGCCGCGCTTGCGGGCGGCTTGGCTATGAGCAAAGGAAGCGACTTCGTATCAAATGTCATTTTGCATGAGAATCCGAATGGCGGCAGTGCTATTAGCTCCAACGACGACCATGTCGAGTCGCTCGTTACTGGCTGGAGCCGGTTCGTACGGCAGCCATGGGGGGACGGCGTGGGCAGCACGGGTTCGGCCTCGCTGTTTAGCGGGACGCACGACGTGATCGAAAATCAGTACCTTTTCGTAGCGCACGAAGCCGGATGGTTGGGTTTGCTGCTGTTCCTGGCTATTTACGGTATGGTACTCGCGCGATTGTGGCGGGCAAGGCGGGACTGGCTGGCGCTCGGGACGTTTTCGAGCGGCGTTGCCCTGGGGCTTATTGGGCTGTTGCTTCCGGTGTGGGCAGACGACACGGTATCAATAATTTGGTGGGGCATGGCCGCGGTCGCCCTGGGAGGTAGCTATGCAAGACGCACGGCCAAGTAAAAAACAACGCGAGCTGCTCGTATTTATCGAAGGCTTCATAAAAGGTAACGGCTACGGTCCAAGCTACCGCGAAATCATGCGCGCGCTCGACTACAAATCGGTATCCACCGTTGCTGTTCATGTCGACGGGCTTATTGCCCACGGACTGCTTAGAAAGCAAGACAACTCTGCCCGATCGCTCGAATTGGTAGCGGCCTCACCCACGAAATCGCCGCGAGACGAGCATATCGAATGGTTAGAGCGCGAACTCAAGGAGCGTGAATCGAACGACGACAAAAAAGCAGCGCTCGTGCTTCGCCAAGCCATAGAAATACTACGGAACGATTAGCCGTTCTGTTTGCTGCCGGCGCCAATAATAAGTGGCACCGAAATATCTTTTAGCCCTCGTCCAAGGTCGTGTGCCAATTGGTTTGGCCGGTACCAATCGTCGTCGCTTCGCACCGCGAAAGTCAGCGCACCGCCGCCCTGCAGGGTGAAGAAAAGAACGACGACCGTAAGCCAGAACGTAGCACGAACGGCATGGTCGGGAGCCTTGATTTTTTGCAGGGCTACGCCGAATGCAGCCGCTAATGCCGCGAATATAAATGGCAGCACCGGAATAAGGTAGCGCCCGTTAATAGCTAGGAATGAGTCGTACTTCAAAAAGTCCGAGTAGTTCACGTAAAATAGCGAAGCAATATAAATAGCCGTCATAAGAAACGCTAGCAATAAATGCGGGTGCTGGCGAAAGAGTTTTTTCCAGTAAATACCGCCGAGAACCAAGCCTATCAGCCCAATGGAGTACGCGGCAGTAACAGGAAGCGGCAGCTCGTAGTAGTTTACGTAGTTGTAACTGATAGCAAAGTAAAGCCGGTGCATGAGGCCGAATATCCATTGCCCTACGAACGAAACGAAATTGGCGTTCGACTGGTCGAGGAACTCGTCGCCGTCGCCATTTTGGATTTGGTAGTTGCGTGCCCATGGTCCGTATTCTTGGCAATGGGCGACGGTTTCTACCTCTGCGCAATCTGGGTTGAGGCTTTTGTATTGTACTAGGTTGCCGCCGTACCGTTCCAGGAACAGGCCGGTAGAAACAAGCAGCAGTACCATCAATAGGATTCTGGATACCAACCTTGCCGACGTAAAGGATTGCCAGCACTTTTTTGCTGCTTCCGTGTATTTTTTATGGCGCCAAATAGCAAAGGCGACGTACAGCACGGCAGCAAAAAAGATCGGAGCGAACGGATATTTTACCAACGAGCCAAACATGCCTAGGGATAGTAAATATATAAGGCTTTTGGCGGGGACGTATCCTTTGCTCCGAATGGTTTGGGCACAGGAAAGCGCGGCCAGGCCAAGTGCCGGAGTGAGCAAGAACAGTAGGTTATCGTAGTTTATTTGCCCAGCCAAAAAAGGGACGACCGGAACAAGAATGAGTATGAATAATGACAGGTTGGTAATGCCGTCAGAAAACCTCAAGCGCTTTAGCAGTTTTTGGAACAGCGCCAATCCGCCAGCGAACATCGCGATATTCAGAAAGCGAAGAAAGATAATCTGCACCGTTTGGTCATGTGTCAGCGCTGCAATGAGCCGGTAGGGAAAACTCATAAGGTAGTGGTAAAGATAAGACGGCGTGCGAACAAGCTCTCCGTACGCCCCTGAATCGGGTGGGGTAGAACTAAAGAACGGACTCCACTGGTGAGCGTAGATTTGAATGATACCGAAGTGAAAATCCTCGTCGAATGCCATAGGATAGCGAGCTACCAGCGCGAACCAAACGGCTTGCAGCACCAAAAGGATGACGGTAGCGTAAAAAAACTTTCTCGAGCGGATGACGGAGAATAGGATTTGGGGCGCCTTTTTAAGTGCAGTTGCAAACATAGGTACAGTATGCCCGAAACGGGCTGAATAAAAGCTGATATCTTTCTCTATTGTACACGTGTGCGCCAACTCTTGACCAGCAAGGGGTATTACGGGTATAATACCCCTTGTATTCCGGCATAGCTCAGTGGTAGAGCGGATCGCTGTTAACGATTAGGTCGCTGGTTCGAGCCCAGCTGCCGGAGCCAAGAAAAAAGCCCCAGGTCATTTGGCCTTGGGCTTTTTTCTTTGTTGTAAAAAACGTGTGAAATACTTCACATTCACCATTGTTATTTACTTTCTACTAAGATATGCTTAAGAAAATTAAAAGTAGGTTATGCATATAACCACTGCTAGCAAAGGGGTTATCTTGAAGAAAAAACTAATGCTCATCTCCATTCCTGTCGGCGTAGTGCTTTTGGCCGCTGCCGGCTATTTGTACGGCATACCAAGCCTACAGACGAACGGCTACAAAGCAGTGCAGAAGTCGGATCAGCTCTCGCTCAGTACGAGCGCTAACGCGGCGATCACTGCCGCCAAGCAGAGCGCCTTTCTTGATCAGGACGTTACGATCGCCCAGGCAAAGAACGCTGTTAAGATTGCCAATGATGCGATCGGTGATTTGGAATCCAAAATACGAAGTACCGAGAAGGGGCTGACGGCTTTTTCAGAACTTCCATTGATTGCCAATATAAATGGCGGCTACAAAACCACGCTTGGCGTGAGGTCGCTCGAAGTCCAGTACGTAAAGGCGTCGAAAGACTACTTGGCTGAGTTCAAGAGCGTTAATGAGTACAACGAAAAGTCGATTCCTATTCTAGAAATGTCAGAGCAGGTAGAAACGATCTCTGCTTCGATGCAAAATGCTACGACTCCAGAAGATGTGGTCGCGGTGATAGACCAGCTAATTGCCAAATTAAACCAGGCATCTAAGATTGCCGGTACGCTTAAGCCTGCAGAGTCGCAAAAAGAATCACACGAGGCCGGGGTTAAGGGCCTCAAGGACATGACAGCACTCTTGCAACAGATGAAAGCCGCGGTAGCGGCACTGGATCTTGATCAGTTCATGACACTCGCTCAGGCCTTTGAAGAAAAGGGAACGAGCCTGACTAAAGAGTCAAAGGCTCTTACTATCAAGCTTGTTGAGAAGTCGAAGCTAACGCAGCTTGGCGATAAGATAAACGCGCTCAATAAGCAAATCGACACCAAGACGACTAACTGGTAGCTAGCGAGAGCCGAACTAGTTTTGCTATACTGAAACCATGCAAAAAATAGCAACTCGAGTTTTCGTTTACGCGTCCATAGTATTTGGTATCATAGGCCTTTTGATAGTCCTGACGGCGTCTGGGCCGGATAAGCCGGATTCTGCTGTAGGCCAAGTGCTTATACGGTTGCTTTTCGCCGACGTGTTTATCATCTTGCCGTCTTTCGCGCTAAGTATTGCCGGTAAGTACCTGGACGGCAAATAGAGCTTTTTCTATGATGACCCTGGCACTTGCTGCGATTCTACTTGGCGTAGCACTATCGTCGTACCTTGGCAAGATAACGCAGTCAAGGCGCGAGCGAGTTGCCTTGGTGGTTATATTGTATGCAGTACTGCTAGTAGGAGCATTCGTTTTTCATCTCTTCGATAAATTCATATAGTGAGTGGGCTATACTATAACCATGTTAAAAACATTTCCTAGCGTTGGCGTCGTTGTTTTTAGGGGGCAACAGGTACTTTTGATCGCAAAAGATAATCATCCAAAGCACGCATACCAACTGCCGGGTGGACAGATAGAAGGGGGCGAGACTCCGGCCGAGGCGGCCAGTCGAGAGCTAGAGGAGACGACCGGCCTGGCATCCGACCCTGCGAAACTGGTAAAAATTCCCACTGAGTGGGAGGCGATAATCGAAAAAGACTACGGCACGGCAGTCTTTCCGTTCAGTTGTTTTATTTGCCTCGAGTATACGGGCGAAATCGAGCGTACGGCTGTAGCCGCTCCGAAATGGGTCGCACTCGACAGTCTAGGAAGCTTGCTGCTTGCTCCTAATACGCAAAACGCGATCGAAGCTGCGAACAAGCAGCTCGCGGGGTGATCTATTTTACAGACAAATTTGAAGCAACATCACCCTTATGCTATGATTGATGCAATAAGTATAGGAATTGGAGAAGCAAACAGATATGGATGGGGGACCGTTTCGTTCCGGACGACCGGTAGAAAGAAGGGCTGCGACAAGACAGGAGCCAGTCTATCGACAACCCGAAGAGCCGCAGCCGGCAGTTGCTGATGCGCCCAAACCTCCT
>Ga0075367_10000490_pt1 | contig 14834 bp, 13 predicted proteins | sample EndMethybrTD3032_FD_71399 | JGI IMG/M metagenome (GOLD analysis project Ga0075367, IMG submission 71399) | Populus endosphere microbial communities from Tennessee, USA - Endosphere MetaG P. TD hybrid TD303-2 | ecosystem: Host-associated > Plants > Roots > Endosphere | place: USA: Tennessee... | reverse complement strand
CTACACGATCAGCGAGGTCGTCGCCTTCACCGGGCTGACCGCGCACACCCTGCGCTGGTACGAGCGGATCGGACTGATGCCGCACGTCGACCGCTCCCACACCGGCCAGCGTCGCTACAGCAACCGCGACCTCGACTGGCTGGACCTCGTCGGCAAGCTGCGCCTCACCGGCATGCCGGTCGCCGACATGGTGCGGTACGCGGAGCTGGTGCGCGAGGGCGATCACACGTTCGGTCAGCGGTTCGAGCTGCTGGAGGCGACCCGGCGCGATGTGCTGGCGCGGATCGCCGAGCTGCAGGACACCCTGGCGGTGCTCGACCGGAAGATCAGTTTCTACGCGGACGCGGACCGCGCCCGTGCCTACGAGGCGGAGAAGGTGCGATGACCGACAGCAGGATCCCGACCGCACGACTGGGCGACACCGGCCCCGAGGTCGGCGTACAGGGCCTCGGCTGCATGGGCATGTCCTTCGCCTACGGCCCTTCGGACGCGAAGGAGTCGCGGGCCACCCTGGAGCGGGCGCTGGAGCTGGGCGTCACCCTGTACGACACCGCCGACGCATACGGCCAGGGCGAGAACGAGAAGTTCCTGTCCCCGTTCTTCAAGGCCAACCGGGACGCGCTCGTCATCGCCACCAAGTTCGCTCTGGCCATCCCGCCCGGCGAGCCCACCCGCCGCGTCATCCGCAATGACCCGCCCTACATCCGCCAGGCCGCCGAGGCCAGCCTCAAGCGCCTGGGCGTCGACGCGATCGACCTCTACTACATGCACCGCCGTGACGTGAACGTGCCGATCGAGGAGACCGTCGGCGTCATGGCCGAACTGGTCCGCGAGGGCAAGGTGAAGCACCTCGGCCTGAGCGAGGTCACGGCCGACGAGCTGCGTGCCGCGCAGGCCGTGCACCCCATCGCCGCCGTGCAGTCGGAGTGGTCGCTGTTCAGCCGGGACATCGAGGCCCACGTGGTGCCGGCCGCCCGCGAACTGGGCGTCGCGCTGGTCCCGTACTCCCCGCTCGGCCGCGGCTTCCTCACCGGCTCGTTCACCAACGCCGACAAGGACCTCACCGCCGACGACTTCCGCCGTCAGCAGCCCCGCTTCACCGGCGAGAACGCGGCGGCCAACGTGACCCTGCTGGACCCGATCCGCACGGTCGCCGAGGCCCACGGCGCGTCCCTGGGCCAGATCGCCCTGGCCTGGGTCCAGCAGCAGGCGGCCGTCCACGACCTGCCGGTCATCCCGATACCGGGCACCCGCAAGCCGGGACGGGTGGAGGAGAACACGGCAGCGGCGAGGATCGCGTTGACGGAGGACGAGCTGGCGCTGCTGGAGCCGATAGCGGCGAAGGTGGCGGGCGACCGGTACCCGGACATGACGTTCGCCTCCGCCGGACGGGAGTGACTCAGAGCTCTGCCAGCAGCTCGGCCTTCTTCGTGGAGAATTCCTCGTCCGTCACCAGCCCGGCCTGGTGCAGCTCTCCCAGGTGACGGATTCGCTCCGCGATGTCGGCGGGGTCGCGTCGAGGGCCCGCCGCGGGTACGACCGCGGTGGGCCCGCTGTCACGTACGGCCGCCAACACCGCCGCGGCGAACGGCAGCGACTCGTGCACGGGCCCGTATCCGAGGCCGAACACCACGGCCGCCGGATCCTGGTCGGCCTGGGGAGGCTGGTCGTCCGTGGCACGCCGTATCAAGCGCAGATGCCCCTCGAACACCTCCGGCGACCGCCACTCGACCCCGCTCAGCTCGGTCACCGGAAAGCTCTGGTCGCCGGCCTTCCACTTCGTCGACGAGGCCCCCGTCCAGAACCACCGGAAGTTCACCGTCTTCCCGTCGAAGGACGCCTTCGCGTCGTACGCCTTGAACTGGCGAGGCGCCTCGGGCGCGGCCACCAGGTAGCCGTCCGCCGGTCCGCCGCCGTCCAGCCGTGCCCGCAGCTCGTCGGCGTAGTACTCGGCCAGCGTCTCCTTCTCGGCCGGCAGGACGAGGCGGTACGGATCGCACCCTTCCTTCAGCTGCCCGGCGGCCGCCTCCAGCAGCGGATCGGCGCCGTCCCGCAGCGCGGCCCGCAGGACGACGGTCCCGCGCTTGCCCGGCGCCAGCGTCACCCCCGCGATCGCCTCAAGGGGAACACGACGTTCTCCCAGCGCCTGGAAGAGCTTGGGTGTTCGAATCCCCCGTTCGTAACGGATGAGCACGGAGTCGGACTCGAACTCCCAGGCGGCATGAAATCCGGCCAGTACGTCACCCATGCGGCTCATCGTATGCGTGACCCGCTCCTTCGTCGCCACCCCGCGCAGACCGCAGTTCCTGCGCCTCTACGCGCGTCCGGCCGTAGCCGCGCCGGACAAACCCTCGCTGCACCCGCCGACCTCGCGGGCACAGACCACCGACTGGTACGCGCCAACGCCGATCTCCGCGAAGTTCAGCAGACTCGCCGTACCCGGCTCGAAATAGCCCGCGTGCCCCTTGGCGCCCGAGGCCGACAGCACCCGCGCCCCGAAGGCCGACGACACCGGGTCGGCGCCGTGGCCCAGGCCCCCGACCTCCATGTAGGGCACGTCCTGGATCCAGTCCGTGCTGTCCCGCATCGCCCACACCGTGGCGGACGTGTGCAGACCGGCCGCCCGCTCGACCCGCATACCAGGGCTGGCGGCCACCGCTATGTCGGCCACCCGGCGCGGCAGCGCGTGCGCGGCCACCCCGCAGACGACCGAGCCGTAGCTGTGGCAGAAGAGCGAGACCGGTGCCCTGCCGGGCAGCGCCCGCAGCAGGGCGTTCAGCCGGACCGCGCCGTCCTGCGCGCGCATCGCCGTCGCCGAGTCGATGCCGAGGCCGGCCGGTGCCGTGTAGTCGGCCCAGGCGATCACGGCCGTACGCGTCCTCGGGCCGGCGTCCTGCTCGGCCGCGTACAGCGACTTGGCCATGCCGACCGGCGCCGAGTACGGGCGGTAGGTCTTCTGGAAGGTCAGCAGGTCGGTGTCGACGCCGGGGACGACGACCGACACCCGCTGCGCCTTCCGCAGGTCGCCGAAGACCTCGGCGACCCGGCCCATGCCGCCCGGGTCGAAGGCCAGGATCTGCCGGCCCCCGCTCAGCAGGGACTCGTAGCGGTGCATACGGCGGCCCGCCTCCTGCTGCCCGACGGGGGACAGGCGGCTGTCGTGCATGCGCTTGAGCTCGGCCCTGCGCTGCTGCTGGAGCGCGAGGTGGTTGGCGCGGTAGCGCAGGACGACGGGGGCGCCGTTCATGTTGCCGACCGCGAGCGGGTAGCGGCGGGCCAGCGCCGCGCGCTCCTGCGCGGTGAGTGAGGCGAAGAAGCGGGACAGGCGCGCGGGGGACGCGTCCGGGTCCGGCAGGTGGTGGCCGTCTATCCGGCCGTGCTCCCATGAGGAGAGCGAGGCCTGGAGCGGGGTCGTCACGCCGTGGTTGCGCAGGGCCGTCCAGCCGGTGGTCGCCAGCATCACGAAGACGACGGCCAGGGCCAGCAGGGCGCGCCAGACGTTCAGTTGCGGGGAGGTGTCGAAGGAAGTCACTGGGAGGACACACTAGGAGAACGAGAGGGTCTCGCGTGAGCCGAGTGACGGGGATCACGTTTCGATAAACGTGGCGATGACCTCAGTGTGTCTCAGCGTGTTCGCCAGTTCTCCGTGAGTGCAGGTCCCACCTGTTCGAGGTACGAGATCGTCAACGCGCGCATCGCCTCCAGGCTGAAGTCCGCGTCCGTGCCCCACTGCCGTTCCGTCACCCGCATCACCCCGCTGAAGACCGCCACGGCCAGCCGCGGCCGCGGATCGGCGTCCACGTCGAGGCCCTCGCGCTCGGCGAGCACGCGGGCGAGGGCGTCCTCGACCTCCAGGTTGCGCCGCAGATGGGCGGCGAGCAGGGCCGGCGTCGACTCGATCACCCGGTACATGCGCAGATAGAACTCGACCGGTACGACAGCCTCGATCACCTCGTGGAGGCTGTCCCACCCCTCCAGGACCGCCTGCCGCAGCGCCTCCATCGGCGCCTCGTCCGCCGGCCGCTCCCGCACGGTCTCCACAAACCGCGCCACCACCAGCGCCTCCAGCGCGAGGGCCGCCTCCTCCTTGCCGGCGAAGTAGCGGAAGAAGGTCCGCTGCGAGACGTCGACGGCGTCGACGATGTCATCGACGGTCGTCCGCTCGTAGCCATGTGTGGTGAAGAGCTCTACGGCGGCCCTCAGCAGGGCGTCCCTGGTGCGCTGCTTCTTGCGTTCGCGCAGTGTTTCCATATGCGTCAGTTACTGACTTGTGAACTCGTTTGTCAATTGTCAGTGGCTGTCATTAGCCTCGAACGCATGACTAGTCAGACCATCGACACGACGGGGTCGGGGGGCACGGCGCCACAAGCCCCGTCGGACGGGTCGCCGTCCTCCGGGCTGCGCGGCCACCCCTGGTTCACTCTCATCACCGTGGCGGTCGGCGTCATGATGGTGGCCCTGGACGGCACCATCGTGGCCATCGCCAACCCGGCCATCCAGAAAGACCTCAAGGCGAGCTTCGCCGACGTCCAGTGGATCACCAACGGCTACTTCCTCGCCCTCGCGGTCTCCCTGATCACCGCGGGCAAGCTCGGTGACCGCTTCGGCCACCGCCAGACCTTCCTGATCGGCGTCGTCGGCTTCGCAGCTGCCTCGGGCGCCATCGGCCTGTCCAACAGCATCGCCGCGGTCGTCACCTTCCGCGTCTTCCAGGGTCTGTTCGGCGCCCTGCTGATGCCGGCCGCGCTCGGCCTGCTGCGGGCGACGTTCCCGGCCGAGAAGCTCAACATGGCCATCGGCATCTGGGGCATGGTGATCGGCGCCTCCACGGCGGGCGGCCCGATCCTCGGCGGCGTCCTCGTGGAGCACGTCAACTGGCAGTCGGTGTTCTTCATCAACGTGCCGGTAGGCGCGATCGCCCTGGTCCTGGGCCTGCTGATCCTCCTGGACCACCGCGCGGAGAACGCTCCGCGCTCCTTCGACATCCTTGGCATCGTCCTGCTCTCCGCCGCGATGTTCTGCCTGGTCTGGGCTCTGATCAAGGCGCCGAGCTGGGGCTGGGGCGACGGAAAGACGTGGACGTTCATAGCCGCGTCGGTCGTGGGCTTCGCGCTCTTCTCCTTCTGGGAGACGAGGGTCAAGGAGCCCCTGATCCCTCTCGGCCTCTTCCGCTCGGTCCCGCTCTCCGCGGGAGTCGTCCTGATGGTCCTGATGGCGATCGCGTTCATGGGCGGCCTGTTCTTCGTGACGTTCTACCTGCAGAACGTGCACGGGATGACCCCGATCAAGGCGGGTCTGCACCTCCTGCCGCTCACCGGCATGATGATCGTCGGCTCCCCGCTCGCCGGCGTGCTGATCACCAAGCTGGGCCCGCGTATCCCGCTGGCCGGCGGCATGGCGGCCACCGCGATCGCCATGTACGGCATGTCGACGCTGGACGCGGACACGGGCAGCGCGCTCATGTCCCTCTGGTTCGGCCTCCTCGGCCTCGGTCTCGCGCCGGTCATGGTCGGCGCCACCGAGGTCATCGTCGGCAACGCCCCCATGGAGCTCTCCGGTGTCGCCGGCGGTCTCCAGCAGGCGGCGATGCAGATCGGCGGCAGCCTCGGTACGGCGGTCCTCGGCGCGGTGATGGCCTCCAAGGTCGACAACGACCTCGCGGGCAACTGGAAGGACGCGGGCCTCCCGCCGCTCACCTCGTCCCAGCTGGGGCAGGCCTCGGAGGCGGTCCAGGTCGGCATCGCGCCGGTCGCCAAGGGGACGCCGGAGGCGATCGCCGCGAAGATCGCGGACGTCGCGCACGAGACGTTCATCTCGGGCATGAGCCTGGCCTCGCTGGTCGCGTGTGGGGTCGCGGTGGTGGCGGTGTTCGTGGCGCTGCTGACGAAGCGGGGCGAGAACGCGGAGGCGGGCGCGGGCGTGGGCCACATCTAGGCAGCCGCCTTGTGACGGTCGTGTCGCTCGTGGATCTGACGGAATTTCAACGGACTTCGCCTATCAGGGTGAAGACGCTAAAGATTCCTCGCCCTCGGTGCGCGCCGCAGGTCACAGTGGGGCATGCCCTCCGCAGGGGGCGACAGGTGCTGCGGCGCGCTGCCGGAGGGGGACAGCGCGCCGACAGACCGGCGACGCGGCGATGATTAGGAGCCGCAGCGGGGGTTACCCGTCTCGCTGAACCCCGAACAGACCCCGGGGTTGAGGGAGTTGATGATGGCGGGCTTCGGACACGGAACGCGCAGGTACCCCCGCTCACGTGGCCGGACGTGGTCACGGTCCGGGCCGGATCGCGCGACGCTCGGAATCATCGGAGTCATCTGCGCGATCGCCGGATTCTTCGTGCTGGGGATCATCCTCGGCCCCGTCGCGGTCGTCTGCGGCTGGCTGGCAATGGGCCGTAGTTGGGCGGGCAGCCGCCCGATCCCGGCCCTGGTCGCCTTCGTACTGGGCGCCATCGACACGCTCCTGGCCATCATCTGGCTGGCAGGGGCGGCAACCCCGGGCATCGGACTCTTCTGACCCGGGGCGCGTGAGGGAGGGGCCCCCGGTTGATGGGCCGGGGGCCCGCCTCAGCCCTCGACGGAGGTCTTTCTGAGTGCCGCGACCTCGGCTCGGAGGGCGCGGACCTCCTCGGCCAGCGCTTCGATGGCCTCCGTCTGCCGCCGTTCCTCGATGTCGTCCTTCTCGAAGCGGGCGATGAACCACGTGGCGATGTTGGCGGTCACCACACCGAGCAGTGCGATGCCGGAGAGCATCAGGCCCACGGCGATCATGCGGCCCAGGCCGGTCGTCGGCGCGTGGTCGCCGTACCCCACCGTCGTCATCGTCGTGAACGACCACCACAGTGCGTCACCCAGCGTGCGGATGTTCCCGTCCGGTGAATCACGCTCCACGGACAGCACGGCCAGCGACCCGAACATCAGCAGCCCGACCACGGCCCCCGCGACATACGTGGTCAGCTGGATCTGTGAGGCCATCCGGGCCCGCCGCCCGACGAGTATCAGCGTCGACACCATCCGCAGCAGCCGCAGCGGCTGCAGGACCGGCACCACCACCGCGCACAGGTCCAGCCAGTGCGTCCGCACGAACTCCTTGCGCCGCCGGGCCAGCCCCACCCGCACCACGTAGTCGACGGCGAACGTCCCCCACACCACCCACTCGACCCATGTGCACACGGTCGTCAGCAGATGCCCCGCCGAGTGATCCACGATCGGCACGGCATACGCGACGGCGAACAGCACGGCCAACGCCAGCAAGGGGCGCTGGGTGACCTGCTCCCAACGCCCCTGCGCCGTTTGTTGCTTCATGCCCGCATCGTAGAGACAAGGCACGACGGAACCGCGCGACTACGCGTCTCCGCCGGCAGCCCCAGGATCAGCGGCGGAAACATCCAGCAACTGGTACCGGTCGATCGCCTGCTTGAGCACCGACCGGTCCACCTTCCCCTCCCTCGCCAGTTCCGTCAGCACCGCCACCACGACCGACTGCGCGTCGATGTGGAAGAACCGGCGAGCGGCGCCACGGGTGTCGGCGAAGCCGAACCCGTCCGCGCCCAGGGACTGGTACGTCCCCGGCACCCACCGCGCGATCTGGTCCGGAACCGACCGCATCCAGTCCGACACCGCCACGAACGGCCCCTGCGCACCCGACAGCTTCTGCGTCACGTACGGCACCCGCTGCTCCTCCTCCGGGTGCAACAGGTTGTGCTGCTCCACGGCGACCGCGTCACGCCGCAGCTCGTTCCAGGAGGTCGCCGACCAGACGTCCGCCTTGACGTTCCACTCCTCGCCGAGGATCTTCTGCGCCTCGACGGCCCACGGGACCGCGACACCGGACGCCATGATCTGCGCGGGGATCGACCCCGAACCGCCCTCGGAGAGCCGGTGGATGCCCTTGAGGATGCCCTCGACATCCACGTTCTCCGGCTCGGCCGGGTGCCGGATCGGCTCGTTGTAGACGGTCAGGTAGTAGAAGACGTCCTCGCCGTGCGGATGTTCGGCGTCGCCGCCGTACATCCGGCGCAGCCCGTCCTGCACGATGTACGCGATCTCGTACGAGTACGCCGGGTCGTACGCGACACACCCCGGGTTGGTCGAGGCGAGCAGCTGCGAGTGGCCGTCGGCGTGCTGCAGACCCTCACCGGTCAGCGTCGTACGGCCCGCGGTCGCACCCAGTACGAAACCGCGCGCCAACTGGTCGGCCATCTGCCAGAACTGGTCACCGGTGCGCTGGAAACCGAACATCGAGTAGAAGACGTAGACCGGGATCAGCGGTTCGCCGTGCGTCGCGTAGGCCGAGCCGGCCGCGATCAGGGAAGCCGTGCAGCCCGCCTCCGAGATGCCGTCGTGCAGCATCTGCCCGGTCGGCGACTCCTTGTACGCGAGCAGCAGGTCCCGGTCGACCGCCTCGTACTGCTGGCCGAGCGGGTTGTAGATCTTCGCGCTCGGGAAGAACGAGTCCATGCCGAACGTGCGGTACTCGTCCGGCGCGATCAGTACGAACCGCTTGCCGAGCTCCTTGTCCCGCATGAGGTCCTTGAGGAGACGGACAAAGGCCATGGTCGTCGCGATCGACTGCTGGCCCGAGCCCTTCTTCACACTCGCGTACGTCTTGTCGTCCGGCAGCGCGAGCGGCTTGGAACGCACGACGCGGGTGGGGACGTAACCACCGCACTGCTTGCGCTGGTCGTGCATGTACTGGATCTCTTCCGAGTTCCGGCCGGGGTGGTAGTACGGCGGCAGGCCGGACTCCAGCTCCCTGTCGGAGATCGGCAGGTGCAGCCGGTCGCGGAAGCGCTTGAGGTCGTCGACCGTCAGCTTCTTCATCTGGTGCGTGGCGTTGCGGCCCTCGAAGTTCGGGCCCAGCGTCCAGCCCTTGATCGTCTTGGCGAGGATCACCGTCGGCTGGCCCCGGTGCTCCGTGGCCGCCTTGAACGCCGCGTAGATCTTGCGGTGGTCGTGACCGCCGCGGCCCAGGTGCAGGATCTGGTCGTCGGTCATGCCCTCGACCATCGCGCGCAGCCGCTGGTCGTCGCCGAAGAAGTGGTCGCGGATGTAGGCACCGGACTCGGTGGCGTACGTCTGGAACTGGCCGTCCGGCGTCGTGTTCATCTTGTTGACCAGGAGGCCGTCGCGGTCCTGCGCGAGCAGCGGGTCCCAGGAGCGGTCCCAGATCAGCTTGATCACGTTCCAGCCGGCGCCGCGGAAGACCGACTCCAGCTCCTGGATGACCTTGCCGTTGCCGCGCACCGGGCCGTCCAGGCGCTGCAGGTTGCAGTTGACGACGAAGGTCAGGTTGTCCAGGCCCTCACGGGCGGCGATGGTCAGCTGGCCGAGCGACTCCGGCTCGTCCATCTCGCCGTCGCCGAGGAACGCCCACACATGGGACTTCGACGTGTCGGCGATCCCGCGCGCGTGCATGTACCGGTTCATCCGCGCCTGGTAGATCGCGCCGATCGGGCCGAGGCCCATGGAGACCGTGGGGAACTCCCAGAAGTCCGGCATCGAGCGCGGGTGCGGGTAGCTGGACAGGCCGTTCGGGGCCTTCGACTTCTCCTGGCGGAAGCCGTCGAGGTTCTCCTCGGTGAGGCGGTCGAGCAGGAACGCGCGCGCGTAGATGCCCGGGGAGGCGTGGCCCTGGAAGAAGACCTGGTCGCCGCCGAGGCCGTCGTCCTTGCCGCGGAAGAAGTGGTTGAAACCGACGTCGTAGAGGGACGCGGAGGAGGCGAAGGTGGCGATGTGGCCGCCGACGCCGATGCCGGGGCGCTGGGCGCGGGAGACCATCACCGCGGCGTTCCAGCGGGTCGCGTTCAGGACCTTGCGCTCGATCTCCTCGTTGCCCGGGAAGAACGGCTCGTCCTTGGTGGCGATCGTGTTCACGTAGTCCGTGCTGCGCATCTCGGGCACGGCCACGCGCTTCTCGCGGGCCCGCTCGATCAGCCGCAGCATCAGGTAACGGGCCCGCTCACGGCCGCGCTCGTCGACGGCGGCGTCGAGGGAGTCGAGCCACTCCTGGGTCTCTTCGGGATCGAAGTCAGGAACCTGACTCGGAAGGCCGCCAATGATGATCGGGTTGCGATCGGATCCGGAAGCCACGCTGTTCCTTACCTGTCAGAGGGCTGCTTTGAGCTGCTTTTCGGTATGCCTGCACCGTTCCCCATCGTGTACCTCGGGGAAGCAAACGTCATCTCTACTGAGAGGTAACCGAGACCTACGGAGGCTTTCCCTGGTTCCCAATGCCACAAAGGGGGCAGAAAGGTGTGGTGTAGGTCACTTACGGCCGTGGCGGCGTGCCTGGAGTTGCGGTGACACGGCCAGGAACGTCACCGTTTCGGCGGTCTGAACGGCCGGGTACTTGCGCGATCCGCCCCGCCCGTGTGGACTACGGCCAATGCTTCGCGCACGCGCGTGGCTGAGACGCCCCCAAGCCCTGAACGGGCTCGGGGGTACCCCCGTTCCAAACCATGATCAGGAGGCAACCCGTGAGCGCGACCGCGGACCACGCGGAGACGAGCCCTGCCGTGAGGCTGGGGTTCCAGCCCGAGCAGGTGGTCCAGGAGATCGGCTACGACGAAGACGTAGACCAGGAACTCCGCGAGGCCATTGAGGAAGTCATCGGCAGCGACCTTGTGGACGAGGACTACGACGACGTCGCCGATGCCGTGGTGCTCTGGTTCCGCGACGAGGACGGCGACCTGACCGATGTGCTGGTGGACGCCACCACGTACATCGAGGAGGGCGGCTCGATCCTGCTGCTGACGCCGAAGACCGGCCGTGACGGCTACGTCGAGCCGAGCGACATCTCCGAAGCCGCGACGACGGCGGGCCTGTCCGCCTCCAAGAGCGTCAGCGTGGGCAAGGACTGGAGCGGCAGCCGGCTGGTGACGCCGAAGGCAGCCAAGTCCAAGAAGTAGGCCATCCCGGACGGGCCGAGTGTTCGCTCGGCCCGTCCGTCGGTTTTCGGTGAGCGCTGCGTAGGGTTGGGTCCACCACCCGAACAGCCCCACCGAAAGGGATGTATCCCGATGGCGATCCAGGTCGGCGACAAGGCCCCCGACTTCGAGCTCAAGGACAACCACGGCGCCACCGTGAAGCTCTCCGAGTTCCGTGGCCAGAAGAACGTGGTCCTGCTCTTCTACCCCTTCGCCTTCACCGGCGTGTGCACCGGTGAGCTGTGCGAGGTGCGGGACAACCTGCCGCAGTTCTCCGACCGCGACACCCAGGTGCTCGCCGTCTCCAACGACTCCATCCACACCCTGCGTGTCTTCGCCGAGCAGGAGGGCCTCGACTACCCGCTGCTGAGCGACTTCTGGCCGCACGGCGAGGTCTCCCGCGCCTACGGCGTCTTCGCCGAGGACAAGGGCTGCGCGGTGCGCGGCACCTTCGTCATCGACAAGGAGGGCGTGGTCCGCTGGACCGTCGTCAACGCGCTGCCGGACGCCCGCGACCTGAACGAGTACGTCAAGGCGCTCGACACCCTGTGATTCTTCGGCTCCAAGCCATGCGTGGGGCGGGAACCCGTCACTAGGATCGATTCGTTGATCCGATGTCAAACGCACGGCGGGGCGCCCCGCCCCTGAACCCAATGGAGGACTCGTGGGAGTCAGCCTCAGCAAGGGCGGCAACGTATCGCTGACCAAGGAGGCCCCGGGCCTGACCGCGGTCATCGTCGGTCTGGGGTGGGACGTCCGCACCACGACCGGCACCGACTTCGACCTGGACGCCAGCGCGCTGCTGCTGAACAGCTCCGGCAAGGTCGCCAGCGACCAGAACTTCGTCTTCTTCAACAACCTCAAGAGCCCCGACGGCTCGGTCGAGCACACCGGCGACAACATCACCGGTGAGGGCGAGGGCGACGACGAGCAGATCAAGGTCAACCTCGCGGCCGTCCCGGCCGACATCGAGAAGATCGTCTTCCCGGTGTCGATCTACGACGCCGAGAACCGCCAGCAGTCGTTCGGCCAGGTGCGCAACGCGTTCATCCGCGTGGTGAACCAGGCCGGCGAGGCGGAGATCGCCCGGTACGACCTGAGCGAGGACGCCTCGACGGAGACCGCCATGGTCTTCGGCGAGCTGTACCGCAACGGCGCGGAGTGGAAGTTCCGCGCCATCGGCCAGGGCTACGCCTCGGGCCTGCGCGGCATCGCGCAGGACTTCGGCGTGAACGTCTGAGCGGCAGCCCGGCCGGTCGAACCCTCCGGCGCCGCACCGCCCGTGTGCGGCGCCGGACCCGCAGTACAACCAAACACGCACCGTCTCGGGGAGGACCAGCATCATGGGCGTCACGCTCGCCAAGGGGGGCAATGTCTCCCTGTCCAAGGCCGCACCCAACCTCACTCAGGTGATGGTCGGGCTCGGCTGGGACGCGCGCTCCACCACCGGAGCCGACTTCGACCTGGACGCCAGCGCGCTGCTGTGCAACAGCGGGCGGGTGCTCGGGGACGAGTGGTTCGTCTTCTACAACCAGCTCAAGAGCCCGGACGGCTCGGTGGAGCACACCGGCGACAACCTCACCGGTGAGGGCGAGGGCGACGACGAGTCGATCCTGATCGACCTCTCCAAGGTGCCGGAGCGGTGCGACAAGATCGTCTTCCCGGTCTCGATCCATATGGCCGACGAGCGCGGCCAGACCTTCGGCCAGGTGAGCAACGCCTTCATCCGCGTGGTCAACCAGGCCGACGGCCAGGAACTCGCCCGCTACGACCTCAGCGAGGACGCCAGCACGGAAACGGCCATGATCTTCGGCGAGGTCTACCGCTACCAGGGCGAATGGAAGTTCCGTGCGGTGGGACAGGGGTACGCGTCGGGTCTCCGGGGCATCGCTCTAGACTTCGGAGTCAATGTTTCGTAAAGCCGAGTGCGGCCCGGGGAGACCCGGTCGCCAAGGATTGGGTAGCCCGTGCTTCTGAAAACCTTCGGCTGGTCGTTCGCGATTACCGCGGTCGGCCTGGTCGCGGCGGTCTTCTACGGGGGGTGGGAGGCCTTCGGCATCGTGGCGATCCTCTCCGTTCTCGAGATCTCGCTGTCGTTCGACAACGCGGTGGTCAACGCCGGAATCCTGAAGAAGATGAGTGCCTTCTGGCAGAAGATCTTCCTCACCGTCGGCGTGCTCATCGCGGTCTTCGGCATGCGGCTGGTCTTCCCGGTCGTCATCGTCGCCATCAGCGCCAAGATCGGCCCGATAGACGCGGTCGACCTCGCCCTGAACAACAAGGACCACTACCAGCAGCTGGTCACCGACGCCCACCCGGCGATCGCCGCGTTCGGTGGCATGTTCCTGCTGATGATCTTCCTGGACTTCATCTTCGAGGACCGCGACATCCAGTGGCTGCGCTGGATCGAACGCCCGCTGGCCAAGCTCGGCAAGGTCGACATGCTGTCGGTCTGCATCTCCCTGGTCGTCCTGCTGATCACGTCGTTCACCTTCGCCACCCACGCCCACCAGCACGGCGGCGCCCACGTCGACAAGGCCCAGACGGTCCTGATCTCCGGCATCGCCGGCCTGATCACCTACATGGTCGTCGGCGGTCTCTCCGGTTACTTCGAAGACCGCCTGGAGGCCGAGGAGGAGCGCGAGCACGAGGAGGAGGAAGAGGCCGAGCGCAGCGGCAAGAAGAAGCCGGCCGTCGTCCTGGCCGGCCAGGCCGCCTTCTTCATGTTCCTCTACCTCGAGGTCCTGGACGCCTCGTTCTCCTTCGACGGCGTCATCGGCGCGTTCGCCATCACCAACGACATCGTCCTGATGGCCCTCGGTCTCGGCATCGGCGCCATGTACGTCCGCTCGCTCACCGTCTACCTGGTCCGCCAGGGCACCCTGGACGACTACGTCTACCTGGAGCACGGCGCGCACTACGCGATCGGCGCGCTGGCCGTGATCCTCATGGTCACCATTCAGTACCAGATCAACGAGGTCATCACGGGCCTCGTCGGCGTCGTCCTGATCGGCTGGTCCTTCTGGTCCTCCGTCCGCCGCAACCAACGTCTCGCGGCCGCCGAGGGAAAAGCGACGGACTCGGACGAGAAGACTGAGGTCTCGTCCGGGGTGTGACGCGCCTTCGGGTGAGGAACGCTCTGAGCGGGGCGGCCGGGCCTCCGGCCGCCCCGCCGGTCTTTTTCAAGTCGAATGTGGGGGCGGGAATGGGGTTTTTCGACGGTCTGCTGGGGTCGCGCGCGGCCGAGTTCGACTCCGGCAGCTCGGCCACCAACGCCATCGAGCTGACCAAGCGGCACAACCAGGTCTCACTCACCAAGCAGGGGGCCGCCACCGGGCATCTGCGGGTCAACCTGAACTGGCGGATGCGGACGTCCGACATAGGCGGCTCGCAGCGGGAGTCTCTTTTCCGGCACCCGTTCAAGGCGCTGAAGCCGCCGGAGGTCATGGGGCACAACCAGAGCATGGTCAACGTCGACCTCGACCTGGCGTGCCTGTATGAGCTGGCCGACGGTACCAAGGGCGTCGTACAGCCGCTCGGGAACTACTTCGGGGACGTCAACGCGCCGCCGTACGTCAAACTGAGCGGCGACGACCGGTTCGGGTCGGCGTCCGGGGAGACGATGTACGTCAACCTCGATCATCGGGACGAGATCAAGCGGTTGCTGGTGTTCGTGTACATCTACGACCAGACGCCCGCGTTCGACCGTACGCACGCGATCGTGACGCTGTATCCGAGCAATGGGCCCCGGATCGAGATCCATCTTGACGAGCGGCATCCGCAGGCGCGGTCGTGTGCGGTGGTGATGATCGAGAACGTCAAGGGGGAGCTGGTCGTCCGGCGCGAGGTGAAGTTCGTGTACGGGTTCCAGGCGGAGTTGGATCGGTTGTACGGGTGGGGGCTTCAG
>Ga0075367_10000487_pt1 | contig 14897 bp, 16 predicted proteins | sample EndMethybrTD3032_FD_71399 | JGI IMG/M metagenome (GOLD analysis project Ga0075367, IMG submission 71399) | Populus endosphere microbial communities from Tennessee, USA - Endosphere MetaG P. TD hybrid TD303-2 | ecosystem: Host-associated > Plants > Roots > Endosphere | place: USA: Tennessee... | reverse complement strand
CGGCATGCCGAGCGCTATGATGGCCAGCCATGCGAAGATGGCTTTCGGGTTGGTGACGTGAATGCCGTAGCCGCGAAGCAACAGGCCGCGCTTCGTTAGGCTCTTTTGCACGACGGCCTGCGGCAGGTCATCGTTGGCGCGTACGGCCTTGAAGGCCTTGTAGGCAAGATATAGCAGGTAGATGCCGCCGAAGATCTTCAGGATCTCCAGAGCCATGGCATAGGTCTGGAGGATGGTCGCCAGACCGAGCGCGGCAGCGCAGGCCCAGGTAAACGAGCCGGCGAAGATGCCGAGCGAAATGGTCATGCCCGCCTTTCGGCCATGCGTCATCGACGTCGACACGATTGCCATGATTGCTGGGCCCGGGCTAACGACGGCGATCAAGTAGGCGGCGTAGGCGGGCAGGATCTGCGGCAGGTAAGTCAGGATCTCATGCATCTTGCGTCTCTTGTTCGGCGGTTTGCTTGCCCGTTCTTAGGCGCGGTTCCCGGAGATCGACAAGAGACTGCATCGCGTCCGTTGGCGTAAATATTGTCTCGGTGACGCTTTTCAGCTCTTGCGCCCGGCAATAAAGCGAGCCGTTTCCGCGAGAATGACACTGCGCTCGGCGTAGGGAGCCAGTAATGCTTCAGCCTCGCGGACCTGCACGGCAAGCTTGGCCTCCGCCCATGCCATGCCGTGCATTGCAACCAGCGTGCCTTTGCCGCGGCCGGCATCCTTGCCCGTCGCCTTGCCCATTGTAGCTGTATCGGAGGTGAGATCGAGAACGTCGTCCGCGAGCTGGAAGGCAAGGCCGATCCGCTCGCCGAACTGACGCAATCGCGCGCGATCCTGCGGCGAGGCGCCGGCGATGATGGCACCCGCCTCGCAGGCGAAGCGGATGAGTGCCCCGGTTTTCATGGCCTGCAGCGTCACGATGCCTTGTTCGTCCGGCGCCTGTTTTTCGGCGGCAAGGTCGAGGGCCTGTCCGCCTGCCATGCCTCCGAGGCCCGCGGCGCGTGCCAGTGCCAGCGTCAACGCCACCTTGGCTGCATCAGGCAATTTCGTTTCGGGTGCTGCGATGACGTCAAAGGCATAGGTCAGCAGACTGTCGCCAGCCAGAATGGCGGTCGCTTCATCAAAGGCAATGTGCACGGTCGGTTTGCCTCGGCGCAGATCATCGTCGTCCATTGCCGGCAGGTCATCATGGACGAGCGAATAACAGTGCACGCATTCAAGTGCCGCGCCCACCCTCAGCGCAGCATTCCTGTCGCCGCCGAGTAAAGATGCCGTTTCGACGACAAGGAAAGGTCGCAGCCGCTTACCGCCGTTCAGGACGGCATAGTGCATGGCGGAACACAGCCGCTCCGGCCGGGTGATTTCGTCGTTTAGCACAGGTGGCGAGAGTAGAATATCAAGCACGGCCTCGACCTCGCGCGCCGTGGCGGCCAGTTTGGCTTCGAATGTGTCAGAGCTTGCGTCCATGGCGCGCTGTTTGGCACGAGCCGCCTTCCGCTTGCAACGGAATTGTCGATGGTGCGGCGAAGATTTCCTTTGTCTCTGGCAATGCCAGTTGGCAAACGGTATGGAGGAGAAGGGCAAGAGACTAGGTCGGGGAATTGGACATAACGCCGGAGAGAGAGGACAGCATGACCGTGCCGTTTCACCGGCACGCGCTGCTTTGGCTTAAAGGTCGTCCCGTGATCATGCGCATCGTTCTCGCGCTGGCGACGCTCGTCATCCTTCCGTATGTTCTGATCGTTCTTTACGTGCTGCCCTTCATTCACCCCGTTTCCACGCTCATGCTCCGCGATCTGGTGTTGCTGCGCGGCTACGATCGGCAATGGGTATCGCTCGACGATATCTCGCCGGTCCTCGTCCAGTCGGTGATGATGTCCGAGGATGGACAATACTGTTTCCACGGCGGTGTCGACTGGGGTGAGATGCGGATGCTGTTGGAGGATACGCTGAGCGGTCAGGCCACCCGCGGCGGCAGCACGATCCCGATGCAGACGGTGAAGAACCTGTTCCTGTGGAATAGCCGGTCCTTCGTTCGCAAGGCGTTGGAACTGCCATTGGCTGTGACGGCAGATTTCATCTGGTCGAAGCGACGCCTGATGGAAATTTATCTCAACATTGCGGAGTGGGGACCGGGGATCTACGGTATCGAGGCTGCGGCACGCCACCACTTCAAGGTGCCGGCGTCGAAGTTGACCAGTCGGCAGGCCGCTCTTCTTGCTGTGTCGCTCCCCAACCCCTTCGATCGCAACGCCGGCAAGCCCGGGCGTGGATTGCGACGGCTCGCCAGCCTTATTGAGCGTCGAGCGCGCGGGGCGGGCGATTACATCAGATGCATTTATGATTGATATCGCAATAAGTCGTTGGTGTTCATGAATGTCATCTGGCATTCGTGCTTCAAAAGTATGCACGGAAATCCCGCCACCAATGATTGGATTCTCAGCGATGATTTCTGCCCTTTCGCCTAGCCTTCTGACGTATTCTGCCATTCATAACCCAGCCCTGCCCCGCCATCTCGGGACCCGCTACGACGCGACCGGGACGTTTCTGCGCGAGCCCGGCAATACGGTCGTCTGCCATCTGATCGAGGGATCGCCGTCGCAACAGGCGATCATTCAGGCGCGTGAAAGGTTTCTGGCGATGCCGGAAGCATCTCAGTTCGCCTTCACGCCGATCTCCAGTCTGCACATGACCCTGTTTCAGGGTATCATCGAGTATCGGCGCAGGCTGCCTTATTGGCCAGAGGATGTGGCGCTTGATACCGGGATCGAGCGAATGAGCGAGATCTATGTGGATCGGTTGCAATCCTTCAGGCCGTTCGGCCCGTTCGATATTGAAGTTACCGAAGTGACACCGGTCGGGCTTACCGTGAACGGTATTACGGCAGCGGACCGGCGCGTTATGAAGGAATGGCGTGACGCTTTTGCCGATGTGTTCGGCTACCGACATCCGGATCACGAAACCTATGCGTTTCACATCACATTTTGCTATCCGATGGTACGGCTGCCGGAAGTGGCGCTTCCGGCATGGCAGGCGATGCTCGACGGCACGCTTGCCACACTGCGCGAAAGCGCTCAGGTGATAGAATTGAAGCCTCCGGCCTTCTGCACTTTCGACGATATGAACCATTTTGAGGAGCGGCTTGTGTTCGCGCCTACAGCATAAACGGGAGATTCCATGGACAAGCTCACGCTCTATATCGGCAACAAGAACTATTCGTCCTGGTCGTTGCGGCCTTGGATTGCCATGGCGGCCGCGGGCATTCCCTTTGAGGAGGTGCTGGTTCCCTTCGATTTTGCCGCCGGCAATCCGCGCTTTAGGGAGTTCTCGCCAACGGGGCAAGTCCCTGTGCTTCAGCATGGTGATGTTCGTGTTTGGCAGTCGCTGGCGATCATCGAATATGTTGCCGAGCTTTTCCCGGAAGCCGGGATATGGCCACGGGAGCGTGAGAAGCGAGCCGTCGCGCGCGCTGTTTCAATGGAGATGCTTGCGGGTTTCAGCGCCTTGCGGAACGCTTGCCCGATGAATATCCGGCGGCCAAAGGGCAAGATCGCGCTTGCTGACGGCGTTATGGCCGATGTCACTCGCATCGAGACGATCTGGCGTGACTTGCGCGCCCATTCCGGCGGGCCGTTCCTTTTTGGCGGTTTTTCCGCTGCTGATGCGATGTTCGCGCCGGTTGTCAGTCGTTTCGATGTTTACGACCTGGTATCTGCCGGCGACACGCTAAGCTACATTGCAGCCGTCAAGGCGCATCCCACTTGGAAAAAGTGGGAAGATGCGGCGCGATCCGAGCCCTGGATTGTCGAGGAAGACGAGGTCTGATCCTTGAATCGCAGGAATCTCAAAAAATAAGCTTGGGGACTGGTCAAGTACCCTCAAGGCATGTATAAGCGCGCAAAATTTCCGAAATTGCGATACGTCGTTTCGGCCGCCAGTCTGGCCGTTGGACGTGTTTGCCCGTGAAGTGGAGTAAGAGAAATGGCTGTACCGAAGAGAAAAACGAGCCCGTCCAAGCGCGGTATGCGCCGCTCTGCAGACGCGCTGAAGGCTCCGACCTACGTTGAAGACAAGAACTCCGGCGAACTGCGTCGCCCGCATCATATCGATCTGAAGACCGGTATGTATCGTGGCCGTCAGGTTCTGACGCCGAAGGAAAGCGCATAATACATTTGCGTTCTGCCTGAGTAGGACTTGCGAGGTCGGCCCTGTGCCGACCTTTTGCTTTTTCACATGGCAAATACCTTCTTCTGATGTCTTGAAGTGATGCGGCCGTTTACGGCACTATTCTCCGGTTGAGGGGAGCTGTGCCATATGTTTAATGCCGTGCCACTGATGATTATTCCATTCATCCTTTACAATATGTCGATGCTGGGATTGATGGGCAGCGGCGGGCTTCCCTCGCTGGAAAACGATGTCATCGTTCTTTCGATGATTTCGGGAGCCATGTGGAGCATGTCGCTCGGCGACCTGTTCATCGTCATCGCGCTTGCGGTGCTATTCTTCGAAATACTGAAGGCGACGCGCAATGGTGGCGGCAGTCTGGCCAATCACATGTTGTCGATGCTCGTCTTCATAGCCTTCCTGGTCGAGTTTCTCCTCGTCCAGGATGCGGCCACCCAGGTTTTCTTCATTGTGATGACAATTGCGTTGATCGATGTGATTGGCGGCTTTGCCGTATCCATTCGCACCGCCGGGCGCGATGTTTCGATCGGGCTCTAAAGCTTAGAGACTATCGAGTTTGTTCTGAAGCGCGCGCAGCTGTTCCTTCAGTTCATCGATGTCCTTTGCTTCCGCTTTGCGGCTTTCCTTGGCCGGCGGTGTCATGAACGGCGAGAACATCTGCATGGCTTGCTGGAACATTTCGGTATTGCGACGGACCTGGTCTTCGACCATCTGCATCGGCAGTTGCAGATTCTTGCCGATGGGCGTTTCGCCGAATGCACGCGTTACCTGCTCGCGCATCTGCGCCTGCTGTTCGGTAAAGGCGCGCATGGAATGTTCCAGGAAGCTCGGAACGACCATCTGCATCTGGTCGCCGTAGTAAGTAATCAGCTGGCGAAGGAACGAGATCGGCAGCAGTGTGTTGCCCGTCTTTGATTCCTGTTCGAAAATGATCTGCGTCAGTACAGAGTGGGTAATGTCGTCGCCGCTCTTCGCGTCTTGAACTGTAAAATCCTCCCCCTTCTTCACCATCTCCGCCAGGTCTTCCAGCGTCACATAAGTGCTGGTGCCTGTGTTGTAGAGGCGGCGATTGGCGTATTTCTTGATTACGATCTGCCCGTCATTCTTCGCCATATCAGTCTCCCGAAGCCCGTCTGATTATTATGGAAATTCCTCCACCTAGGAATGTAGACGCAAACGAAGGCCAGTGACAATCTCTTTGTGCGATGCGGCAACCCCTTTTACGACTGAGATAATTTGTCTCAATGTAAGCAATTACTAAAATTGAATGATGGAGTCTTGTCGTTTGACTCGGCGATGAAGCTTTGTCAGGTTCGCTCCATATCAGGTGGAGTTAACGAGGAGATCGTCATGTCGAGTTCAACCATCGTCATCGCTAGTGCAGGTCGCACTGCCGTTGGCTCATTTAATGGCGCCTTCGCCACCGTTCCAGCCCATGAACTGGGCGCGGCCGCGGTCAAGGGCGCGCTGGAGCGTGCAGGAGTCGACGCTGGTGAGGTCGATGAAGTCATTCTCGGCCAGGTTCTTGCTGCTGGCGAAGGGCAGAACCCGGCCCGACAGGCGGCCATGAAGGCAGGTGTTCCCAAGGAAGCGACTGCCTGGGGCGTCAATCAGCTCTGCGGCTCCGGACTTCGCGCCGTCGCGCTCGGTATGCAGCAGATTGCGCTCGGTGACGCAAAGATCATCGTTGCGGGCGGCCAGGAGTCGATGTCGATGGCGCCGCATGCGGCGCATCTTAGGAGCGGCGTCAAAATGGGCGACATGAAGATGGTCGACACCATGATCAAGGACGGCCTGACGGATGCTTTCTATGGATACCACATGGGCATCACCGCCGAAAACATTGCGCGCCAGTGGCAGCTCTCCCGCGAAGAACAGGACAGATTCGCCGTCGCGTCGCAGAACAAGGCGGAAGCCGCGCAAAAGGCCGGCCGTTTCGCGGATGAAATCATTCCTTTCGTCATCCAGACGCGAAAGGGCGATGTAACGGTCGACGCCGATGAATACATCCGTCACGGCGCAACGCTCGACTCGATGGCCAAACTGCGGCCCGCCTTCGACAAGGATGGCACGGTTACCGCGGCGAATGCATCCGGGCTGAACGATGGCGCCGCCGCAGCCGTGCTGATGACCGAGGCCGAAGCCTCTCGCCGTGGCATCCAGCCGCTCGCCCGGATCGTTTCCTGGGCGACGGCAGGTGTTGATCCGCAGGTTATGGGGACGGGTCCGATTCCGGCATCGCGCAAGGCGCTGGAGAAGGCAGGCTGGTCTGTCGGCGATCTCGACCTCGTCGAAGCAAACGAGGCCTTTGCCGCACAGGCCTGTGCGGTTAACAAGGATCTCGGCTGGGATCCTTCGATCGTCAACGTCAATGGTGGCGCGATTGCGATCGGCCATCCGATTGGCGCGTCCGGTGCGCGGGTGCTCAACACGCTCCTCTTCGAGATGAAGCGCCGCGGCGCGAAGAAAGGATTGGCGACGCTGTGCATCGGTGGCGGCATGGGCGTCGCAATGTGCTTTGAGGCCCTTTGAATAGCAGGCAATCTAACCATAACCTGAGCCTCGCAGGACAGCGGGGCCTTCAAATGAGGGAGCGGAACATGAGCAGAGTGGCTGTTGTCACTGGTGGTACTCGCGGCATTGGCGCGGCGATTTCCGTCGCGCTGAAGAATGCAGGCTATACGGTTGCCGCGAACTACGCCGGCAATGATGAGAAGGCGAACGCCTTTCACAGCGCTACAGGTATTCCCGTCTTCAAATGGGATGTTTCCGACTACACATCATGCGGTGAGGGCATCGCGAAGGTCGAGGCTGAGCTGGGGCCGATCGATGTCCTTGTCAACAACGCCGGTATCACGCGGGACGCAATGTTCCACAAGATGACGCCTCAGCAGTGGCACGAGGTCGTCAACACCAACCTCACCGGTCTCTTCAATATGACGCACCAGGTCTGGGGCGGCATGCGCGACCGAAGCTACGGGCGGATCGTCAACATCTCCTCGATCAACGGCCAGAAGGGCCAGATGGGGCAGGCAAACTATTCCGCTGCCAAGGCAGGCGACCTCGGTTTCACCAAGGCACTTGCGCAGGAAGGTGCTGCCAAGAACATCACCGTCAACGCGATCTGCCCAGGCTATATCGGGACGGAAATGGTCCTTGCGGTTCCGGAGAAAGTGCTGAACGAGCGGATCATTCCGCAGATTCCGGTTGGCCGCCTCGGTGAGCCGGAGGAGGTGGCGCGCTGCGTCGTCTTCCTGGTTTCGGACGACGCCGGTTTCATCACCGGATCGACGCTGAGCGCCAATGGCGGCCAATTATTCGTTTAGCGGATGGACGCTGTAAGGCCGTTATCGTGGCTCTCGATCTGCTGCGAATAGCGGCCTTGATGGCTGCGCGCGTCGTATGGATTCAAGTACGCGGCGTAGGCCGCCATGGCGATCGTCAATATTGCGGCTGCACCGATAATCCTGGTCATTGCCCTGCACTCCAAATTCCCCGCAATGCATTGGTCGTTCAACCCGGTGTCGATATTGGGGCCGATTTGAGGAATTATTTGGCTGTCTTTCAGCTCTTTGGGTGGCGTCTTGCTTTAGCCCTGACCGGCACCTTTTGCATTGCGTGGTCTTCGCCACGAAGAGCGGCGGCGGCAGTTGTCACGAAGGCGGCCGCAATGAGGATGGCGACCGCTGAATTCAAGATGATCTGAGTCATGGGACTATTCCTTTCCAAGCCGGCGGGACATCGCCTCGCCGCTGTTCTTGAAAGAAATATGCGCCTGACCCTCACGGTCCGATAGATTGAACTTTAGCGACCGACTGTCGGCGTGGCGTTGACAATCGAGCGCCGAGCGCTATCAAAGATGAGGATTGCGCGGTCGGTACTTCTTCACCAGTCGCTGATTCACCGCCGCAGCGCCGGGCATATTGGCGCTGAGATAAATCGGTGCGTCGCCGTCCTTCGACAATTCCGAGGCGACTTCGGCAAAGATGGCGTTGAGGACCGTCGCACCGATGGCGGTCGAAATCGGACCGACCTTTAGCTCTGTACCTGGAAGCTCAATCACCGCATCGCCGGGAGGAAGGCCGTTGTCCAGCACGACATCGGCGATGTCCGCGAGGCGGCGCCGGCCGTTCGCAACAGTACTCGAATAGGAGACGGAGGTAATCGCGATCACCTTGGCGCCGATCTCGCGGCCATAATCGGCGGCTTCGATCGGCGCTGCATTCACACCGGAGTTCGACGCGATGATGATGACGTCGCCCCGTTGCATGCCGTAGCGTTCCAGCACCGGCCGCACCAATCCTTCCGTGCGCTCATAGACGGAGCTGATCACCGCGCCCTCGTGCAACATCGCGGAGCCGACGAGAATCGGAACGGTAAAAGCGAGGCCACCGGCTCGATAGTGTACCTCTTCCGCCAGCATATGCGAGTGTCCGGTGCCGAACACATAGACCCGCTTATCGTTGCGCGCGGCTTCCAGGATCGCATTCGCCGCCAAAGCCATGGGCTCGGCAAGCTCCGTCTTCAAAGTCTCGAGCCGGCCAATCAGATTGGAAAAATAGGCATCGGTGATCGCTGTCATCACGTCCTCGATTCTAGGCTGATTCGCCATTGATGAAGGTCCGCGTGACCTCCAGGGCGTCGGTCAGATGCACCAGATCGGCCCGGGCACCTGGCGAAAGGTGGCCGTGGTCTTCAAGACGCAGGAAGCGCGCCGGGTAAAGCGTCGCCATGCGAAGGGCCTCCGCGAGCGCTAGTTCCAAATAGGTGACGCCATAGCGAATGGTGGATGCCATATCGACATCGGAACCGGCAAGCGTGCCATCGGACAGAACCAGCTTCGAGCAGAACCCGCCTCTTTCGCGTCGGACCGTGCGGCCATTCAGCGTGAAGGAGTCGCGCTCCGAACCAACCAGCGACATCGCATCGGTGACGAAGAAGAGCTTGCCTTCGCCCCGCTTGGCGCGAAGAGCGGTTCGAAGCGCCTTCGGATCGACATGGTGGCCATCCGCGATGATGCCACACCAGACCGACGGATGATCGATGGCCGCGCCGACGAGGCCAGGCGCCCGGTGGCCGAGCTGGCTCATGGCATTGAAAAGATGGGTGACGCCACGCGCGCCGGCGTCGAAGCGCGCCTCCGCCGCCTCACTGGAGCAATCGGAATGGCCAATGCTGACGGTGACGCCGGCTTCGCTGAGTTCGCGCACCTGTTTCGCCGTGACCTGCTCGGCCGCCATCGTCACCAGCAGGGTACCAATCGCTTCCTTGGCCGCGATGAAGGCTTTCACATCGCTGTCTTCGACCGGACGCATGAGTTCGGCAAGATGGGCACCCTTGCGCGCCGGTGCCAGATGCGGACCTTCAAGATGGAGACCCGCGACGCCGCGGTTCGTCTTGACCGCCTCCTTGGCCGCCTCGATCGCCGTGGCGGTTGCGACCGCGGTATCGGTGATCAGTGTCGGCAACAGTGCAGTCGTGCCGTAAGGGCGATGACCTTCGGCAATCATGTACATGGAGGCTGCCGATGGCTCGTCGTTGAGCATGCGGCCGCCGCCGCCATTCACCTGCGCATCGATGAAGCCTGCCGAAAGGACGCCGCCCTCCAGGCGCGTGTGCTCGCCCTCCGGCAGTTCGCATGTCGCCGCAATGGCCTCGACGCGTCCGTCCGAGACAATGAGCGCCTTGTCGTCGTGGAAGCGTTGACCGTCGAAGATCCGGGCGCCGGAGAAGATCTTGCGAACCATCACATCGTCTCCGTGACCTTGAGCAGGTTGGCTGGCTTGTCCGGGTCGAAGCCCTTGCGGCGCGTGACCGATTCGATCAGGCGATAGTAGACAAGCAGCGAAACGAGCGGGTCGAGCAGGCCGCTTCCCGTCGTCGGCACCTGCAGATTGATGCCTGAGACAGGCTGGGCCGAGAACGGCACGGTGGTTGCTCCGAGTTTCCGCAGCCGCTCAAGCGCCTGGACGTTGTTGGCGAATGCCGGATCATCAGGCGTAAAGGCGACAATCGGGAAGCCCGGTTGAACAAGGCGCATCGGGCCATGCATCAGTTCTGCAAGCGAAAAGGCTTCCGCATGGAGGCCTGCCGTCTCCTTGGCTTTCAATGCTGCCTCGAGTGCAATGGCGAAAGCGGGGCCGCGGCCGGCAGTATAGAGCGAGCTGGCGTCGAAAAGAACATCCTCTGCTGCCTTCGTATCGATCCCGCTGGTTGCCTGGAGTGTTTCCGGTAGCTTTTCCAAGGAGGCATGCAGATCGCGCTTGCCGCTGATGGCAGCGGTGACACCAGAAAGTGCTGCGACCGAGGCGATGAAGGACTTGGTCGCTGCCACGCTCTTCTCTGGGCCTGCATTGAGGCCGAGAACGATGTCGGCCTGCTTGGCGAGCGGGCTGTCAGTGACGTTGACGACGGCGATCGTCGTTGCTCCGCCATGCTTTGCAGCATCCTGCAAGGCAATGATGTCGGGGCTCGCGCCGGATTGCGACACCGTGAAATGGATGCCGCCTCTCAGGTGCAGAGACGCGCCATAGACCGATGCGATCGACGGGCCAACCGAGGCGACCGGAACGCCACAAGTGATCTCGAACAGGTATTTGAAAAAAGTCGCGGCATGGTCCGAAGAGCCGCGTGCCGCCGTCGTCACGACGTTCGGAGCGCCTGATGCAAACAGCTTTGCAATTTCGTCGAAGACAGGCTTTTCTTTCTGAAGCAGCGTTGCGACGACCTCCGGCGACTGGCCGGCTTCCTGCAACATCAGCGAATGGCTCACACTCATAGGTCATCTCCGATTCTTAATTCTGCAACAAAATCATATGCATCGCCACGATAGTGGGAGCGGGTGTATTCGACGACACGCTGGTCTTCCAAGCGTGACACGCGTTCGATCAGCAACGCAGGCGCGCCGGCCTTCACGTCGAGCGCGGCCGCAGACGATGGGTCGAGCGTCACAGCCGTGAGTCTTTGAAGCGCTCGAACGGGGCGGTGGCCGCTCGCCGTAAGTGCTTCGTAGAGAGACCCCTCGCCACCGCCATTCTCTCCGAGGAATTTTATCGGTACGACAGCGCGCTCGATGGCAAGCGGCAACCCGTCGGCAAGGCGCAGACGATCAAGACGGAGGACCGGTTCATCAAGCCCCAGGCCAAGCAGGAATGCTTCCTCCGGAGATGGCGTATTGACCGTCCGAGACAGGATCCTTGCGGCAGGAGCGCGACCGCGCGAGCGCATGTCGGCAGAGAATGAGGAAAGCCGCCACAGCGACTGCTCCATCCGCTCGACCTTGCTCGAAACGAAGGTGCCGCTTCCATGCCGCGACTCCAACGTGCCTGAATTCATCAGATCGCGATAGGCGGTCCGAACGGTCACGCGTCCGACCTTCAGGGCTTCTGCCAGATCGCGCTCGCCGGGAAGCGCCGTTCCGGGTTTCAGCAATCCTTCCTGGATCAGCCCGGTCAGCGCCTGTGCCAACCGCTTGTATAGCGGCCCGGTAAGCGCCTCGTCGCGCAGGCCACGGCTGTTCAGCTCCGCCATCAGACTGGTTCTATCCATGTCCGAATAATAGAACCTATTTAGAACCAATCGCAAGCAGGAAAATCAGCCTGAAAAGAAAAACCCTCGCAGCGATCTGCAAGGGTTTGTTTCTTCGAGCAGAAGGGGAGAGCGTTAGCTCTTCGAGAAAATGTAGTCCGTTTCCTGACGCAGGACTTCGCCCGGGCGCAGAACCGCATTGGGGAAGCCCTCGTGATTGATTGCATCCGGCCAAACCTGCGTTTCCAAGCAGAAGCCAGCGAAGGGCCCGTACTTGCGCCCGTCGAGGCCGGGCACCGGCACGTTGAGCTTGAAAGCGGCATAGAACTGTACGCCGGGCTCCGTCGTGCGGACCTCCAGCGAAACGCCTGAGTTCAGGCTGCGGGCAAGCGCGACGGACCGCTTGGCTGTCCGATCCTTGGAAAGGCAGAAATTGTGATCGTAAAGCGCCTGCTCGCTGCCGTCGAACCGCTTCATCGGCGACATCTCGCGGAAGTCGAAGACCGTTCCGGCAACGGCTCGTATCTCGCCCGTGGGAACCTGCAGTTCGTCGGTGACGAGGTAGGCGTCGGCGGCGATCATGATGTCATGGCCGAGGGCATCGTCGCGGCCGTCGAGGTTGAAATAGGCATGCTGGCAAACGTTGGCGATCGTCGGCTGATCACTGGTCGATTCGTAGGCAACGGAGAATTCGCCGTTGCCATGCACCCAGTAGGTTGCCTGGATGGTGCAGTTGCCCGGATAGCCGGCGCGGCTGTCCGGATCGACGATCTTCAGCACAACACGGTCGACATCATGCTCGACGATCGTCCAGTTTTGTTTGGCAATGTTGTCTCTGCCACCATGAAGATGGGTTACGCCCTTCTCGTTGAGATCGAGTTGATAGCTCTTCCCATCCAGCGTGAACTTGCCGCCACCGATGCGGTTTGCGCAGCGCCCGGGCGTCGCGCCAAAATAGGAGGAGTGAGCGGGGTAACTGTCGAAATCGTCGAAGCCGAGCAGTAGCGGGGCATCGTGGCCGTCGAGGCGGAGATCCTGAATGACAGCACCCCAGGTGATGATCTTGGCCGTCAGGCCGCCACCCTTGATTTCGACGCGATAGACGCTCTCTCCCGACTTGGTCTGCCCAAAAACTTCTCGTTTCAACATTTCCGCCATAGCGACCGTCCAGACATTTCTTCGATTTGAGGCAGGAACCTGCCCCCATTTGCCGCAAACCGCAACCGGTGTGCGGCAAAAAAGAAACGCTGGTCAGCCGCTCGTGCCGATATCGTTCAGATCGTAGGGCGTGGTCTGGTAGATCTCGTTGATCCAGTTGCCGAACAACAGATGCGCGTGGCTGCGCCAGCGGTTTTGCGGCGTTAGCGACGGATCGTTGTGTGGGAAGTAGTTGTGCGGCATCTTGATCGGCACGCCGGCGTTCACGTCGCGGAAATACTCGTCGGAGAGCGACGTTGAATCGTACTCCACGTGATTGAACATATAGAGCCGCTTGCCCTTCCGCTCATGCACGAGGCAGACACCCATTTCGCTGGATTCCATCAGGATCTCCAGGCTTTCCGACTTCTCGATGTCGCCGCGGCGAACCTCGGTCCAACGCGAAACAGGGACCTCGAAATTGTCCGAGAAGCCGTTCAGGTAGACAGACGACGGTTTCAGGTTCCGGTGTCGGTAGACGCCGAAGGCCTTCTCCTTGAGTTCGTACTTGGGAACACCGTGGAAGTGATAGATCGCGGCCATGGCGCCCCAGCAGACGTTCATCGACGAATGGACGTTGGTTTCCGTCCAGTCGAAAATCTGCTGCATTTCGCCCCAATAGTTCACATCCTCGTAGGGCAGCGTCTCGATCGGCGCGCCGGTCGTGATGAAGCCATCGAATTTGCGGTGCTTCACTTCCTCCCACGTCTGGTAGAAGGCGAGAAGATGGTCTTCCGAGGTATTTTTTGCTTTGTGGTTGCCTACACGGATGAGCGAAAGCTCCACCTGCAGCGGAGAGGCGCCGACCAAGCGGGCGATCTGCAATTCCGTCTTGATCTTGTTCGGCATGAGATTGAGAAGCCCGATCTGCAGCGGCCGGATGTCCTGACGGATAGCCACCGTCTCGGTCATCACGCGCACGCCTTCCTGAACCAGGGTTTCGAACGCAGGCAAGGTATCGGGGATCTTGATGGGCATTGCGGTCACTCGATCAAAACAACGAATATATCGCTATCGGTCCGCACGCGGCCCTTTAGCAACTTCTTTAACGTGGCTGCAAGCCGGCCGGCCAAATCACCACGGAGTGTCTTAAATAGCGTCACTCGATCCGCGAATCAATTGCTCAAACGAAGGGTGGGATCAACATGAAGTCACCGCCGCGTTAATGACTGCTAGAATCTGTTGGTAGACACAGCGAATCACCATGTTTATTGAAGTAGAATGACGGCTAGGGACGCGTAATGGCAGATGACCTCGAAGGCAGGCCAAGCATTCAAGGGCAGGACAGAGTAGGATACGACCTGAGCCTAGGCTATCGCTTGAGGGTCATGTTCTCGGCTTTCTGGCATTCGCCCGTGCGCGGAAGGGTCCTCGTGATCGCGACGGCGCTGATCGCCATCATTCTCGCCACTGCCTATGCGACCGTCATCCTCAACCAATGGAACGCGCCCTTTTATGACAGCATCGCTCGGCGCGACCTGCATGGGTTCTTCCATCAGTTGAAGGTCTTCGCACTGATCGCGGGCATGCTGCTATTGCTCAACGTCATGCAGGCCTGGCTAAATCAGATGACCGCTCTCTACATGCGCGAAGGTCTGACACGCGATCTCGTCAGCCAGTGGCTCCAGCGCAAGCGTGCGCTTCGGCTTTCTGCCAGCGGCCTCATCGGCGTCAATCCCGACCAGCGCTTACACGAAGATGCCCGTAACCTAGCGGAAAGCACGACGACTTTGATGATCGGGCTGGTGCAGGCGACGATCCTCCTCATCAGTTTCATCGGTGTGCTATGGGACTTGTCCAGCGGCTTTGTCTTCCGTTTCGGCACTCACGCCTTTTCCATTCCGGGCTATATGGTCTGGGCCGCAATCTTCTATGCGGCATCCGCATCCATTCTCAGCCAGCTGGTGGGACGCAAGCTTGTGAAGCTCAATGCAGACCGCTTCTCGAAGGAGGCGGAACTTCGCTTTGCGCTGATGCATGCCAACGAGAAC
>Ga0075367_10000485_pt1 | contig 14906 bp, 13 predicted proteins | sample EndMethybrTD3032_FD_71399 | JGI IMG/M metagenome (GOLD analysis project Ga0075367, IMG submission 71399) | Populus endosphere microbial communities from Tennessee, USA - Endosphere MetaG P. TD hybrid TD303-2 | ecosystem: Host-associated > Plants > Roots > Endosphere | place: USA: Tennessee... | reverse complement strand
GATATTACCGCCTGACTGGCAATTATTGTCGCAATCGTTGCCATTACGACCATGGGCAATAGAGCCCAGCTGGGATACAGCAGGAAAAAAGGGTTCTCCAGCGCATCGGGTTCTTGGATGAGTAACGCGCCCTGCCCCAGGTAATTAAGGGCCAGCGCTGGGAACACCAGCGCAAACCACGCTGTTCGGATGGGCTCTCGGCCGAAGTGGCCCATATCGGCGTAAAGCGCTTCGGCGCCCGTAACCGCCAGGAAGACTGCGCCGAGCGCGAGGAGGCCAGCTGTCCCGTGACTGGCCAGAAAACCAATGCCGTAGCCAGGGTTTAGAGCTCGAAAGACGCCGGGATGAGCAGTGATGTGTAACAAGCCGCCAACGGCCAATGCCGCGAACCATATAACCGTGATGGGGCCGAAATATGCAGCAACACCAGCGGTACCGAACCTCTGTACTGCAAAAAGACAAATGAGAATAGAAATGGCGAGAGGCACCACAAAAGGCTCAAAGGCCGGAGTCACTAATTTCAGCCCTTCAACTGCAGAAAGCACCGAAATTGCGGGTGTGATAATTGCATCACCATAAAACAGCGATGCTCCGACCATTCCGAAGATGATTATCGGCCCTCCACTCCTCCGAAAGGTGCGTTGGGCAAGGGTGACCAAAGACAAGGTGCCACCTTCGCCGTTATTGTCGGCGCGCAGAACCAGAATAACATACTTTATGGAAACTATGAGAATTAGAGCCCAGAGTATTAGAGACAGAACCCCATAAATCATATCTTGGGTGAGCGTCCCGCCACCCTTGGCTGCAGTGAGTGACTCTTTCAGAGCATATAAAGGACTAGTGCCGATATCCCCATATACGACGCCAATCGAGCCAAGCGTGAGAGTCCAAAAACTCGCAGTCGAGCTAGCCGCGGCGGGATGCGTAGTCTCGGTTCTTAACACGCGCGCCTCTTGCGCAAACAATGATCAAAACGCTTTCTTCTTCCCCCAGTTCGTTCGGCTGCGGGGCAGGTCTCTCGCGAGGGGGATCTAGATGCTCACTGCCATTGATGCCCAATTGTTACGCGTTGTGGACTACGTCGCAATGTCGGAAAGGACCTCGGCGACGATGGTGCATTAACGACTATCTGGCAGATCAAACCAGATGAATTTCTGCAGTTACTCGAACTTCGTCCATGGACTGGCATAGGCTTTCTGCTGCTGGTCGGTTTGATGGCGGCCACCGTCTGGGGCTGCTTGTATCGGAAATTGTGGGGCTGGCGAATGGCGATCGCCATATTTGCGGCCAATGGTTTAGGTGATACCACGACGATCATCACCGGCCGCATTTGGGAAGGCCTCATCGGCGTGACAGTGACAGTTGCGATCGTATTTTGGCTGACGCGTCCCCAGGTGAAGGCCGCATTCCAATAGCTTGGATTAGACTCACAAAAGCAGGAGCAACCTCGGTTCTAACTAGTAGATCATTGTGCGGCTTGCCATTAGGTCGGCGCACACCTCAACTTCTCACGCCTAACATATCCGAGGCCCCAATGCTCGATTCTGCATCCGCTGGCGCACGCCGGCGTCCTGCGTCAGTGCTCAGAGAACTTCTCGCCAGCGAAGCCGGCGGTGGTGTCGTACTGATGGTCTCGGCCGCTGGGGCTCTCGTCCTCGCCAATTCGCCGATTGCACATGGCTATTTCAGCCTCCGCGATAGCTACATTGCCGGAATGAGCGTCTTGCACTGGATCAACGACGCGCTGATGGCAGTGTTTTTTCTGCTTGTCGGCTTGGAGATAAAGCGCGAGTTCCTGGACGGACAACTGGCCACCTTCCGGCGCCGAATATTGCCCGGCATTGCCGCTGCCGGCGGGATGATCGCACCGGCACTGTTCTACGTTGCGATCAATGCGTCCACTCCCGAAACGCTCCGCGGCTGGGCTATTCCCACGGCGACCGACATCGCGTTTGCCCTCGGTGTGCTTGCGTTGCTGGGAACACGCGTGCCAATATCGCTGAAGATATTTCTGACAGCCTTGGCAATTATTGACGATCTGGGCGCAGTCGCGATCATCGCCGTTTTCTACACAGCCGATCTCTCGCTGGTTTGGTTCGGCGCGGCAGCTCTGACGTTGGTGGCGCTTGTCGGCCTCAACCGAGCTGGCATCGAGCGTTCCTTGCCCTATTTCGTTCTGGGTGTCGTTCTCTGGTACTTCACTCTGAAATCGGGCGTCCACGCGACGATCGCCGGCGTAGCTCTTGCCGCGACGATACCTTTGAGGCCATCACTCGGTCGTCCCGAGGATGCGAAGTCGCTGCTCCATTTTTGGGAGCATGCGCTGCATCCCTGGGTCGCGTTCATCATCATACCGATATTCGGCTTCGCCAATGCGGGCGTTCAGTTTTCCGGCATGGGATGGTCGGTGGTACTGGCTCCGGTGACGCTGGGAATTGCAGCTGGGCTTTTTGCCGGCAAGCAGTTGGGGGTGTTCCTCACCACGCTGGCCGCAATCAAGCTCAGGCTTGCGGATCAACCGGCAAATGCATCATTGGCACAGGTTTACGGTGTTTCGCTGCTCTGTGGCGTTGGTTTCACGATGAGCCTGTTTATTGGGATGCTCGCCTTTCCGACCTCCCCTGAGCTGGAGAGCCAGGTGAAGGTCGGCGTGCTATTGGGCTCGACCTTATCGGCAATCGTCGGTGCCGTGATCCTGTTGTTGACGCCATGCCAGCCCGAGGTGGCTTCGTAGTATCGGCACACGCCGGAGAGCGGTCTTCGGCCAGGATGATGCGGTCCTGATCGAGTTTTTTTGCGACAGCAGATCTCATGATCGAGTTCGAGCTCTCTGCTACTCGAATTTTATGCTGAGAGCGGCAGTTCCTAATCGATATTTTATGTGAGGAGGTTCTTCCTACCGCGTCCGATGACAGAGTCACCGGCAGAGCATTGCAATATCGAGGGGTCTTCGCCGGCTGCTAACGGCCGGTGACTGATGGTGGGTATCGCTTATGCGCGTTTTGTTGGCGTTCGCCGCGTTCGCGGCTGCGGCCCTGGTCGCTTGGTGGGGTTGGCAGCCTGTGACGGTTTCGATCGTGGCCCCCTATCGAGGCGACGCGGCGGAAATCGTTTATGCAAGCGGTGTCGTTGAGCCGCGTATCTGGGCCAAAGTAACGCCTCTTGTACGCGAACGGATCGTCGAACAATGCAACTGCGAAGGCTCCAAGGTCTCTAAGGGCGACGTGCTCGCTCGTCTTGATGCCACAGAGGCGCAGGCTGCTTTGGCGGAACTGGAAGCGCGGCTGAGCCTTGCGCAGGAGGAGCTAAGACGCCTGTCTGTACTTGCTGAAAAGAACGCCGCCAGCCAGCAATCCCTCGACAGGGCGCGCAGCGAGTTCGTACAGCTCCAGGCGCTGGTTGCCGGTCAGAAGGCACGGCTCGATAGCTATGTCCTGCGCGCTCCAAGTGCTGGCATGGTGCTGCGGCAGGACGGCGAGGTGGGCGAAGTTGCGGAACTCGGCACCGTCCTCTTCTGGGTCGGCGAACCCACCCCGCTCGTAGTGGTGGCGGATGTCAACGAGGAAGATATTCCTCGGGTTAAAGCCGGTCAGCGCGCGCTGATGCGATCCGATGCTTTCCCGCAGCAGAAGCTGGACGCTTCTGTCGAAAGCATCACACCGAAGGGCGACCCTGTCACCAAGACCTATCGCGTCTATTTCCGTCTGCCTGACGACACCCCGCTGCGCATCGGGATGTCGACAGACGTTAACGTCATCACGCGTGTGTCCGAGAATGTGCTGCTCGTCCCGTCCGTCGCCATACAGGGCAACGATGTTTTTGTGGTCGAGGGAGGCCGAGCACGCCGCCGCACGGTGGAGGCGGGCATTCGAGGGATCAACGGCATCGAAGTGCTTTCAGGACTGGACGAGAAAGCAGCCATCATCTCGCCCTACCCGCAGAATCTCACCGACGGTGCGCGGGTGAGCACCATGACCGACGCCAAGGAATGACGGGCATGCGCCTCATTCTCGAGATCGCGCTTACGCATATTGTCGGCCGCGGGCGCCAGACCATCGTTGCGATTCTCGGCGTGGCCGTTGGCGTCGGCTTTTCCATTGCGATGGCGGCGCTGATGCAAGGCGGCCAGGACAATTTCGTCGAGCAACTCGTCAACACCATGCCGCATGTGCAGATCACCGACGAGCAGCGCCATGCGCGCCGCCAGCCGGCCGAGACGGTGTTCGATGCCGTGGCGATCTTTGGCCTGCGGCCGCGCGATGACCGCCGCGGCATCATCAACCCCACCGCCGTTCTGTCATGGCTAAGGGGCTGGGTGCCTGGCCGCATCGCGCCCAATCTCAAGACCCAGGCCGTCATCCGCTATTCTGGCCGTGACGTCGGCGCGAGCGTCATTGGCGTCGAGCCGGATACCGAACGGGGCGTTTCGCCGATTGTTGACGACTTCACCGAGGGCAGCTTCGGTGCCCTGGATGCTGGCGGCAACAACATCATTGTCGGCGATGTCATGGCCCGGCGTCTTGGCGCGAACCTGGGCAATACCCTTACGGCGGTTTCTTCCGAGGGACTTACCCGCAATTTCAAGATCGTCGGGCTGTTCCATACCGGCACCACGGCACGGGATGAGGGCGAGGCTTATGTCCTTCTGAAGAACGCGCAGATCCTCAGCGCGCGGCCAAACGCCATCAATGATATCCGGATCAAGTTGCTCGACCCGAACGCTGCCCCTCCGATCGCGCGGCGGATCGAGGCCGAGTTCGGCTACAAGGCGGTGGCGTGGCAGGAGGCGAACGAGTCCCTTCTCGAGGCTCTCGTGATCCGCAACGTGATCATGTACACGGTGGTCGCCGCGATCATGCTGGTCGCAGGCTTCGGCATCTTCAATATCATCTCCACCATTACCCACGAGAAGGCTCGCGACATCGCCATCATGAAGTCGCTCGGCTTTGCCGAAGGCGACATGCGCCGGCTCTTCCTGCTCGAAGGCGTATCGATCGGTTTTGCTGGCTCTGCGCTCGGCTGGCTGCTCGGCTTCGCCATGGTCTACGCGCTGTCACTGGTGCGCTTCGAGCTAGCGGCGACAGGACAGGAAATGACCAAACTACCGCTCGCCTGGAGCCTTCTGCATTACATCATCGCGGCTGCCTTTGCGCTGGGCTCGGCAGCGGTTGCCGGATATCTGCCGGCGCGGCGTGCGGCGCGGCTCAACCCCGTCGACATCGTGAGGGGTGCCACATGAGCACGCTGATCGAGACGAAGAGTCTCACCCGTGTTCTGGCCGAGACCGTGCCGGTCACGCTGGTGCAGGACATCACGCTCAGTATCGGCGAGCGGGAGTTTGTCGCGATCACCGGCCCATCCGGCTCCGGCAAGTCTTCCCTCCTTTATCTACTGGGCCTGCTCGACCGTCCCACGGCCGGCATACTGAAGATCGCCAGCCGTGACACCGGCCCGATGGATGAGGAAGAGCGGGCGCGAGTCCGCCTGTCCATGATTGGCTTCGTCTTCCAGTTTCACTTTCTTCTGCCCGAATTCACCGCCCGCGAAAACGTCGCTCTGCCGATGCGCAAGCACGGCGTTCTCAGCCGGGCGCAGATCCATGACCGTGCGGGCGATCTCCTCGGTTCGCTCGGCCTTCGCGACCATCTCGACAAGCGCCCGGACCAGCTTTCCGGAGGTCAGCGGCAGCGGACCGCTGTGGCCCGCGCGCTCGCCAATGATCCACCGATCATCTTTGCCGACGAGCCGACGGGCAGCCTGGACAGCGAAAATTCCGAGCAGGTGTTCTCCATATTACAGGCGCTGGTGCACGAGCGCGGGAAGACGGTGGTCGCGGTGACGCATGATCTTGACATGGCTGCGCGCATGGATCGACGCATTAATCTGATCGACGGGAGAATCGATGGTGGCACGTAGCGGGAAGACCTAATTCTGCCTGATGGAGTATGTCTGTTCACGCCGCAAGGGCGAAGATCGTGCGTGCAGAGCGGGTGACCGGTGTTCATCCAGTAGCTGACCGGTCGTGGGCGCAGGCGCTCGGCTACTTGTGGCCCCCAGCCGACTGTTCAGCACGTCAGCCAACCAGCGGCAAGGCGGTGAAAGCCGACTACGGACTGCGCGCCCAGCCCCGCCAACCGGGCGCGCATGTCTCCTCAGGCGCTGACCGTTTCAGCCTGCCGCAAAGCCGGCAGCATATCTTCCGGCTCCGGCCGGCGGGTGTAGTCGGGGTTGACCTCGGAATACAGGATGGTGCCATCCTGGCCGATCACATAGCGGGCCGGCATCGGCAGCGTCCAATCTGGATCGTCGTTAAACGCGGGCAGTTCGTTCTTCAGCCCCTTGTAAAGCTCCACCAGATAGTCCGGCAGCTTGAATTTGAGTCCGAACGCCTCGCCTACCTTGCCCTTCACGTCCGAAAGGATCGGAAAGGTCAGATTGTTCTGGCGGATCGATTTGCGGCTGTTCGGCGCGGTCTGGGGCGAAATGGCCACGAGGCTCGCGCCGAGCTTTTCAAATTCGGGCAGCGCCGCCTGCAGCGTCTGCAGCTCCATATTGCAGTAAGGGCACCAGACGCCGCGATAGAAGCTGACAACCAGCGGTCCCTCGGCGAGCAGCGCGGTGGATGAGATGTCATTGCCGTCTGGATCTTTCAGGGTGAAGGCGGGGGCCTTGTCACCGACTTTCCTGGCGCGCTCGGCCTGGCCGGTTGCCTTCAGCTCGGCGGTGGCTCTGTGCATGGTCTCGATGACGGACGGCGGCACATTGTAGGGCGGCTTGCCGGCCTCAAATTCAGCTTTAAAGGCGTCGAGTTTGGCCTGAAGGCTCATGCGGATCTTTCCTTGTTCCGTTGATTCTGGTGCGACCCCGGGACGGCCGGGTAGCACGGCTGTCTCCGTGAGATATTGGCTGCCGCATGAGCGCTGAAGGCGGAGATTTGGCATCTCCATTATATCAATTTGGAATAACCGCCGCATTCCAGGCCGGAATGAAGACTATTCCGCCCGTCCGTCTTCCCGCCACTGGGCCTCTGCCCCAATTGACGCAAGGGAATTCACAGCAGGACTACACGCCCGGCAGGAAGGATTAGATGAAATGGCGAGACTGGAAGGCAAAGTCGCGGTGATTACGGGCGGCAGCAGCGGTATTGGCCTGGCGGCAGCCCGGCGCTTCGTCGAAGAAGGTGCCTACGTCTATATTTTTGGGCGCGATCCCGATCGCTTGAGAGCTGCGGCCAAGCAGATCGGCCGCAACGTCAGCATTGTTCCCGGCGATGTGCGGCAGCTCGACGACCTCGACCGGCTCTACGCGCAAATCACGGAAGATGGACGCAAGCTCGACATCGTCGTCGCCAATGTCGGCACGGTGAACAGCGTCAAGCTGGGCGATGTCACCCTCGACAGCTTCAATCATAATTTCGATGTCAATGCGCGCGGTGTGCTGTTCACCGTCCAGAAGGCGCTGCCCCGTCTGCGCGATGGCGCCTCGATCATCCTGACCAGCACCATCGCCTCGCTGCGCGGCTTTCCCGGACGCTCCGCCTACGCTGCGTCCAAGGCGGCGCTGCGCTCCTATGCGCGAACCTGGACCATGGAGCTGAAGGATCGCGGCATCCGGGTGAACACCATCACGCCCGGTCCCACCGACACACCACTCATTGACGCCGAGACCAGCACCCCGGAGCAGGCGGCGGCGGTGCGCGCGAAACACGCCGCCAACATCCCGCTCGGCCGCATGGCCCGGCCGGAGGAGATCGCTGCGGCGATGCTGTTCCTCGCCAGCGATGACAGCAGTTTCGTCGCCGGAGCCGAGCTACTCGTCGATGGCGGCATGTGCTCGGTATGATCCGCCCGACAGATGCGCCTCGACGAAACTGACGAAAGCCCGCGCCTTGGCGCTGCTCTGCCGCCCGGTCGGAAACACCGCCCACAATTCGACCGGCGGCAAGCTCCAGTCCTGCAGGACCGCCTTCACCGCTCCGCTCGCAAGCTCGGGCGAAAACATCCACTCCGAGGTCACCGCCAGGCCGAAATCATGCAACACGGCCTCGCGTATGCCTTCCGCCGCCGTTATGCGCAGCCGGCCCTGGAGCGTCACGGTTGCCTCCTCGGCGGCGCGCGTGAAAGTGCAGGCCGCCCCGCCACCACGCACGTCGTAGATGATGGCCTGATGTGTCGTGAGATCGGCGGGGCTGCCCGGCTCACCCGCCTTCGCGAAATAGGACGGGGTGCCGACGACAACGCGCCGCGACTGGCCTATTTTGCGGGCGGTGAGCACAGAGTCGGTCAGCGCCCCCATGCGCAGCGCCACGTCGGTGCCGGTCTCAATCAGGTCGATATTGCGGTCGTCGAGGACGATCTCGACATTAAGGGCCGGATGCACGGCAAGGAAGTCGCCAAGCCCCGGAATAACATGCAGGCGGGCGAAGGTGACGGCGGCGCAGACCTTGAGCCGGCCAGACAGGGCCGCGCCCGCGCCGCGTGCCGCAAGGTCGGCCTCGTCAGCCTGCTCGATCGCGCGCTTGGCGTGCTCGTAGAAATTCTGCCCTGCCTCGGTTGGCGCCAAGCCGTGGGTGGAGCGCAACAATAGGCGTACGCCGAGCCGGCTTTCCAATTGCGCGACGGCCTTGGAGACGGCAGGTTGGCCGATGCGAAGTTGGCGCGCGGCCTCCGAGAATGAGCCTGCGTCAACCACACGGATAAACGCTTCCATCGCTGCCAGGCGGTCCATACTGCATTCTCTTTTGGAATGGCCATATCATCAGGCGGGCGTCGCAGCAATCTGAGGGCGATGGGCGAAAATTGAAACAGGCGCGTTCTTGCAAGTTTCTCTCAATGGTAAGTCACAGAGGCAAATATGTCGGCTTCGAGGCGAAGGCGGAATCTTGAAGGCGCCGAGTTTTGAGGCGTCTCGACGAAGGACTTCGCCGGAAGATTAGTCCGGTTCGGAACATAAACTTGCCGGCAGTTCACGGCGGCGCCGATGCGCCCTTTCCGGACACTTGCAAAGCCGCGCTGAAAGGTGTCGGTTTGCCTCCCAGCTGCGGAGACGCGGCTTTATTCGATAGGCTGTAAAGGCAAGCGGATCTCGCTGCTGACAGGCTTCCCGCACCACTTCCGTTCGTGCCTCGCATGCGACATTCATACATTCTCGGATGAGTCGGCTTGGTAACAGCATGGCGCAGAACAATTTGGCACAAGTCGTTTGGGACCAGAATGGTTTCGCACCTATGTTCGCGAAAGCTGATATCGGATCTGCTAGGCAAGGAACCTGGAAATGTTGCATCGAGGTCAGCTTTCACGGCCACTGATTGCTTGCCTTCTGGTCGTCGCCGTGTGGCTGGGACGGGGGGAACCGCTCGCATCGTCAGCGAAAGCAGGGGAGTTCGATCTCGGCGATAATTGGGATATGGCTGCGGCGGCATTGGCTGCACGAAGGCCCTACGCAGGGGGAGATTGCTCAGCTTGTCTCAAATCTGCGCGCCCGTGGCATTCGCCGCATCTATCCTTTTCTTGGCCCGATGGATACGGACGGTTGGCCAAGTTGGCGTTCGAAGACGGGGCTGGTGCGGTATGACCTGCCCCACATCGCGATACCAGTTTCTAAGTGAGAGACCGGCAGGTTCAGGGGAGCAGGCCAACCCGGCAGCACATCTATCAGTGGCGCAGAGAGATGCGTCACAGGTGTGAGGCGGCTGCCGGCGGACATATTCACGGGTTTCGTGTCTGTTGGGGCACAGGGGAGCGTCTTGATCTGATTTATAGTGCGGCGCTTTGGGGGGCTACTTTATGAATAACTTCAAGACGTTTTTCTTAGTGCCATTGCTTGGGCTCGCCACCGCGTCCTGCAGCACGCTGCCCGAGCTTCCCGCCGATACGGGCCTCCGCTCATCCGAGATCATCAACAGCGTGAAATGCGAACTGCAACAGGCGCTGGCCGCACATCCCGAGCATCATTCCTGGCTGCTGAAATGGGCCGCCGGCTTCAGCCTCACCATGAAGGTGAAGGAGCGCGCCGGAGCGTCGGCCAGCAGCGACTACATCTGGCCGATCACGCTAGGCACGTTCCGCTTTTCACTGGGCGGCGCGCTGTCGGAGGATGCCACGCGTATCGCCCAGTTCAAACTGTCACTGCCGCTGGCCGATGCGGTGGACTTCCCCTGTCCTGGCGGGCCGGCCACGGCTCCCTCCGACCGAACTCTGACCGGCAATATCGGCCTGGCCGACTGGATGAAGGAATCGATCACGGCGGTGGCGAACAGCAAGTCCGAGGACCAGTTCAACGGCATGGGCCACACGCTGGAATTCTTCCTCACGGCCAATGCCAGCGCCGGCCCGAGTTGGGCCATCATCCGCTCGAACGGCCACCGCGCCAATCCGGCCTTCGGCCTCTCCGCTCAGCGCGAAGCCACGAATACGCTGGAGGTGGCGCTGGTGAAAATTCCCTCCGGTGCCCCGCAGCGCGTCTTCGTAACCAACTGGCCCGCCGGGTTCCAGACGCCGCCGGCAACGACTCCTCCTTCCGCCACGCCGCAGCCTCAGGGAGCCGCGCCGAAAGCCAGAGCGCTGCGCGCCGCGCCCGCTCCACGCGGGGTCGACCCGGAGACCCAGCGCCGCCTGGACAACATCCTTCAGGATCTCCAGTTCAGGAACCTGCAACTGGACCGTTAGAGTAACGCATGTCCTATTCGACGCGGACAGTTGCTCTAGCATTACAGTTGCATTTTAGCTTTCAGATGCGCTTGTCGCGCGGCTGGCTGGTGCGCTCGCCTCCATGTTGACCATGCCATGATATGCGCGGCCTGTATTTGGCACCGGGCCATTCTGAGGCGATGCGGCGGATTTCCTGGATTGACCAGCGGATCAGGTGTCCTGGCGCCTTTGCCGCAAGCCTTTGCCCGGATTCATTTTTGGGGCGCTGCGCTGTTCGCACGAAGGCGGATGATCGCCGTCATCACAAAAGCCAGCATGACGAGCGAGACGTGCCGATGCCACCCATGCCATGAACACGTCTCGTTATGGTCGAAGCCGAGTTCGTTCTTGGCGGTCTCGGAGCTGTCCTCGATCGCCCGGCGATGCCCTTCCACTTTCACAAGCGTTTCGATGGGCGTGCCCCTTGGGCACTATGTCGAGAAGAAGGTCAGATCGCCATCGGCGATGGTGCGCCGGATCAGCAGGCGCGTGTCCATAAGCCGGAACGGCTGGCGTCATAATTGGCAAAGTCGAGAGCACCAATTCCAGATAGGCCCAGTCAAAGAGCCGCGCGTGCTTGGTGCCTCCGCGCACCGATAGGCGCCGCCACTCCGACGGCGCCAGGCTTTGCGCGACTGCTCCAGCATTGCTGGCAATGGCCTGCGCCTTGCCCCAGGACCGGACGCTGTGGTCGGAACTGGCCCCTCAGCACATAGCCCTCATCCGCGCGCCGCAGTACCGTTTCGATAGCGCCAACGGCATAGCAGTGTCGGCAGCCACCCAGCCGAACGGGACCTTCGCCGCAAGCGTCCGCTCGATCATAGTCGCGGCCAATGTCGGCTTGGTGGCGAAGCCGATTTCTTCCGGGACATGGGCAGCGGACATCCGAACGGAATCGTCCGTCCACGCTTTTGGCAGATAGAGCGCCCGCTCGATGAAGGCATGGCCGTGCCGCGAAATGTAGCAGGTGAACACGCCCATCTGACAGTTGATGATCTTGCCTGCCGAGCCTGTATACTGCCGGGTGACGCCGCAAGACGCCTTGCCCTGCTTGAGAACCCGGTCTCATCGATCACCAGCACCGCGCGTCGTCATCGGCCAGCGTCTCGATTGCATAACGCCGGACGATGTCGCGCAGAGCATGAGCATCCCACCGTCCTCGCCCTAAAATCGCCTGCTGCCGCCAAGGCCCTGGATCGCCGGCAGTCTCCGCACGCATCTAGCCGGTTTTGCGGCGCTCCTCTCCCAACGCCTCGGTGGATCGGGCCACGCCGACTACATTCGTTCCTGGTTAAGAGTGGTCACGCGTTTAACGCTGTTGGCAGAAGACGGTACCCGAGGACGGGCACTCTTCCCCGCGTGACCAGGACTCATCTATGAGGCGGGGGCGTCGAGGCCGACACCCTTGATGGCTTCGCTGACCTGCCCGCAATCGGCATTGGAGATGTTGGCGAGGCCGCGTTTGGCAAGCTCTTCGCAAGACTTGCGGAAGGCCGAGGCAGTCGCGAAAAATCCCGAGCCGGAATTGAGGTTCACCGTCAAAGTGCGGTAGGCAATGCGGCTGAGCTTGGCCCTGCCGATCCCGACGACGGTGGTTCCGCGGTGCGTGCCTCCCTCGGCGATGAGATAGGCCATCTTGTTGAGGATGCCGCTGTTGATATGCACGCAGCCATTGTCCTCCAGATAAAGCTCCGAGCACATCGCCGTATTCCGCTTGACATACTCTGTCCAGTGATCGGGCTGACCATCATTGTTCAAACTCCAGCCGACGCCCGGGTTGAACTTGGAAATTCCAGCGGCCGATTTCAGATGCGGATTAGCCAAGTCGCGCAAGGGAGCGTTAGCGGCACCGGGAAGCTCTTCGCCGACCGTCCAATTGCCATAGGCCTGCCGAGAGAAGAACTCGATCAGCGTGCCGAAGATGTCGGCGAAGGCTTCGTTGATGGCGCCGGGCTCGTCGGCATAGTTGAGATTGGCCTCCTGAGTGATTACCCCGTGGGTCATCTCATGGCCGACAATATCAAGCGCTCCGGCGTAGCCCGGTCCGTAAACCATCACGCCGGCTGCCGGGCATTCAAAGGACTGCTGAATGCACCACCAAGCGTTCTCGTCATTGCGGAACCGGACATAGGAGTCGACGCTGGTGTTCGACGTTAGTGCTGGCGCAGGGGTGGAACCAGAGTCCACAGCGTTCAGCCGTGTGCTGTCGTCGATGCCGCGCCGGCCGAAGGTGAGAAAGTAATAGTCATAGACCACGCCGGTGTGAATGAAGGCGAGATGGGCATCCGGGGTGATCTCGCCTGGCTGACGACGTGTGTCCTCATCGATGACCTTGTTGCCTGGGAAGGTGCTTCCCTTTGCGACATCAAAGACCCGGCGTATCAATGCAGAGGGGTGATCCTTGAAGAAATAAAAGACCTCGCCGGTCCGGGCGTCGACAAACAGCCGCAAAGTGTCAATCGAGACGAGATAGGCGAGGCGCGCTGGGCCCGTCACCTGGTCTTTGCTGCCAATAAGTGCCGGGTCGAAAATGGTTACCTTGGTCGTTGCCGGGGCGTCGTCGGGCACCGCTGGTGGAGCGCCAAAGGGCTGGGCGCCACGCGCCTTAGAGCGCATTTCCACAAGCTTGGCGCGCGCCGCTGCGATGGCTGCCTCCGCGGAGATGCTGGGTTGTGTCTGCTCAAGACGGATATTCGAGATGTTGGTGGAAGCCGACAGAACCGAAGCTGAGCGATCGAGCATCGTGACTGCATCGGAGGCGAAGACCGGGATGTTCTGCACCTGCTGGGAGCCGCGGACGATATACTGTCCAGGAATGTCAGGATCTTTGGTGAAGCCCGGCCTGCTCAGAATGCGGCTTTGCGGATTGCCTGTCTCGTAAGTGGCCGACAGCGAGCCGCCAGTGAAATAGTTCTCGAAAGCCGCGCGCAATACGGCCTCGCTCGGCTCCGGCGCGGTGGCGGTAATCGAGGTCGCCGGGCGTAGCCCGCGCACTGAGGCGGGCATGCCGTTCGCCGGGTTGATCTCCACCTTGAGTTCGGGATTGGTCCGGCGTGTCTCCTCGATGGCGGCTTTGGCACGCTCCGACAGCTCGGCGGCGAAACCGCGATCCGTATTACTCAACAATGCAAGGCTCAGGGCCACGAGCAGCGATCCTGCACCAGCCCTGTATATTGTCGGTCTTCCCATAGTGAAAACTCCACATAGGCAAAAAACCTTAAAGGCAATCTTATCAACGGCAAACATTGGGCGAGGCAGCGGCAGTGGCCGGCGTTCCCGCATCGGTGCGCAGGCCAGATTCTCTTAGCGCACGCCGGAAGTTGTCCTTGCCCTTGGTCCAGGCCAGTTCCATGACTTCCAGATCGGAGCGCTTCGATCCCATGACGGATCGTTCATCGGCCGCCATCGTCGATACCGAACCGCTGCCGTTGAGATCGGCGCTGGGCCAGAGGCATTCACTTCCGTCGACGACGTCATCGCCGTTGAGGTCATGGGTGAAGGAGGTGCCCGCGGTCCTGTTCGCAGTAATCTCGTCCAGTTGGCTCTTGAAGATCGTAAGATCTGCTTCATCGACCGCGCCGTCCTTGTTCAGGTCGGCGAGCATCTGGAGCCCTTGCGGATTGACCTTGAGCACGGCGTCCAAGGCGTCGAGACGTGGCGCACCTTGGCTGCCTGCCAGCGGCGGAACTGACGTCTGGCGCAGAATGGCGGCGATTTCCTGCGGCTTTTTGTTCGGGGCAAGCTCGAACAGCAAGGTGGCGACAGCGGCCACATGTGGCGCGGCTTGTGAGGTTCCGCTGCAGACGCCGAAAAGGTTCTCGCCGGGCCCAAGCGTACTAAGAATATCGACGCCGGGCGCGGCGATGTGGCCTCCGATATTGGAAAAATCGGCCCGCTTGTCGTTTCGCCCGATCGCCTCGACCACCAGCACATTGTCGCTGCGCGCCGAGGTGGCAAAGTCCTGTGTTCCGGCCCAGGCAAAAGGCGAGCCCCATTTGGTATTAAGAGGCGCCGCGCGGTTCATCGAATCATTGCCGGCGGCGACCACGAACAGAATCTCTTTGGAGCGTCGCGCGATGCGCTGGGCGTCTTTGGCCTGCGCCAGCGCATGACGGGGAAGTCCTTCGGTGGCCTCCGGCTCCTTGATGAGAATGCCTCCGAGATTGTAACCGAGGCTGAGATTCATCACACGCAGCGGAGTGCTCGAAGAGCTTGCGA
>Ga0075367_10000484_pt1 | contig 14907 bp, 13 predicted proteins | sample EndMethybrTD3032_FD_71399 | JGI IMG/M metagenome (GOLD analysis project Ga0075367, IMG submission 71399) | Populus endosphere microbial communities from Tennessee, USA - Endosphere MetaG P. TD hybrid TD303-2 | ecosystem: Host-associated > Plants > Roots > Endosphere | place: USA: Tennessee... | reverse complement strand
TAGGTGGAGGGTTGGCTGCGGCAGCCAACGTCGTCATGGGCGAAGGCGCCGAACAAACACCGATCGCGGTCATTTCCGACATTCCTTTCGTCAGCTTCCAACCCCGGGACCCTACGAAGGCGGAGCTAGAACAAGCGTACATCGCACCCGAGATAGATTTGTATGCTCCCTTCATTATGTCAGCCCCGTGGCAGAAGGGCGGCAAGGGGTAGCCGCATATTAAATAAGGCAGCGAAAGTGCTGCCTTATTTAATATGTTGGTTATCCGCGCCTAGCGCTGTTCGATGAACGTGTGCGCTCGACCCGATGCACCACCACGACCAGTACGGCCGATACGGTGAACGTAGTCTTCGTAGGTTTGCGGCGTATCAAAGTTGATCACGTGAGTAACGTTTGGAATATCCAGGCCGCGAGCGGCAACATCGGTTGCCACCAATACACGGACGCGCTCGTCCTTGAATTGCTTCAACGCACGTTGGCGCTGCGACTGGTTTTTGTTACCATGGATCGCTACTGATGGAATACCCGTGTTGTCCAGATGATCGCTCAGGCGCTGTACGCCGAACTTTGTCTCGCCGAACACCAGTACTTTTTCGTATTCAGGCTTGTTCAAAAGGTCGGTCAAAATCTCCACCTTTTCGTTCTTGTCACGGAACTCGATGACGTCCTGCTCGACGTGTTCCGCCGTTTCGGTCGTACGGACCGAAACCGTCGCAGGGTCCTTCAAGAAATCGTTCACGAGAACAGAAATCTCAGGCGTGATCGTCGCGCTGAAGAACAGCGTTTGGCGATCTTGCGGCATTTCGTTCACGATTTGGCGGATGTCAGGCAAAAAGCCCATGTCGAGCATGCGGTCAGCTTCGTCGAGTACCAGCGTGGTCATGTTTTTCAACTGAAGGACACGGCGCTGCATAAGGTCTTTCAAACGGCCTGGCGTACCAATGATGAAGTGTGGACGGCGTTTCAGGTCGCGAATCTGGCGATCGATATTAACACCACCGACGACCAAGGTCGAGTACAGTCCAAGACCCTTTGAAAATTCGCGGAACTGCTCGTCGATTTGTTGGGCAAGCTCGCGGGTTGGCGCCATAATCAGCACGCTTGGGCGAAGCGTGATGCCGCTCTGGCGCTCGATGATCGGCAACAAGAAGGCCGCCGTTTTACCGGTACCAGTATTAGCAAGGCCAATAACGTCCCGGCCTTCAATGATGTAAGGGATTGCCTGGTCCTGAATCGCGCTCGGCGTTTCATACCCCTTTTTAGTAATGTTGTAGTGCAGCTCAGCACCAAACGGAAAGTCGGCGAACTTGTGCTTCGCTTCGTATGGAACCTCGTCGGCCTTGGTTACTGCTTTGTTGATGAATTTTGAAGGATGGATGTATTTTTTAGCGGGACCACGGTTTCCACCACCGCGACGTCCACCGCCAAAATTACGTCCGCCACCTTGTGGGCGGCCCTGGTTAGGACGGCCACCGCGTCGTTGTTGAAATGCCATAAGTAAATAAACCCTTTCGTTATTCTGTAGTATTTGGCTGTATATGCAGTCAAAAAGGCAGGTAAGCCTTTAGAGAACAGCGAGAGGATATTTCGGTGGTGGCGCCAGCTACGAAGTAGCAGTTTTACATTATGCGCGCATCTTTGAAAGAGGCTCGATATTCATCGAATGCAATGTTTTTTATAATAGCACAAGTACTGCAAAATTGCAAGGTACTGCCCCTGCCTAGCGACGAATATGCAGAACGGCCGAAACCGCACGGTGGTCGGATCCCCCATCGGCATTCACTTCAAAATTGCTCGCCTCAATATCATCCGTTAGCAGGATGTGATCAATCTGGCCTAGCGGAACGCTTGGCAAATACGGAGCAGCGCGCATTTTTGGCGTTACTGTCGGTCGTAAATGCGGATCGGCATCACGCAGCCCCGCCTCACGCGCCAACTGTCGCAGCACCAGGCCGCTCGCCATATCAGCGAACTGCAGCGCCTTGTTTCGAATCCTTTCATGCGGAATCAACCCCGCAATACGACGCACCACCCTGGAACCAAACAGTCTGGCCCGCTTTTTGTGCCACATGGCATTAAAGTCACCTAGCATGACGGTCGGCATGTCGGCCGCTTGGATATAGGTACTCGCATCGTCCGCTTGATCCAACCGCAGCGCCTCGCTCCTATCATCCAGATGCGTTGGCAGAAAAAGCACCTCCTTGTTCGTTTCCGGATCGGTAATGCGCATGCTCAGTTGCTGGCGAGTACCACCCCACGCTACTTCTTCCACTTGTGATATAGCCAATCGGCTCAGCACTCGAAGATACCCCATCTTGCCCATGAATTCTTGTGACCAATCGCGGTCATTGTCGCCATACGCGATATCACGAATCGCGTATCCCATTGCCGCAAGCTGGTCATCTACACCATCGGCAGGTGCTTCCAGGAATGCTTCTGGCAGCACGACCACGTCGGCATCGAGCAGGGCGATGCCGCCCAGTATTTGTTCGGCCGAACCCCTACCGTTTCGAACGTAGCCGCTTAGCCTGCCCTCGACATTCCATACCGCGACTTTTATTGCCATGTTACAGTTTCGACTTTATTTCCGCGATAAGATCGCGAAGTTCGGCTGCTTTTTCGAACTCCAGGTTCGCGCTCGCAAGCTCCATCTGGCCCGTAAGTTCCTTGACAAGCGTCTTGTATTCGTCTTTTGGAATCTTCTTGAGATCAAGCTTGGGCGGCTTGTCCTTGTCTTTGTCTGGAATAATCGCACGTAACCCTTCGTCGATTTCCTTGGCAACGCTCGTCGGCGTAATTCCATGCTCGGTATTATAAGCCTTTTGTATGGCATGACGGCGCTTCGTTTCATCGATTGCCGCCTGCATGGAGCGCGTGATGGTATCGGCATACATCAAGACCGTACCGTTTTCGTGTCGTGCCGCACGGCCGATCGTTTGGATGAGCGCGCTTTCGCTACGCAAGAACCCTTCCTTATCAGCATCCATGATCGCCACCATGCTTACCTCGGGCAAGTCGAGCCCTTCACGCAGCAAGTTAATACCTACCAGTACGTCGTACACGCCAAGCCGCAAATCCCGCAGGATATCGCCGCGCTCCAACGTATCAACGTCGCTGTGAATGTAGGCTGTCTTGATGCCGATTTCTTGTATGTACGTAGACAAATCCTCGGCCATGCGCTTGGTGAGCGTCGTTACCAGTACGCGCTGGTTCTTTTCGATCCGTTCGCGGATTTCAGCGATAAGATCGTCGACCTGGCCTTCGGTTGGACGAACTTGTATTTCTGGGTCTAGCAGCCCCGTCGGACGGATTATCTGCTGAGCCGGCTCGGGGCTATGGCTTAGCTCGTACTCGCCTGGCGTGGCCGATACGTAAATCGCCTGGTGAATATGCTTGTCGAATTCAGCGAACGTCAACGGGCGGTTATCGAGCGCGCTCGGCAAACGAAAGCCGTACTCCACCAGCACTTCCTTGCGTGCTCGGTCACCGTTATACATACCGCGTACCTGTGGCAGCGACTGGTGGCTTTCATCCACTAACAGAAGGAAATCATCTGGAAAATAATCAAGAAGCGTCGCTGGCTGCTCGCCCGGCTCGCGGTTCGTAAGATAGCGTGAATAATTTTCGATCCCTTTTACGAAACCGGTTTCCTCGAGCATCTCAAGGTCGTACTTAGTCCGTTGGGAAAGCCGCTGCGCCTCCAAAAGTTTGTCGTGCTTCTCGAACCATTCCATGCGCTCGTCAAACTCTTTTTGGATACCTTCGATAGCGTGGGCTAGCTTTTGTTTCGGGGTGACGTAGTGACTGCTTGGAAAAATAGTACAGCTGTTCGGTTCGTCTTGTATCTCGCCTGTCAGCGGATCGATTTGCGTGATACGATCCACGTCGTTGCCAAAAAATTCAATCCGGAACGCCACGTCCAGTCCCGCCGGAAAGACATCGACCACGTCACCTTTTACGCGGAAAGTGCCGCGATGAAAGTCGATGTCGTTGCGCTGGTACTGGATATCCGTCAGCTGGCGCACGAACTTATCGTGTTGGCGCCGCTCGCCTTTAGTGACGGTAATCGACATTTCAGAGTAGTCGTCCGGCGAACCGATGCCGTAAATACAGCTCACGCTGGCCACGATGATAACGTCGCGACGCGTCAAAAGCGCCGATGTCGCAGCATGTCGCAGCCGGTCGATCTCGTCGTTTATCTTAGAGTCTTTTTCGATATACGTATCGCTGCTCGAAATATAAGCTTCCGGCTGGTAGTAGTCGAAATAGCTAACGAAATAATGAACTTCGTTGTTCGGAAAAAACGATTTGAACTCGCTATATAGCTGCGCGGCCAAGGTTTTGTTGTGCGCCAAAACAAGCGTTGGCGCTTGGCGATTCTGGATGATATTCGCCATCGTGAAGGTCTTGCCGCTTCCGGTCACGCCCAGTAGGGTTTGCTCACGTTCACCCTTTTCCAGGCCGGCAACAAGCTGGGCGATCGCATTCGGCTGATCGCCAGTTGGCTGGTATTTGGTTTCGAGTTGGAACTTTTGGGTCATCCTACCCAGTATACTACTCTTTACGAGCCGACTCGAGTATCTTGACGGCCGCTTTGTAATCGTCGGAGTTCATAAGGTCTTTGATGGTTTGCATATCAGGCGAGGCCGGACCTTTATCTTTATCGGGTAGCGAGGGGAGTTGTACGGTTAAGCTAATCGTAGGCTGTTGCATTGAGCCATCCGAAGCAAATGTAACATGAGAGGCAAATAGCGTGTTCGAAACACTGCAAAAAGGGTCCCCTACCGATGCGTGAGTCTCGCCGCCATCCTCGGAAAGCCCGATGTTATATTGGTATCCGCCGCTCGGATAGTCATACAGTGCTTCTACAAGAGACAACGCTTGCGCTGTTAGCTTCGTATTGCTATTTGGAACTACATTGTAGTAGGAGATTTTCTGGTCCGTATTGACATTACAAGATCCGCCTCCGCCGACAGCCTCGGAAATCGTGAAGTTAACACCAACCGTCTTGTTAGTGTTAACGATAGTAGTAATGGAGCCTCCCTTTTTCGAGCCTTGCATCGGAATAGTGGTCACACTCCAAGCCTTAGGATAATCAAACGCGTAAATCGTATTGTCAAAAGCAACTCGCTTTGTCGCAGTCGAATCATTCTTTTTAGTCTCAGTTTTTACCACATCCCCCTTGCTTGCTGGCTTAGCTACAAAGTTTTGGTAAAACACCACGCCTAGCGTTCCCATCAATGCCAAGAACAAAATGGCAATAATAACGATCGATGCACTGCCTCCTGCTGTATTTTCTCGCCGTGTCATAGCTTTCTCCTTCTTATTAGCCTTGGCCGGAACGTTTTGGACTCAGCTGGCCGTCAAGGCCGTCATCCTGAAAGTCTGCATACTTTGCATCGAGCGCATCAACGACTCGCTGCACCAACGCCTTCGGGTCGGTATCAAAAATAACATCTTTGGCACCTGGCGCTTCGATGTTCTTAAGCAGGGTAGGAATATAATCTGCTAGGCCACCCGTGCCAAGCAGTACGCCACATACCTTGCGGCTTTCAAGCGCCGTCGAAAATTCATGTAAGCTTCCCATGCGGCCGCCCACAGTAATGATACCGTCGCAGCTTCGCACCAGGTGCACGTCACGCCCAACGTATTCCATGCTCGTGAAGTTAATGTAGTCGAACTCGCGCGTCGGCAGGCGATACGTTGCTACGTGCTCGCGGAACGAGCTGGCTGGCGAAAAGCCTACGGACACGCCATGAGAATCGGCGACGCTCATGAATCCGCGCGCCGCGTAGTGCGGCAGCCCGACCGTAGCGCCAGTCAGTAGCGTCTTGCCTGACAGCGCGATTTCCTTGCCAAGTTCGTACGCCATTTGGTGTGACGTATTGACCGTATCTCCGCTTGCCGCGCCTGAAACACAAATTTGGTATCGCATTATTTTTCCTCCGTGGCCACAGTCAGATCTTCGGGCGCAATCATATCATTATCGAGTTGGCTCAGCACCTGGTTCTCAAGGTTGGGGTAGCTCATGTAACGAATGAATATTTCGTTCCACAAGCTTTCGCGCATGTGATACACGTAGCGATCTTCGTAAGGAATGCTATTGGCATGACTCAGCGATACGTCAACGAAGTTGGTCGTTACCGGAAGCCCATCAAACATCAACGCAACGAAATCCTGGTCACGCCAAAACTCCATTTCAGGATCGAGCTGGTACAAAAGATCCTCGGCCTTGCGCCAGTGAAGATCCTCCGGGTGTACATGCGGTTCGAACGCTTCTTTATGCGATTCGTCCTTCAGCTTGCCAAAATAACGTTGTATCACTCGCCAGTGAATGAACTGGCCGGCCATCTGGCTGGCATTGCCCGGATCGGCAATAAGAGTGGTCACGACCGTATCGCCAAAATTCGGCTGCTTCGCCTTCAGCTTGAAAAAGTTCGAGTATAGCTTTACCTCGTTCATGTAATGGAACAAGAGCGGCAATGTCTTCAGTGTCAGGCCCTTTGAATGCTCGTCACGAAGCGGCACCACCACGATGACGCCCATTTCTTTGGTGTGCGTGACGTTATGCAGTTTCTTTTGCGTGAAATGCTCGGCCAAATCGACGTATTTGTCGTGGTCCATAGCAAGGATCCGGAGGTCGCGCTCTTCGTAATCTTCCGGCGTCACGGTCTTCATCTGCTCGTCGTAGGCATTCAACCATTCGGGACCTTCCGAAAAACGGAGGGCCGTGTATAGTTCGTCGAAGTCCTCGCCGGCAAACATGGCGTCAACGTCGTCGTAGCCAAGGCGCTCCATAAGTTTTTCAGGAGGCATTTGACGCAGGAATTCCTTTGCCTTGTCGCGCTTCATTACAAACACGGTCCGGTTAAATTCTACCTTGTTTGCCGCTTCGATAAGCAGCGGCACGAGCTGTCGCACGTCGCTGCTGTCGGTCGCACCGACAAGCTTGGTTACCCGCTCGTTGTCACTTGCGATACGAGCCAGCAGCGCTTGGTAAAACTCCCTGCCGGTCGTATTGGCCGGGTCGAGCCCAAGAATACGCATGCGGTCATGCGCCATCGCCGTAATATCACCAATCAGGCGCGCGTCGGCACCCGGACGTCCACTTGCTTTTTCAAGCTGCTCTATCGAAGCAGAAAAAATAGGCTCCTCGGCATCTAGCAAGTCACGTAAAAATTTAGCCATTTCTGTTTCCCCTTTATGTCTCTATATGGGAATAGTATATCACGTTTACGCTTACCGCTAGAAAGGTTTCTCGCTGATCGGCATGGAGTGAAGTTTGTTAGGCGCACGTAGGATTCCTTCCTTGGCACCGATCTTCGTAACGACCGACGTAGAGTTAGCGCTAGCAAAAATGACTGCGTCTTCAAGGGATCCGCCCTGAGCCCATTGGCTAAGAAAACCAGACCCGAAGGCATCACCGGCACCAAGCCGATCCACCACCTTGACGTCCTCGTACATACCAGCGCGCACGACCGTCTTGCCATCGGTCGCCACCACGCCGTCAGGGCCATCGCTCACGACGGCAACGGGCACGTAGTGCGTAAGATGACGGGCAAGCTCCTCGAGCGTTTCGCCGTGTACGAGCACCTGCGCCTCTTCTTTGTTGAGGGCAATCACCTCGATGTCCTCTATAATCGCCTTCAATTTATCAGGTTCTTCAAGCTCAAGGCCCGAAGGGTTCATCATTACCTTGACGCCGTGCTTCGTCGCCTTGGAGACGATTTTTTCTAGCAGCTCCATATCGTTGATCGAAGAGAGATACACCCAGTCCACGCCCTCGAGAACATCCAAATCAATCGGCGTGCTGTGCTTTTTGATAGGCGACCCAGCATAGTTAAGTACCGTGCGCTCGCCCGTAGGAGCCAAAAGAATAGTAGAGTAGCTCGGCCTAAAATCGTCATGCTGCCGGACATGGGACGTATCGACCCCTTCATCGTCTAGGTTCGCAAGAATAGAAGTACTGATCGCATCATGCCCAAGCTCCCAGGCGTACTTGCTATGCAAGCCTTGGCGTGCGAACGTGACCGCCACGTTCGTTGCGTTGCCCCCAGTGGTAATAATCATGTCATCGACATGAATCTTCTTGCCCAGTGGCAACTGCTCATACTGGACGCCTTTATGCTCGTAGGGCTGAAAATCTTTGCTGCTCTGCAAAAAAACGTCTTGGGATGCTTTTCCGATGGCAAGCATTACTGGAGTACGGGCTGTCATATTTTCTAGTGGCCGTAGTTATACGACCGCCTTTCCGGCACTGCCAAAAGCATTGATTTTTTCTTCGACTACTTTTTGCACTTCGCCGTAAACCTCCGGCATCAGCTTGACCACGGCGTATTCGTCGGGATTGTCCGCCAAGACTTTTTCGAGGGTCTTGCGGAACGCGTAGCGCATATCGCTGTTGATATTGATTTTGCTGACACCGATCTTGGCTGCTTCCTCGAAGTAGTGGAGCGGCGTACCGCTTCCCCCATGAAGGCTTATCTGGCAGTCGATACTATCACGAATCCGCTGCAGCAGTTCAAGATCAAGTTGTTTTGGTACGGGATATTTGCCGTGTAGGTTGCCGACGGCCGCAGCGAACGTATCGATGCCGGTAGCGTCAACGAAAGCCTTCGTTCCTTCCGGCGTGCTGAAGGTCTTCTTGATTTCTTCGTAATCAATCTCCTCGGTGTGAACGTTCGACGAACCGCCAAAGTAGTGCGGCTCGCTTTCGACGAGCGCGCCTGTAAATTTTGCATACTCGACGACTTCTTTGGTCTTTTCGATGATCTGCTCGGTCGTTGCTTCGTGATCGGCCTGCGAAATATCTATATGAATAAATTCGAATCCGGCATCGATCGCGCGCTTGCATGCTTCGACACTCGGGCTGTGGTCGAGGTTGATGTAGGCTTCGATCCCATATTCGTCTTTGTAGTTATCTACCATGTCGCGAATGTTTTCGATTCCGATCGCTTCGACTTCGCCGTGGCTCACCTCAACGAGCACTGGCGCGCGGAGTTTTTGCGCGGCCTTGGCTATGGCAATGAGCGTTTCTTGGTTATCGATATTAAACGCGCCGACGGCGAACTTTTGGCTGCGCGAACGCTGCATCAAGTGGCGTGCCCGGACCGTGTTGTCACGGATTTGTTTGATTGTCAGTCCCATATTCCTCCTTAGAATCCTTGATGGTAGCGCGGTACTTCATTAATAAATGCTTCGGCCGTCCTTGCGATCGACGGGCCATCCAGGCCAAAATGAGCAATCAGCTCGTCCGGATCGCCACTTTCGCCAAAGCGGTCTTTCATACCAACACGCTTTAGCGGGGTTGGCAGCTTGTCGCCCAGCAGCTCGGCGACCGCACCGCCGAATCCACCGTTCATCTGGGCCTCTTCGGCAGTAAGAGCGCGGCCAGTCTTGCGAATGCTTGCGATGATCGTCTCGTTATCAAGCGGCTTGACCGTTGGGACATGTACTACTTCGGCGTGGATACCCTTTTCTTCAAGCAGCTTGGCGGCCATGAGTACTTGTACGGTCATCGTACCGGTTCCCAGTAGTGTAATGTCGTGGCCTTCTTTCAGCACGTATGCCTTGCCGACCTCAAAGGGTGACTCGTCGGTACTGAAAATCGCCGTCTTCTCACGCGCCAGTCGCATGTAACTCGGCTTGCCATTCTCGGCGATGGCCAATGTCGCGCGTTCCGCCTCCAGACTGTCACCCGGCGCGATGACGATCATATTCGGCAGTGCTCGCATAAGTGCGATGTCCTCGAGCATCTGATGCGTCGCACCGTCGGGTCCAACACTTACTCCGGCGTGCGAACCGATGATCTTTACCGGCTGATCGTTCAAAGCGATCGTCGTTCGTATTTGCTCCCAGTTGCGGCCAGGACTAAAGGCGGCATAACTGCTCGTAAACGGAATTTTGCCAGCGCGAGCCAGACCGCTCGCCACGGTAACGAGGTTTTGCTCAGCAACGCCCATCTCGATGAACCGATCAGGAAAAGCAGCCTTAAAATCAGACATTTTAGTGCTGTCAGTCAAATCAGCACAAAGCGCGACGATATTTTGGTTGGCTTCGCCCGCTACCTTGAGGCCACGGCCAAAACCGGCGCGAATAGGTTCTTTCTTGGCGTCGTCGCCGTATACGTTTGGGTCAAGGGGAAAGTACATTATTCAATATCTCCTGAGGTAATTTGTCCGTCAAGCGTCCGCAACTTGGCGAGCGCTTCTTTGGCCTGCTCGCTGTTTGGCGGTGCGCCGTGCCAGTGGTAGTCGTATTCCATAAAATCAACGCCCTTGCCCGGAATAGTGTGCGTAATGATAATACTTGGCTTGTTGCTGATTGCTCGTGCCATGCTGGCGGCGTCGATCACGCTTTCGATGTTATGCCCGTCAATCTCTTGCACGTGCCATCCAAATGACTCCCACTTGCCCCGAAGGTCCTCAAGCGGCATGATATCGTCGGTCGTGCCGTCGATCTGAATATTGTTTCGGTCGATAAAAACGATCAGCTGGCTGAGCTTGTATTTGCCAGCGAACATCGCCGCTTCCCAAATATTGCCTTCGTCAAGCTCGCCGTCTCCGGTAATCGCGTAGACCCAACGATGCTTGGCGTTGTCCAGGTACTGCAAGCTATACGCATAGCCGGCCGCTTGGCTCAGGCCGGACCCAAGCGGCCCGCTGGTGTTCTCGAGCCCTGGCAGCTTGGTACGTTCCGGGTGTCCCTGCAGGCGGCTGCCAAACTTGCGTAGAGTCTGGAGCTCCTCGACCGGGAAATAACCCCGTTCAGCCATAGCAGCGTACTGCACCGGCACGGTGTGGCCGTTACTTAGGAAGAACACGTCGCGCTCAGGCCACTCCGGACGCTTGGGGTCGATGTTCATGACGTCAAAATAGAGCGCCGTCACGACATCGGCCAGATCAAGTGGTCCGGCGCTATGGCCGCTTTTCGCCTCTACCAGCATCTGGATGATATCCTTGCGGACGTCGTTAGCTTTTTGTTCAAGCTGGGTAATTGTCAGTTTGCCACTCACTCTGTCTTGGCCCTCCCGGAGCGCTTATGCTTCTACAGTTCACTTTAGCATGATTTGACCGTCAAAAAAATAGCTCGCCCCTTAAATAACGCCGTGCTTGTTGATTTCGTTCACGAGCGCCATGTAGGTTGCCTGCGGATCATCCGCCTTTGCGATTACCCCGCCAACGTTCAACACGTCAATGCCACCCTGGGCTAGGCTGTATGCGTTCTCGACATTGGCGCCGCCGTCCCAACCAATCTCCAGGTCTTGGCGAATCGCGCGGATCAACCGGACTTTCTCGAGCTGCATCAAGCTGGCCGTACCACCATATTTGCCTAGGTCACCACTAAAAATCATCACATGGTCAGCCGCTTCAATGGCCGCGGTCACCGTACTTGGCACCGTTGGGCGCAGCAACGCCACGCCTGCTTTTATGCCGAACTGTTTGACATGCTGCAAGATCGGCGCTAGATCTTCCTGAACCTCAGCATGAAAAATAATCATGTGCGGCTTCAGGCTGACGAGCGTTTCCAAATGTTCGCTGGGACGCGCTACCATGGCGTGGATGTCGACGACCCACTCTTGCGGCCACCAAACCTGCGCGGCACCTATCGTAAAGGACGGCGCGAACTCACCGTCGCAAATATCGATATGCACGCGCTGCGCGAACGGATGAACCCGCTCGACCGCCGCCTTGTAGTCGTCGGGCGTTTCAGCAAGAATCGCCGGAGCCACGACACTCATGCAAGCTCGTCCAGTTCCGCGTTACGGCGCAAATATCGGGGAGCCGAGGCGAATGGCGTTTCCAGCCAGGTATCGATGATGTCTTTCCAGCCCTTTTCGTCGTTATGAAGCACGCGCGATGGCAGGCATAATATATTGCTATCGTTGTCGTTGCGAGTCATGCGAGCCTCGTAAGCGTCCCAAATCACGCTCGCACGAATGCCGCGGAATCGGTTGGCCGCCATGCACATACCTTGGCCACCACCGCATATAAGGATGGCGCGCGGATCCTTATCGTCACTTCCGATTACTTTCAGCGCTGCCAATTGGGCAAACTCGGGAAAGTCGTCCGACGGATCGAGTTCTTTGTCACCTACGTCTTCGGCATCGTAGCCTCGTTTTGCCAGGTATGCTAGCACTTGTTCTTTCATAGCGAACCCTTGATGGTCCGCACCCAGATATATTTTCATGGTTTAAGTATAAGCGTTTTTAATGCAAAACAAAAGCACCCCGGTAATGCGGGGTGCTTTCTTGCATAAGCGGAACTATTTTTGCAGCGCGCGGCCAGCGTCAGCAACGAGCTCGACGAGGCGGTTGCTGTAGCCCCATTCGTTGTCGTACCAAGCAACTACCTTGATAAGGTTGCCGCCAACGACGTTCGTTAGCTTCAGGTCGACGATAGCGCTATGGCTGTTACCCTTGAAGTCACTGCTCACCAGCTCTTCTTCGGTAACGTCAAGGATGCCTTGGTAGAATGGCTGCTTGGCGGCTTCTTTGAAGACCGTCTGGATTTCTTCGACCGTCGTATCGCGCTTCAGTAGGACGGAAAAGTCGCTCATGCTCACGACAGGGGTCGGTACGCGAATGCTGAGACCGCCGAACACGCCTTCGAGCGCAGGTAGCGCCTTGGCGGCCGCGATACTTGCACCGGTCGTAGTAGGAACGATGTTTTCAGCAGCGGCACGTGCTTCACGGAGGTCTTTGGCTGGGGCATCCTGCAAACGCTGGCTTGCCGTGTAGCTGTGAACGGTCGTCATGAGCGCCTTTTCGATACCAAAGTGGCTTTCAAGCACCGCCATTACCGGCGTGATACAGTTGGTCGTACAGCTGGCGTTACTAATGACGTCAGTCGAGCCTTCGATCTTGTCTTCGTTGACACCAAGAACGATCGTATCGGCACCGTCGCCCTTCGCAGGAGCCGAGATAACGACCTTCTTCGCGCCGCCGCCGTCAATGTGAGCACGGGCTTTCGCAGGATCGACGAAAAAGCCGGTGCTCTCAATAACGACATCGACGTTATGGTCGCGCCATGGCAACGTCGCTGGATCTTTTTCGGCAAGCACGGCGATGTGCTGGCCGTCAACGATGATACCCGTCTCATCGTGACCGACTTCGTGCTGGTAGGTACCGTAAGACGAATCGTGCTTTAATAAGTGTGCCAACGTTTTCGTGTCGGTAAGGTCATTGATGGCGACAACCTTGATGTCGCTTCGTTCAAATGCGATCTTAAAGGCATTGCGGCCAATGCGACCGAACCCGTTAATCGCAACGTTCACCTGACTCATGAATTTTTTCTCCTTTTATGTTTAAAGCGTTAGCGTTTTCGTGGTTTATTATATACTGTTCACGTTTGGATGCCAAGAATGATTGACGTTATCCACTAATTACATCCTATTGTGACATTTTTGCAATATTACCCCGCATGTTTTATACTGGTAACACATGAAAAAGCGCATCCTGCTCGACCAGGCCAAGCTCCACTATGAGGAAGACCAAATCCTCGAGCTGGAGCATGCCATCGATTTTGCCATCAAGGCGCACGAGGGGCAAAAGCGCAAAAGCGGCGAGCCGTACGTTACCCACCCGCTGTCCGTCGCGGCCACGCTGATTGACTGGGGGATGGATATAGACACGGTACTTGCGGGCGTTCTTCACGACACCGTAGAAGACACCGACGCGACCCTCGAAACCATCGAGAATATTTTTGGTCACGACGTTGCCTTTTTGGTTGACGGCGTCACCAAAGTCTCACAGGCACGGGCCGGCATGCGCAACCTTGAAAGCTACTTACCGCAAACCAAGGACAATCTGTCCAAGCTCCTGATTGCCGTCGGGCAAGACGTGCGCGTTATCATCATAAAGCTCGCCGATCGCCTACATAACCTTTCGACGCTGCAGTTCATGCCTCCAGAAAAGCAACGCAAGATCGCCCGCGAAAGCCTCGAGGTTTTCGCCCCGATGGCCGACCGTCTTGGTATGGGCCGGGTGCGCATGCAAATCGAAGAACTGGCCTTCAGCTACCTTGACCCCAAAGAATTCCAGCATTTGCAAAACATCATGAAAAAGCGCCTCGGCAAGAGTACGCGCAAGCTCGGTATCGTCCGCCAAGAAGTCGAAGCCATGCTAAAGAAGAACGGCATCGAGTTCGAGGTGAACGGTCGCGTAAAAAGCATTTACAGCTTACACAAAAAGCTCAAGAAAGTCAGTGACAATATCGATGATATCTATGACCTGATGGCACTGCGTATCATCGTGAAGAACAAAGAAGATTGCTACAAGGTGCTTGGTATCCTGCACTCCATGTACCAGCCGATGCTCGCGCGTATCAAGGACTATATTGCCGTGCCGAAACCCAACGGCTACCAAAGCCTTCATACGACCGTCATCACCCCGAGCGAGCAGATCGTCGAATTCCAGATTCGTACCTACGAGATGCATGACTACGCCGAGCGCGGGCTTGCCGCTAGCTTCCACTACCACGAAAACAAAGATTCGAAAGACTACATGCATAAACGTGCCGCATCGAATCTCCCCGCCCAATTGCAATGGATTACCCAGCTTCAGGAAATCGCCTCACGGCTTCGCTCTGGCGATGAAATTTCGGACGACCAGCTAAACGTCGATCTTTTCGGCGACCGTATTTTCGTGTACTCGCCCAAAGGAGATATCTACAATCTACCCGAGGGCGCCCTGCCGCTCGACTTTGCCTACATGGTCCACAGCGACATCGGACGGCATGCCTACAGCTTCCGCGTCAACGGTAATATCCACTCATTCGACAAGCCGCTGCAAAACGGCGACATGGTCGAGGTCATTACCCGCAAGCTTTCGCTGCCACGCCAAGCCTGGCTGGATCTTGTACGGACCAACCACGCCCGCGAAAAACTCCGCAACCAACTCAAGAAACT
>Ga0075367_10000483_pt1 | contig 14908 bp, 11 predicted proteins | sample EndMethybrTD3032_FD_71399 | JGI IMG/M metagenome (GOLD analysis project Ga0075367, IMG submission 71399) | Populus endosphere microbial communities from Tennessee, USA - Endosphere MetaG P. TD hybrid TD303-2 | ecosystem: Host-associated > Plants > Roots > Endosphere | place: USA: Tennessee... | reverse complement strand
GAGTTCGAAGGTTCTTGGGCTCGGCTCCGACCTCCCGAAGCCCCGAGCCTCCGACCTCCCGAGTTCGAAGGTTCTTGGGCTCGGCTCCGACCTCCCGAAGCCCCGAGCCTCCGAGCTCCCGAGTGTCCCCGCCATCAGCGGTGTCCTCATCTCTGGCGATCGTCGAATCGCCATCCTGGACGGCCGGATTGTCAGTCTTGGCGACCGCGTCGGCCCCTTGAGGGTCATGGGGATCGACCGTTCCGGGGTCGTTCTGCGCGAACCGGGTGGCCGCGAGATTCAGGTGGCGATCAGGACGCGAAAGCCGCCGCCACCGGATCCTTAGAAAAACTGCTTAAGAAATCTGTAGGAACCGCTGCGTCCCGCCAACCGTAACCTCAGGAAAGCCGTCAGTTAGAATGCTACTGCTATGCCTTTAATCGAGACGCGGGATCTCTGGAAAACCTATGTCATGGGCCAAGAGGAGATTCATGCTCTTCGTGGCGTGAACATCGAAATCGAGCGTGGCGAGTACGTCGCGATCATGGGGCCGTCGGGCTCCGGCAAGTCCACGCTCATGAACCTGGTTGGTTGCCTCGACACGCCGACGAAGGGCAGCTATCTCCTCAACAACAAAGAAGTCGCGTCGATGAATGACGACGAGCTGGCGCGCATTCGAAACGAGGAGATTGGGTTCGTCTTCCAGACCTTCAACCTGTTGCCGCGCGCCACGGCGCTGCACAACGTTGAATTGCCGCTCGTCTATGCCGGCATCGCTGGGAAGGTGAGACAAGAGCGGGCGAGAGAGGCGCTCGCGAAGGTCGAACTTACCGAGCGTGCATCGCATCGCCCGAACGAGCTGTCAGGTGGTCAGCGCCAGCGCGTCGCGATTGCTCGCGCGCTCGTGAACAACCCGTCGATCCTCCTCGCCGACGAGCCGACGGGGAACCTCGACTCGAAGACCGGCAACGAGATCATGGGTGTCTTCGCCCGCTTGCACGAGACCGGCAATACGATCGTCCTCGTCACGCACGAACCGGACATCGCCGCCTACGCGCACCGCGCCATTCACATCAGAGACGGACAAGTCGAGAAAGACGTCAAGCGAGCCGCGTAAATGCTGACTGCTGAATTCTGAGGCTGAAGTAAACGAGGAATGCGTCAAATCGCGGCGAGATGACCATCCGCGATTTCTTTCAAGGTGGCCGCCTGATTGAACGTCGCTGGATCGAGCACGATTCGGTGTCGCGGCACCGTGGGATCCGGCACCGGAATCGCTGACAGCAACGCCTTCGTATAGGGATGCGCGGGCGCTTCGAACAAACGTTCGGTTGGCCCCATCTCTACGATCCGTCCGAGATACATCACCGCAACACGATCGCAAATGTGACGCACGAGACGGAGATCGTGCGCGATGAACAAGTACGTCAGCTTCAGGCGTTGCTGGAGATCCATCAACAGGTTGATGACCTGCGCTTGGACCGACACGTCGAGCGCTGAGACCGGTTCGTCGGCGATCACAAGCGAGGGGTTGAGCGCCAGCGCGCGCGCGAGGCCGATTCGTTGACGTTGCCCGCCGCTGAATTGATGCGGGTATCGCGAGAGATGTTCGGGGTCGAGGCCGACGAGCGTGAACAGTTCGGCGACGCGAGCACGACGCTCGGCCTTCGAGCCAATCTTGTGAATGATGAGCGGCTCTTCGACGATGGCGCCGACCCGCATGCGCGGATTGAGCGAGGAGAACGGATCCTGAAAGACGATTTGCATCTCGCGTCGCGCTTGCCGCATGCGCGAGCGTGAGAACGCCAGCACGTCCTCGCCTTTGAATCGCACTTCGCCCGACGTTGGCTCGATCAGCCGCAAGATGCAGCGCCCAGTCGTCGTCTTGCCGCTGCCGGATTCACCGACCAGACCGAAGGTCTCTCCCTCGTCAATCGTGAAGCTGACGTGGTCCACGGCTCGGACGACGGTGCCCTTGCGCAGGAAACCCGCGTTTCGGCCGAACTCTTTCACGAGGTCGCGGACTTCGAGGATAGCCGTCACGCGCTCGTGGTCTCCGCCTTCAATCGCGCCTCAGCGCCTTGCACTTCCACAGCTGGCCCGTGAAGGTAACACTTCACCGTACGTCCACCAAGATCGGTGATTCCGGGATGCGCCTTGGGGCATGGCTCGAACCGCTCGGGGCAGCGAGGGGTGAACGAGCACCCTGGCGGCAGCTGGCCGAGCGCCGGCACGCTGCCCTGAATCGCCTTGAGGCGCGCGCCTGGCTCGCCGCCGGGCATCGACGCCATCAGTCCTCGCGTGTACGGATGTTTGGGATCCGCGAACAGCGCCTTCACCGGCGCTTCTTCGACGATGCGTCCGGCGTACATGACCGCGACGCGGTCCGCCATCTCGGCGACGACCCCCAGGTCGTGTGTGATGAGCAACAGCGCGAGCCCCATGCGTTTCTGCAGTTCGCGCAGCAGATCCAGAATCTGCGCCTGAATTGTGACGTCGAGCGCGGTCGTCGGCTCGTCGGCGATGAGAAGCGCCGGCTGACACGCGAGGGCGAGGGCGATGAGCGCCCGTTGCCTGAGTCCGCCCGAGAGTTGATGCGGATACTCACGTGCGCGACGCTCGGGCTCGGGCACGCTGACCGAGGCGAGGAGCTCGACCGCCTTCTCTCTGGCCGTTCTGCGCGTCGCGCGTCCGTGGATGCGCAACGTCTCTTCGATCTGATTGCCGATCGTGAAGACCGGATTCAGGGCGGTCATCGGCTCCTGAAAAATCAAACCGATCTCCGCCCCGCGCACCTGTTGCATTTCGCGCTCCGACGTCCACAGCAGATCCCGCCCCTTGAAGAAGATGCGGCCCGAGGCCACGCGGCCGGGCGCTTGAATCAACCGCATGATCGACAGGGCCGTCAGCGACTTGCCGCTGCCTGATTCGCCGACGAGACACAGCGTCTCACCCGCCGCGACGTTGAAGCTGACGTCGATCACCGCGGGGACGAAGCGCTCGCCCTGATCGAAACCGGTCGTCAGGTGGCGGACGGAGAGAAGGGGAGGGGCCAGAGGTCCGAGGTCGGAGGCCTGGGATGCATGTCTCAACGGACTGATCCCCTGCCCGCTGCCCTGCGTCCCCTGGACTCTGACCTCCGGCCTCTGGCCTCTGACCTTCGGTCCCTGGCCTCTGACCTCCGGCCTCTGATCTCTGTCGTCAGACATCGATCTCCTTGTGCTCGCCGAAGACCGAGCGCATCGCGTCGGCGATTTCACCGAGCGTCGCGCGTGCCTCGACTGCGTGGATGATCGCGGGCACGAGATTGTCCGTGCCCCGCGCGGTGGCGACGACGGTGTCGAGCGCTGCGCGCCACGTCGCCTCATCACGCGACTGTCGAACCCCGCGCACCCGTTCGATCTGACGCCGTTCGACCTCGGGGTCGAGACTGTGGACCTCGATGTTCGCGGCCGCATCTGTCGCGAACGCGTTGACGCCGACGACGATCGTGTCCTTCTTGTCGATCTCCTGTTGCGCGCGGTAGGCCGACTCTTGGATCGCGCGCTGGATAGTCCCCTGTTCGATCGCCACCAACGTGCCGCCACTGGCATCGATGCGATCGATCAACGCGCGCGCGCCGCTCTCGATTTCATTGGTCATGGCTTCGATCGCGTATGACCCACCGAGCGGATCGACGGTGTTCGCCACGCCCGTCTCGGAAGCAATGATCTGTTGCGTCCTGAGCGCGATGCGGGCGGAATCCTCGGTCGGTAGTGACAACGCCTCGTCGCGGCCGTTGCAATGCAGCGACTGTGTCCCACCAAGCACCGAGGCCAGCGCCTGAAGGGCGACGCGGACGATGTTGTTGTCGGGTTGTTGCGCGGTGAGTGTGCTGCCGGCGGTTTGCGTATGAAAGCGGAGCTGCTCGGCTCGCGGGTTCGTCGCGCCGAACCGTTCGCGCATGATCCGCGCCCACAATCGTCGCGCGGCGCGGAACTTCGCGACCTCCTCGAGAAAGTTGTTGTGCGCGTTGAAGAAGAACGACAGCCGCTGGCCGAGGCGATTGACGTCGAGTCCCGCGTCGAGCGCGGCCTGCACATATGCGATCGCGTGCGCGAAGGTGAACGCGACTTCTTCGATCGCCGTCGAACCGGCCTCGCGGATGTGATACCCGCTGATCGAGATGGTGTTCCAGTTGGGCATCTCGCGCTCGCAGAAGGCGAAGATGTCCGTGACGATGCGTAACGACGGCCTCGGCGGATAGATGTAAGTGCCGCGGGCGACGTACTCCTTCAGGATGTCGTTCTGCACCGTACCCGAGAGGACCGCTGGCTTCACGCCTTGCCGCTTTGCCGCGGCGACGTAGAGGGAGAGCAGGATGATGGCCGTGGCGTTGATCGTCATCGACGTGGACACGCGATCGAGCGGGATGCCGTCGAGCAGCTCGCTCATGTCGTCGATCGAATCGATGGCGACGCCCACCCGTCCGACTTCACCGGCCGCCAGGGGATGATCGGAGTCGTAGCCCATTTGCGTGGGCAGGTCGAAGGCGACGCTCAAACCGCTGACGCCTTGCGCGAGCAGGTACCGGTAACGGCGGTTTGACTCTGCCGCAGTGCCAAACCCCGCGTACTGACGCATCGTCCACAGGCGACCGCGATACATCGTGGGCTGGATGCCGCGCGTGTATGGAAAGGCGCCGGGTTCGCCCAGGTCGGTGTCCGGATCCCAATCGTCCAACGAATGTGGGTCAGCGTACATAGCTCTCAGATGTCAGCTCTCAGTGTCTCGCTTTCAGTATCGGGTTGGTTGTTGGAAATCCGTTGGGCCTTTCCCCGAGCTTCCTGCTGAAAGCGGAGAGCCGAACGCTGTAAGCTAACCACAACATGTTGCGCCCTCCATCATTGACACTCGCTAGGGGTGCGTTTACAATTCGCCTAAGCGGTCCTTCGCTGCAATTCCTTTCATATGAACAAATATGTCGGCCGATTCATGCCGCCCTCCTCGGGCCGCAGCTTCGGCGATGCCCCCGGCTTCCCAGCTCCGGCGGCGGGTAGGAGGTTTCAGAATGGATGACGTCTTGAATCGAATGGCCCGAGAGCTATCCGACGCCATCGCAGCCGCCGTTGCAGAAGATCCTCGCGTGGAAGCGTGCCGTGAGCGGGTTCGCGCCGCGGGTTACGAGATGCGGGTGTCGCTCGAAGCGGTCATTGGCTTTGTCAATCGCACTTCGCCCGGGGCGCTGGCCAAGGTTGGCGCGCCGCAGAAAGCGTCGCGCGGCGAACGCCGCAGCGTCGAGATGAGCGCGAACGATCGCCGGTTCTTGCGCTCGCTGCGCATTGCCGCCGACGAGGCGCAGGAGAAAGAAAAAGAAGTCGAGTAAGGCTGGCAACCGCCAGCTGTCAGCTTCCAGCTAACACCGAAGGCTCGGGCGCAACGCTCGGGCCTTTTGTGTTTTCAGACAGTCGCGGTGTCCAGTCCACCAGCTTGCCGCCTCGCGGGATCCTGAGCGAGATTGGTTGGGCGTTGGCGTCGAGCGGCACCATCTTCTTGGGGTTGGCGTAGACGGCGTGTTTGCCGTGGACCTTGTACCACTCGGCCACCGACGCGTTCTGATACATCTTCTCGACGATCTGCCGCCAGCCGACGCCCGTGTTGTAGGCGCAGAACGAGATCTCGCCCATCTGCGTCGCGTACGGGATGATGCACATCTCCGTCCGGCGGAAGTCGTAGGTCCAGAGGTCCTGGAACCACATTCCCGCGACGAACATCAGCAGCCACTCGTCACTCTTGCGGTCACCTTGCTCTGACGCATTCAACTTGCCGCCGAGCTGACCGCCGGTCTGCTTGTCGTACTTCTTCACGAGATCGATCAAGCGGAAGCCGCGTGGCGCTTGCGACGGGGTGTAGTTGCGGAGCAGGCTCAAGCCCGCCTGGATCTTCGTCAGCGTTGCGCCGCGGGCGGTGTCGGCGATCGTCCGCGCGTCCTTGAGGAACTGACTGACGTTCATGAACGCCCCGAGTGGTGCCCACTCGCGCGTCTTCTTGCTGACCATGAACGCCGTGCCGATGCCGCAATCCGGATGGCACCCGCACTTTAGCGTGCCCCAATCGGCGCCCGGTCCCTTGAGCAAGTCGGTCACGTCGGAGAGCGCACTCGACGCCGACAACGGAAACCAGTCGCGCAACGGTTCGGTGACGCCCGTTTGACGCTTTAGATCCTCGGCCAGGTGCGAGAGCGTGTAGCGGCGCGCATGCCGCTGTTCATCGGTCACATCCTCGTCACGGCCGGTGAACGAGACCGGTTGAAACGAGACAAAGCTGACCTTGTCGCAGTTCTCCAGCGCGAACCGGACGATCGAACCGACTTGATCGTTGTTGACGGTGTTGACGATCGTGACGACGAGGCAGACGTCGATGCCGGCGGCGTAGCAGTTCTCGATCGCGCGCAGCTTGACGTCGAAGAGGTTGCCGACCTTGCGATGCGCGTTCGCCGCTTCACCCACGCCATCGAATTGCAGATAGGCGATGCGCAGGCCGGCCTCGCGGCACTGCTTGGCATACTCCGGGTCTTGCGCGAGGCGGATGCCGTTGGTCGCGGCCTGCACGCTGAAGTACCCCACTTCGCGGGCGTAGCGCACGGCGTCCAAGAAAATCGGCGAAATCGTCGGCTCGCCCCCCGAGAACTGCACGGTCATCTGACGCCGCGGCTTGATCGTCACCGCATCGTCCAGCAGTTTCTTGACTTCGTCGAGTGAGAGCTCGTGGACGTAGCCAACCTGATTGGCATCCATGAAGCACGGGTCGCACATCATGTTGCAGCGGTTGGTCAGGTCGATCGTCAGCACGGCGCCGCGTCCATGCTTGATGGACGACGTGCCGTGGTTGTGGAGCGTGTCGGTGATGGCGTCGAAGTCGCGGCCGGGGAACTGATTCTCGATGCGGCGCAAGAATTCCGGGTTGATCGCGAGCGTGTCGGTGAACGTGCCGTGAAGTGGGCAGGTCTTTTCGACGATGACCTTGCCGTCGCGCTCCAAGATCTGCGCTTTGATCTCGCCGACCTTCTCGTCGACCAGCGTCGAGATCGCCTGATCGCCGTTGACGATGCGCGCTCGTGCCTCGCGGACGCAGGTCGGGCACAGTGAATCCGTCGTCCGGGGCCACCCTAACTGGGGCTTCGTACGCTGATCGCTCTTGAGCAGCGGGGCCGGCGCCCATTTGGGCTGAAATGTTCTCGAGGGAATCTGTCTGTTGATGGCTTGAAAAGCCGGCCAAGCGATCCTCGCGCCAACGGTCAGCGCGGTCTCGAGGGGTCTCCACACGTTCATGCGACTGATCTCCAAGTCAGACACATCGCTGCTAAGTATACTGAAACGCCTTCGGATGAACTTTCTCGATCTGCTCCCGCATCGAGAGCCAATGCGGCTCGTGACCGAGGTGACCGAGCTCGTACCGGGCGAGCGCGCGTCCGGTGGGCGCCGCACGTCCGAGCGCGACTTCTACTTCGACGGTCACTTTCCAGGGAACCCCGTCGTCCCAGCGATCATCCTGGTCGAGCTCGTTGCGCAGGTCGGTGGACTTGCCGCCGGTGCGCCGCTCGACCAGAGCACGCAGGATCTTCGGAAGCTCCGCGTCGCCGCGCTGGGCCCATTCAAGTTTCCTTCCGCCGCTGGACCGGGCGTCTACCTCGAGGCGCGCACACGAATTGCCGGACGGATGGGCGGGTTCTACAAGATTGAGGGTGAAGTCACCGCCGATGGCCGAACGGTGGCCGTCGGTGCGGTCACGCTGGCCGAAGTGTGAACATTCGTCGTCTGTTTTGGGAGCTTCGCACCGAGGGCGCTGGTCCGATTCGCGAGGCCTGTGCCATCGGTCTTGGGCTGTTCATCGGCTGCGTGCCGGTCTACGGATTTCATCTGCTGCTGGTGTGGGGTGTCGGCTGGGCGCTCGGCTTGAACCGGCTGAAGATGTACGTGGCTGCCAACATCTCGAACCCGCTCTTCTCACCGTTCCTGCTGTTGACCGAGCTGCAAATGGGCGCGTGGCTCCGGCGCGGGACTTTTCACGCGCTGACGATCGACGCCGTGCGGCAGACCGATCCGTGGCGTTTTGGCGCAGACCTGATCGTCGGCGGTGTGGCGCTTGGCCTCACCTTGGGCGTCGGTCTCGGCCTCGCGACCTACGCGCTCGCGAGGTCGGACGCCGCCGACGAATGGTTCGCGAGCCTTGTGCGGAAGGCATCGGATCGCTACGTTGACACGAGCATCACCGCCTGGGAGTTCGCGCGCGGCAAGCTGCGGGGGGACCCGGTGTATCGGGCCGTCTTGGAAGAAGAGGCCGTGCCGTCGGGCGGCACGCTGGTGGACGTAGGGTGTGGACAGGGCTTGATGCTGACGCTGCTCGTGGAAGCGGCGGCTGCTGTTCGCGCGGGTGAGTGGCGTGCGGCCCGGCCGGCCCCGCCGGTCTTCGATGCGTTGGTCGGGATCGAGCTCCGTCCGCGTATCGCTGCGATTGCGCGTCGCGCGCTCGGTGATCGCGCCTCCATCGTCGAAGCGGATGCTCGGACGCAGCTTCCTCCGGCGTCACGCGTCATTCTGTTCTTCGACGTGCTGCATATGGTCCCGTTCGCCGATCAGGACACGCTGCTCGCTGCTGCTGGCCGCGCCCTCGAGCCTGGCGGAGTCGTTCTCGTTCGCGAGGCGGATGCCGCGTCTGGTCTTGGCTTTACCGCCGTGCGGATTGGGAATCGGCTAAAGGCGCTTGCCACGGGGAACTGGGGTCAGACCTTTCATTTCAGGACGCGCACCGAGTGGACCGCCTGCTTCGAGCGCGCGGGTTTTGCCGTGAGCGGGCATCACGCCAGTGCCGGGACGCCGTTTGCCAATGAACTGTTCGTGCTCAAGGCGACAGACGCCCGTACGGGTCAACGGCCAAAGCACGATGGCCGCGGGTTTGGGTGAAGTCGCCGATTCGAATGATCTCCCTCTGCAGTTGACCGTCAGCCCCGATTTCCCCGCCCATCCACAGCGCGCAGGCGATTGGCGCCTCCGCCGGCTTCCAGCAGAAACGGATGTCCGACCACAAGACCGTTGCGGGTCCTGCCCGGGCGGTGTCTGTCCGGGTGGTGTCAGGCGGTGAAGGGTGAATAACCGTTGAGAAAACGAGATCGTGGGTGGCCAAGAAGTTTCTGACGGTGGAGAAACTGCGCGACCGCGTGACTAGTTCGGACTCGGGTGTTCTCGTCCAGGACAGTTCGAGGCGGGGCGACTGGGTCGTTGACGTGGACCACACGCGAAGCTGCGTCCGTGTGGCATCCGCGACGCGCCAGCGCAGCATCTGGCCCCACTCCGCCTCGATCACGCGCGCAAGCACGGGGTTCTCGATGCTCGCACTCGCAACGTCATAGCGGCTGATCGCCACAAACCCCAGCGTGGCCTTGATCGAGACGAACATCGCGATGAGGGTCACGGCGAGTATCGCTGCGTTCCGCGGCCTGCCGGCAAAACGGACTGCGAGTGCCGCGATGACGCACAGGCCGAGCATCCAGGGGTCCGCCATCGCGACGACCGGCAGGCTGGCGACGGTATCTACGAACGGCCAGCCAGGCTTCAGCCGTGCGCTCGACAGCAGGTCGAGCAGCACATGGCTCGCTGCGCCGATCGATGCGCACATCGCGAAAACCCCGAGGTCGCGCGTTCGGCGATTCGTCGCGGCAGGTCTGACGACGAGCGAGGTGACAACCGCGGTCAGCAGACCGCAGACGACGATGCCGACGAGCGTGTGCGTGCCGATCTCGTGGACGCGCAGGTAGCGGTCCCACCCGAACGGCATGATCGCCGCGTCGATGTCAGGCGACAACGCACCGAGCACGGCTGCAGCGATAGCACCTCGGACAGGAAGCCCGCCGCGCGCCTGCTCAGAACCGAGCGCGCGGACGAGGGTGAGGGCGAATGTTGTGTGAGAAAGCGGGTCCATTGGGGATTCGTTGAATGGGGATTGGGGATTGATTTCTTATTGGCGATTGTTGACTACAGGATTATTCGGAGATTGAGGACTGCCAATCACCTCCGCATTTTCCGAATAATCAACGATTCGCCCAATCACCCAATCCCTCAATCACTCACCCAATCCCCAATCAACGAATCCTCAATGAAGGCCCTCATAAAGGTCCTTCTGCGCATCCCAATATCTATAGAAGTGATACCAATACTCGGGGTGCGCGCGGACGCGCGCTTCGATGGCGTCAGCTGTTTGTTGCGCGGCCCGGGCCAGGGCCTCGTCTCGGGGGAGGTCGCGTGACACGGTGATGGGATCGGAGATGTACGCTCTGAAGCGGCCAGGGCCGACACGCTCGACGGCGCAGGGCAGGAGCGGGGCACCGGTCGCCATCGCGATGAGAAACGGCGTTCGCAGGAACCACGCGTGACGTCCGAACAGCGTGACCGCGACGCGGTCGTTCGCGTAGTGCCGATCGACGAGCATCGCGACGATCCGGTTGGCGGCGAGGTGACGGCGAATCTGCAGTGCCGTCTCCATCGACCGGCGCACTTCAATCGTCTCGGCACCGATTTGCTCGCGAATGAAGGTGCGGATGCGATTGACGTCGGCGTCCACCTCCGCCGTCGCGACGATCGTCAGCGGCCACTCCACCACGTGGCGAATCAGGATGCTCCCGGCTTCCCAGTTGCCATAGTGCCCGGTAATGAGGATGGCGCCCTGCGTGCGCGCGGTCAGGCGCGCGATCAGATCCGGTGACTCCTCGACCATCTCGAACGCGTCATGCGGATCGTGGCGTTTCCGATCCAGCGCGCGCAGAAAATCGATGACATCGTACGCGTAGCTCCGGAACGTCGTGAGCGCGCGGCGCTCGCGTGTGGCGCGATTCTCGTCGGGAAACAGCGCTGCAAGATTGTCAGCGATCGCTTCACGCGTCGGCGTCAATGTTCGCCACGCGATCCAGGTGAGCGTGTAGCCGAGCGCGTAGGAAACCGGCCGCGGCAGCAGGCGCACGCCGTGATACGTCAGGGTGAAGATCACCCCATTGTTCAAACCGTGCAGCGTCCACTTGCGCGGCGTCGCCGGTTCATCGGTGGAAGGGGCCGGCACATGCGTGGAGCCGAGCCACGAGAGAATCGCCGGCAGCACGAACACCGATGCCAGCGCGAGCGTGGCCACGCTGACGGCGGAGACCACGCCAATCGATCGCAGCGGCGGGTAGCTCGACGTCACCAGCGTGCCGTAGCCGAGCAAGGTGATCAGCGCAGCCGTCAGAATCACCGGCGCGAGCTCCGAGACCGCCTGCGGCGCATCGTGTCGTTCCTGATAGCGGTGCACCATGTGGACGCCGTAGTCCACGCCGATGCCGACGAACGTGACGACGGCGAATAGGGCGAAGAGATCGAGTGGGGCACCCGCGATCGCGAGTACGCCTGCCGCCCAGACGAGCCCGATGATCGTCGGCACCATCGAGAGCAGCGACAGCCGCACGTTGCGAAACGCGATCAGCACGAGCACGATGACGACGATCGATCCGATCGACAACCCCTTGATCAGCTCCGGCATGAAGCGATCTGCGAGTTCTCGATTGACCCGTGGAAGTCCGGTGAGCACGGCCGATGGATCCACGGTCGCGACGACGCGCTCCAAGACCGCGACGTCTTCGGGGCGGTGAGGAAAGGCGTACGTGGCCAGCACCCAACGGCCATCACGGCGCGCGATGAATCGTCCGATCAGATCGTCGAGGCCATGGACCTTGTAATCCTCATAGGTCAGGCGAAGCGTCGGGTCGAGCATCGAGGGCAAACGGTCGCGGAACGGTGTGAACGAGTCCGCGCGGAAGCCTTCAGCCGTTTCCGCCGTGGCGAGCGTCTTTCCGATCCCATCGACCGAGCCGAGCGTCTCTCGAATGCGTGCCTGACGCCGCTGCTGAACGTCGATCGACGGCAGCAACGACGCGGGCGTTTGCACGACCATCTTCGGAAGCGCGGATGCCAGCTCCAGTCGGAGGCGCTCGTTGGCAGCGAGGAGCGGCTCGAGGCGCTCACCGCTCGCCACGACGATGTAGACGTCGTCTGGCAATCCAAACGTCCGTCCAAGGCGCTGCAGCTCGATCGCGCCCGGCGTCACCGCCCGCAACCGATCTAGCGTTGGATTGATCTGGAGCTTGGTCGCGGCGAGCGCCATCAGGATCGTCACGCCGAGAGCTGACACGAGGATCGCGCACGCGTGCCGTCCAACCCACGCGGCAAACCGTGGCATCGCCAGTGCGCGCGGTGGCCGTGCCGGACGGCGCCGTGGCAGGAGCGCCGGCACGAGGATCAGTGTCAACGGGCCGCAGACGAGCATGCTGTGCCCGATCAGCGCGCCAAGTTGTTCGAGGCTGGGGAAGTCCACGAGCAGCAATCCATAGAACGTCGCCGCCGTGGTGCACATCCCGAGGAGCATGCTCGCCGAGGGACCGCCGAGTCCGTCGATGGCCGCGCTCGGATCGACGCCTTCTCGGATCGCGTGGGTGTACGCAACGTAGAGCAAGACGACGCCATCGACGCCGAGGCCGAAGAGCATGGCACTCGATGCCGTGGCGGCGGCAGAGAGCGTCACACCGATGCTACCCAGCACGCCGAGCACCAGCACCAGTGACGCGGCCGATGGAATCGAACCCACGACGACGAGCCAAGGGGAACGGAAGACGAGGTAGAGCAACGGCAGGATGAGCGCGAGCGATCCGATCGTGTTCATGATCGCCTCGCGTCGAATCACCGACTCGGTCTCGACGGCGATGCGATGGCCGCCGGCGAATTGCGTGGTCAGCGGCGGACGGTCATCGTCTGCATTGGCGGGATCGGCCTCCCGCGGTTGCTGCTGTCCGAGCTCGAGGCGCAGCGCCTCGAGATGGGACATGAGTTGTCTCGAGAAGTCGGCATCGAAGGGTGCTTGCGTCGGTTTGGCGATCAGTAGCCGGCTCTGACCATCGGCGCTGATGTAGCCACCGTCCGTGACGCCGAGATTCACACCTGCCTGTGATGCGCCGAGCTCGCCGCGTAACAGATCGAACAGTCCGAGCGGATCGTAGCGGACCATTTGGGTCACCGCCGGTGACGGCAGCGCCAAGAGCGAGCGCCGCTGTCGTAACGCTTCGCCGAGCGGCGTGCCACGGAAGCGGTCGAGCGCCTTGGTGAGGTTGTCTCCCGAGAGCAGAAGGAGCCGTCGATCGGCAAACCACGTCAGGTCGCGCGAGCCGTCGGCGAGTCCGGTATCGACACGGGTGATCCCTGGTGTGTCCCGCAGCTTCCGCGCCCAGGTCTCAACCACGTCGTCGTATTCGCGGATGCCATGACCTGTGGGCGCCGTGAGGACCACGTACAAATCATCGACGCTGCCAAACGATTCGACGAACGTGCGAAACGCCGGAACGATGGTGCCGCCGCGTGGCAGGAGGCTGAGGACGTCGGTGTCGAAGCGGAGCCCGCGCATGGCTACGGCGGACGCCGCTACGACCACGAGCATCGACAGCAGCACCAGGCGCCGGTGGCGCCGGCTCCACGAGAGGATCGCGTCGTTCACTGCACCGTGAACATTGCGGGATCGATGGGTGGGTTCTGTTTGACGTCGGTAAACGTCATCAGCTTGATATCGCCGCTGGGAAACGTCATCCGCATCGCGGACAGCATCAGCGTTGTCCGATCGATCCAGATCTCGACCTGCGTGATCCCCTCTTGGATCTGCTTTCTCTTGGGGACCATCAGCAGCGAATAGGTGTTCGGACGATCGCCGGCCTCGCGAGCGGTGATGTCGAAGTGTCCGCGAAGCTCCTTGGGCGAGGCATCGACGAAGTATTTCTGCACCCGACGCTGCGAGGCGCCGATGTCTGTGACCGTGCGGATCGAGGCGGACGGCAGCGACACCGTCATGCGATCGCCGTCGATGAGGATCATCCGCGTGTCAGGTTCGGTGTAGCGCAAGGCCACGCGTGACGGCCGCTCGACGTACACCAGTCCCTTCTGGACGAGCGGCTTCGCGAGCAACGGCGACGAAGACGACTCGGTAAACGCCGCCGTCAACGTCTTCATGTTGGCGTTCACCTTCTGACCGCGCTCGTAGATCTGATCGAAGAGATCGCCCACCGGTCGCGCGGTCGCGCGGTAGGCCGGAAGTCCGATCAGGACCAGCGCCAATCCGAGCACGAGACGCCGCGCGCTTTGAACCACCACGATTTCGAATGGTAACGTACGGATCCGTGACCGTACCGATTGCCATCACCGGCGTGGGCGTCGTCTCGCCGTTTGGAGATTCGCCAACGCAGTTCCGCGACGCGCTCCTCGCCGGCGAGACCGGTATCGTCGCGGTTCCGCAGTTCAAGGCGTTCGATTGCCGATCGGTACTCGCCGCGCGAGTCGCTGGCTTTGACCCGGCGAAATGGATCCCGCCGATGAAGCTGCGGCGCATGGACACGACTGGACCGTTCGCGCTCGTCGCGATTCAGCAGGCGATGACCGCCGCGGGCTACGCGGTATCGCCAGAGGGTGATGCGCGGGCCGGTGTCGTGCTCGGTACCTACAGCGCCGGCGGGCCGGCGACGTTCGAGTATCTCGACGCGCTCTTCAAGGGTGGACCTTCGGGTGCCCCTGCGTTGCTCTTCAACTCGACCGTCGGCAACGCGGCCGCTGGTCTCGCCGGTCTCGAATACAAGCTGCGCGGTCCGAACGCCACCGTCGCGCAGAAGGAGGCATCGGGCCTCGCCGCAATCGCGTCGGCGGCCGACCTCATTCGTCTCGATCGCGCCGATCGCGTCGCGACCGGTGGCATGGACGCGATCTGGGATCTTTTCTATCGCGCGCACGATCGCTTTCACGTCATGTCGGAGGCCACCGAGGCGGACGATTCGATTGCACCGTTCAGTCGATCGCGACGCGGATTCGTCATCGGCGAGGGAGCATACGTGCTCTGG
>Ga0075367_10000482_pt1 | contig 14910 bp, 11 predicted proteins | sample EndMethybrTD3032_FD_71399 | JGI IMG/M metagenome (GOLD analysis project Ga0075367, IMG submission 71399) | Populus endosphere microbial communities from Tennessee, USA - Endosphere MetaG P. TD hybrid TD303-2 | ecosystem: Host-associated > Plants > Roots > Endosphere | place: USA: Tennessee... | reverse complement strand
CGTTGGGTTTAACCCTGAACTCACAGGACGCGAGAACGTCTATTTGAACGGTGCGCTGATGGGATTTTCGAGCGAGGAGGTCGACGAAAAGTACAATGCGATCGTGGATTTTGCGGAGCTAGAACGGTTCATGGACCAAAAACTCAAGAACTATTCGTCGGGCATGCAGGTGCGGCTTGCCTTTTCGGTGGCAACTATCTTGGCACAATCAGACATCTTGCTTATCGACGAGGTGCTGGCAGTCGGTGATGCAGATTTCCAGCGCAAATGTTTTGAATATTTCAAGAAACTCAAAAAAGACAAAAAGACGGTTATTTTCGTCAGTCACGACATGGCGGCCGTTCGCGAATACTGCGACAACGCTATATTGATTGATAAGAGCGAGGTTATTTTTAAGGGTACGGCACAAGAAACGTCAAAAGAATACACCAAGCTGTTCTTGCCGCATATCTACAAGGCGCAGCGTGACGAAGAGCGGGCGAAAAAGCACAAGGCCGCGCAAAAAGGATCCGATGAGCTGGGCAAGTGGGGCGCTGGTGGCGTTGATATCAGTAACGCCACATCGAAAAAAAGCGTTTATGAAGTTACCGACAAGATGATTTCTATTAGCTATACGGTCTCGGCCGCAGAGGGTTTTGAAGACGAACTTATTCCTGGTATTACTATCAAGGATGAGCGCGGGCAGCCAATTTGCGGGACGAACAGTACTATCCTGGCGCCGCAAGACAAGATTCGTATTGGCAAAAACCAAGAAAAGCTGACGTTCACCTGGGAAGTTCCCAACGTGTTCAACCAGGGAAGATACACGGTTGATCCAGCTGTACTTTCAGGGACGACGACTGATACGTTGCAGTGGTGGGACGAGGCGGTTTCTTTCCGTGTCATCAATGAGTTCAGTGCGCCGTACCCCGTATCGCCGCATATCAAGCTCAGGACGGACGCGTAGGACAATGGGGCGGCTGCTGGTTGACGCTACTGACCTAGAGACGTGGAGCGGTACTCATGGCGGCGTGCAACGGGTGGTATATGCCGTCACGAAGCAGCTATTCTTGCTGGATCGCCCGGTTAGCTTTATTGCTTTTGATGCTGCCGAGAATAGGTTTTACATTACTGATTTTCAGGTCATTTATGATCGGGTCGAGCGCGTACGGCAGGCCAAGCAAGAAGTTGCTCCTGGTGTTGTTCGAAAGACCATTGCCGAACGCTTGTACGAACGTGCAAAGCGTTACCGGCTGTTGCGAGCTGCTGCCCGCCCGGCAAAGGCGATTTTAAAAAAAGGCCAAGATGAACTGCCGCCAAGCAAGGACTGGGTCGAGTTTGAAAAGGACGATACCGTCCTCGTACTAGGGATGGCATGGGAGAACTTGAACATTCAGCGCGTCCTTGGCGAACAGCGCGCCCAAGTGGGATTTCGGCTGGCTCAGTTAGTGTACGATTTGATCATTTGTCTTTATCCCCACCTTCACCACCCATCCAACTACGCTCCGTATACGGCGCATATGAAAGGAGTGGTTGCCGACTCCGACTTGCTGCTGGCGATTTCTGAGTCAACCAAAAGAGACGTCCTGACGTTTGCCAAACGCGAACATATCAAGCCGCCACTCGTCGAAGTGGTGCGTCTGGGTGACGAGCTCCTAAAAGAAAAACGGGAGTTGAAAAAACCTGCTATCGAAGGCCTGGGCAAAGAGTTTATTTTGTGCGTCGGAACGGTTGAAGTGCGGAAAAACCACACGTTGCTCTACTATGCCTACAAGCTTGCAGCGAGCCGTGGCGTCACGTTGCCGCAACTTGTTATCGTGGGCGGGAGCGGCTGGTATAGCGGTGACGTTCAATACCTCATGACAACCGACCCGGAAATGCAAGAAAAAATAAAAATCGTCCACGGGCTGGAGGACGATGGTTTGGCATGGTTGTACGAGCACTGTCAGTTTACCGTCTATCCAAGCATGTACGAAGGATGGGGATTGCCAATCGCGGAATCACTTGCGTACGGGAAGCTATGTCTTGCTTCGTCGACATCGTCGATGACCGAGATCGCTGGTAAAATGATCGATTACTTCTCACCCTTCGATGCGCGCGAATGCATGGAAAAAATAGCCAAATACGCAGGCGACGAAGTGCTACTAAACAAGGCGGAAGCCAAGATAAAATCGTCATACGAAACAACGCCATGGAGTACTACGGCCGCGCAGGTTTATGAGATGGTAAAGGCTAGGAAATGATAAGAAAAAAGCTTCTTGTCATCGCGCCGTATCCCATAGCTTCGCCTCGTCATGGCGGACAAAAACGAACGAAAGCCCTTGTCGATAATTACCGATCGTTCGTTCGTGACGTAAAGTTCGTGGCGATTTTCCATAAGGCGTCATACGCAGAGTTCGACCCCGACGATATTCCGCTTGGGCAAATCGAAAACCTGGAGCTCATCGATAAAAAGCCATATGCCATGGACCAGATAATCGGCAAGGCGATCGACAACGACACGCACGTACGAAGTCAATTCGCTAAAGTGCTGCAAGAATACCGGCCGGACATCATCCACGTAGAACAGTCTTTTCTTTACGATGGGCTTTCGACTCTCTTGAATGAACTCAATATCCATCCGTATCTTATTTTCGGCTCGCAGAACATCGAGTATAAAATGAAGGCTGCCATTTACGACGGGCAGGCAATTCCCGAAAAAGAAAAAAAGGAGTTGGTCGCGCAAACACGAGAAATCGAAGAGCGCTTTAGTAAAGAGGCTAGCCTCGTAGTTGCCGTGAGCGATGGCGATGGCAAGGCGCTGAAGGAGATGGGCGCGAAAAAAGTAGTCATCGCGCCAAACGGTATCGAGCGTATCCAGCCAACGAAAGAAGCGCTGGCGTATTGGTCTAGCTTTAAGCGGACGCAGGGCATTCGGCATATGATCGGCTTTATTGGGAGTGGTCACCCGCCAAACTACACCGGCTTTATCGACACGGTAGGGTTGGATACGACCTTTTTACCCAAGGGTGCCAAGATTGTTATGGCTGGCGGCGTGTCGGAATATTTCAAAGCGACATATAACTATAAAAATACAAAAAAACACGCAAGCTTATGGAGTGGCGTTGTTCCGGTGGGGTTTTTGGACGAGGATATGCTGACAGGCTTTATTGCCTCGTGCGATGTCATTCTACTGCCCATTACTAGTGGCGGCGGCTCGAACCTAAAGACGGCCGAGGCGCTGCTGTCGGGCAAGAAAATCGTTGCGACCGATTATGCTTTCAGAGGCTTTGAGGCGTACTTGAAGCTGCCTAACATACGGCGGGCCAACGAGAAGTTGGAATTCCAGGAGGCGTTGCAAGAAGCGCTGCGAACGGGCTATATCGAGCCGACGGCAAAAGATGTGGCACTCGCGCGTCGCGTGGGTTGGACATACTGCCTTAAGGGGCTTAAGGGAGCTGTGCGAAGAGGAATCCTACCTACTGCGAAAGACCTTGCGAAACTGTCGCGAAGCTACGCTGGCAAAGCTGTCCGCAAGGTAAAACGTTTGCTATAGCTCAACGATCGAAAGGATTTTTTCGCTCGTTTTTTTCCAGGTAAATTTACTTGCTTGCGCTACGCCGTCTTTTTGATACTTAGAGCGTAGTTTGGCGTCGTTCAACAGCTCTGTGGCGTGTGATGCTATGTCTTGGAACCCGGTAGCGTAGAAGGCGCTCTTGCCTGCTATCTCGGCGATAGATGAGTTTCGGTACGTGATGACTGGCGTGCCATATTGCATAGCTTCCAGGACGGGAAGACCGAATCCCTCGTAGACACTAGGGTACACGTAGGCAAGCGCGTGCTTGTAGAGCCAGGCTTTTTGGTGGTCGGTGACGAATCCGACGAAGTGGATGTCGTCGATGTACGATGCGTTGGCTTTTAGGTATTCCTGCAGTTGTACGTGAGGTACACGGTCGGCTCCATGCATGGTGTCGCCTGCGAACACAAGCGAAACGCTAATTCCTCTTGCGCGCATATTATTGTATGCAGCAACTAGCTCGACGAGTCGCCGACGTGGGTCTGCACCACCCATGAAAAGAAGGAAGGGTTGTTTGGATAAGTCCGTGTCGCGTGGCACGGGTCCCCATGAATTTGGCTTGAATGCCGAGAAGATGGCATCTTTTTGAGCAAAAGAAGTATCGCTTGGCGTAGAATCGGCACCAAGCAGTGCGACGGATACTTTTGACGCGTCAACACCAACGTATTGCACGAAGTCATTCTTCGTGTGTTGGGAGATCGCGATCAGGTGTTTAGCGCGGCAGCAGGTGATCTTTAGTTTCGATATGTATTGACGGCGTTTTACCGCGCTCTTAAGGGCGCTGCGGCGAGTACGGCCGTTCCTGCGAGCGGTGGCGTACGACCACAGGTAGTCTGATTCCATGACGTAGGGAATCAGGTCGTATAACACGACATAGGTGTGTTTTTCGCTGTCGCTAGGTAGCTTTTGGCTTTGGTCGAACTGCAAGAACGTATCGACGCCATCCAGTTGGCTGCTGGAAATACGGCTGTCTCCTGAACGAAATTCGGCAAAGGCGATGAATTTGTTGAGCGCTTTTATGATGAGGTTCAGCTTCGAGGGCAAGCGCATGGAGATGTGGCTGGCGGGGCGAAGGTATTCGATGGCGTAGTTGGTGCCGTCAAGGTCGAGAATGTCCAGAACGTCATTGTCGTTACCTGGGTTAAGGAAAAAAACGAACTCGTGTTGTTTGCGGGCTTCGGCCGGCAAGTGGTTGATAAAGTTAATAAGTACTGCACCGATGCCTCTCATGCGATGGCCGGTTTGAAGCGTGGAAAGGTCGATAGCGATGCGCATTATGCGTGGTCCTCGAATAGTTCGAAAAATGTTTCAGCCGACTTTTCCCAGCTGAAATTTTCGGCTTGCTTTGGTCCGTTGGTGATAGTTTTTTGCGGGATGGTTTTGCTGGTGAGCGTCGTTTCGATAGCTTTTCGGATAGCAACGGTATCAGTGCTCTTGATCATGATCGCGTGGTTACCGACTACCTCGGGAAGCGATGAATTGTCCGAGCAGACGACGGGCGTGCCGCAAGCAAGAGCTTCAAGCGGAGGCATGCCGAATCCCTCGTAGTGGCTAGGGTACACCAGCACCTTCGCGCCTGATATAATAGCAGCCTTGTCGTCGTCGTGGACGTACTTGGAAGGCCGCATGATGTTGTAGCCTTTCTCCACTTTGCCAATGATCTTCTGGAAGAGGTTTTCAATTTTCCAGCCATTCACGCCAACAAGCAAAAGGCCCGTCGAATCACGTAGGTTCTTGGGTAAGTCGCAATACGCCTCCACTAAGCCATCAAGGTTCTTGCGTGGCTCGAGATTAGAAAGCGAAAGGATATAGTTGCCGGTAATACCGTATTTTTCTTTGGCGCGAGCGATTTCTTTTTCGCTGCGTCGGTAAAAATACCGTTGGTCGGCAGCTGGCGTCGCGACCAATATTTTTTTCGGATCGACGGCGTAATGATCGACGATTTCTTGTTTTGCGTTTTGTGAAATCGTAATTACCTTTTGCGCGCCAGCTATGGCCGATTTCGTACGGCCAGATAGGAAAATAGCGTTCCCTTCGTCAGAGTATTGGCGGAAAGTCTCGAATGAAATATCGTAGACGATAACGGCGTATTTGCTCATTACGAGCGGCATGGAGGCAAAGCGGGTAAAAAGGTAAAAACCACGGCCGCACCATAAGTCGATGGGCGGGAGCTTGTTGCGGTGGTGCAAGCCGGCCATGATACGGAACGGCAAAGGGAAGCGCTTGGCGCTGATATGCTTGAACTTGAACTTGCGGAATTTCTTGATCTCGTCGTAAGGGATGATTACCTTTACGGTAGGCACCTTTTCGCCTGCCCGCTTTTTTTGCTCTAGAATTTCATCGATGCCACGCAGCGTACCAAGAATATACTGGCCAATCCCGCTAAAGTGGCCGTCAATAAGTCCAAGACCTTCGACATAAATCGTTTTCATGTTATTACTGCCAAGTATATCACACGGAGCGGCTATAGGCCGTCAGTGTTCGTACTCCAAGTAGCCGTATCATTAGGTTTATATAGGACCAAGTTGCTATCTTGCTGCAGTTCAAGACGAGAGATCCCACGATTTGCCGTCTTGGTATACCATACGGCTTTGCCGGATTTGGCATAGAGAACTAGGTTTCCATCTGGTTGCATCTGTAGTACGAAGCCTCCTTTACCGGACGTCCGGCTGTTCCATAATGCGGTGCCCGTGTTCGTATATAAGACTAGATTGCCGTCGCTTTGGAACAATAGGTAACGGTCGCGTTTTGCGGTCTCTAGGCGCTGCCCGATATACATTTGGCCGCCACTTGGCATGATGCGTGTCACCGTACTGAGGTTATCTGGAGCGTGATGCGTATTGCTGTTCCAGCGTGCGGCATTCGAAGGATTGTATAGCACCAGGTTACCATCGGTCTGGAGCTTCAGGCTGCTGGCATCGCTACCTGCCGTTTCGGTATGCCAAACGACTTTTCCTGACGCTGTGTACAGCACTAAGTTACCATCGTTTTGGAGCGTGAGCCGGGTTGCCTTGGAGCCGGCTGTTCCTGATGACCAGATAGCCCGGAAGCTATCGTACAGCACCAGATTGCCGTCGCCTTGCAGTATAAGCACGTCGTTCATGTCAGGTGACAAGAGATATTGTTGGCTCATGAGGTTGTTGCCTTTGGCGAGCGAGGTGTTGGCTGCATTGCGTGCCGAAACAGGGCTTGTCACGTTTAAGCTAAAGTAAAGGCCTGGGTCGTTAAACCACGACATGCCTTCCTGTACTAGATTGAAATGCTCGCGATACGTACCTGCTGTCGCGGGGGCGTGCAACTCGAACCTGAAAGTGCCAATCATACCAGGCGCGACGGAAGTTTCTTGGAGGCCGGCCGCACGTACCGACGATATCCAGCTGCTGTCGTAGAACTGGCTCGTGCGATCTTGCGGGGAGTTGGTGCCAAGCCGGGTCGAACTATCCCAGGTCATGTTGCCGGAGTTCGTAGCTTTGACTTCGGCGTAAATGGTGCCGTTTGGTGTGACGGATGGCTCGTACGATGTCATCTTGCTGGTATAACCGGCGTCGTTATATATGCTTTGCGAGGCATACGTCCAATCCCAAGTCAGGTTGCTGCGGGTAGAGCCGAACCAATCGACGAAATAAAGGTAAAAGTTACGGTTGCCATACGAGCTGCAGCCGTTTCCCATGCCGTATCCGGCATTGAGTGCCGCTTGGTTGGGTTGGTATGGCGTGTAGTCGTACAGCGCCACGGTGGAGAGGTTGCGAATATTAACGGTGGAACCACCGCAGGAGGAGGTTGGGCTCCAGCGAATGTAGTTGTTACCAAGTACGTAAGGGGAATACCAATTTGGGCTTTGATTGAGGATGGAGCGGAACATCTTTGCTGCCCATGTTACTTGGTTGGTGAAACCGTAATAGTTGCTGTCGCATGCAGCCGTATCAGGGCAGCCATAGCCCGTAGCGCTCCGGTACTGGATGTTAAGAGGCCACGTATCGGTGACAAGTCCTTGCTCCTTCTGAAGAAGGACTATCAAAACGCGTGGGTTGATCGTGTATTGCTGGGCTATGTCGTAGATAATGCGTGCAGCCGATTTGCCTCCTTGTGAGAAATTGCGAAGGCAGGTGAAGGTCGTTTGGCTATATTTTGCCTTTCCCCACTCCCAGCGTTGGATACTGCCGTTGTGATTGTAGTCAGGTACGCCAGAGTTGTTCATCTCGGAGTTTTGCTGGCCGTTCGTGTCGCATGCGGGTACCTTGCTGTTGAGGAAGAGTTGGATTTGGCTAGGAGTCATGGTATTTTTAGCGACCATCACCGAGTCGTCGATAATCCGGCCGGCATCCCAGTTGGCAAGCGAAGCAGCATCGCTTGTGCGGTTCAGGAGCCCGACGATAATCCCTAATGTAACGACAAGAATACCGACTACGACGGCAATTCGTCGTAGGGAGGGTTGGAGGGGGGATTTTTTTATTCGAGGCATAGTGTTTGTTTAGGTTGTATTGACACTTATTATTATATAGTATCAGATGACTGTTCGGGGTAGCTTAATTGACAACGATGTCTTTTTTGGCGGAACCTTTTGCATCTCCGGCGGCGACCGAAAGCATGATGTGCCATGTGCCTTTTGGAAGGCTGCCGACAGGTATGTCAAAGCCTTGGCAGGTCGATGATTCGGCAAGGGCTTGCATGCCGCTCGTCTTTGTTGTTTTCGATGAACCATTGGTTATAACGAGCGCGCATGTACCGTTCGCGCTGACCGTATTGATTAGGCTGCGGATATTGACCATGCTGCCGTTTTGATTTGCGGCAGTTATAGTGACGGCGAGCGATTTGGGTGTCGTCGATTGGTTCTGGTCACGGTCGACGATATCTTGCTTTTGATTCGAGCCAGCGTCTTGTTGTTGTGGCGTGGCGGGCTCGTTGTTGGTTTTTGGTGTCTCCGAACCGTTTTGTGTAGTAGATGAGTCTTGTTTTGCAGGAGGAGTGGCCAGTTTGGCATAGGCTAAAACGCCACCAATAACTACCGCCAGTATAACGGCTGCTGAAATAATAATTTTCTTTTTCGATCGGGAAGTCTTGGATAGGGTCTTCATATTTTTATTTTCTCGCTTACCTTTGACTTTTATTATACCATCTTGGAGCATCGCCTGTATATCAACCAGCCTAGTATTTTGGTATAGTTTATTAGTATATGAAGCAATTTTTCTTGTCACTTTCAAAAACTACGCGTAGTTTTGTCGCGAGCCGCCCCTTCCTCTTTTTTGTCATTGGTTTGGCGGTTTTTCAGGGCCTTTGGTTCGCGCTGACATTCAAGCCGATTCTTTTTGACGAGCTAAGGCATATCCAATTCATAACGTTCTACAGTCACCTGGTATCGCCGTTCGTTGGACACCAAACGCCTGATATGGATTTCATGGGGCAGGTCGTGCGCGAGCCTTCCTATTTGTATTACTATGTCATGTCTCTTGTTATGAGATTATTCGAGGCCGTGACACCTAGCTATGAGCTGCAGGTTATCTTGCTAAGGGTGGTAAATATAGGGCTCTTCGTCCTTTCCATGTTTCTTTTTAGGAAGTTACTGCGGGAACAAAAAGTATCGTCAGCGATTGCTAACGTAACGCTTTTGGCATTTCTTCTCATACCTTCCGTCGGCGCTATGATCGGTGCGGTGACGTACGACATCGGCGTGCTTCCATTGATATTTTGGATGCTTATCCTGACGACGCGTATCTTAAGGCAGAACAAGATCATGCTTCAAACGGTCGTGTGGCTCGTCGTGACAGTCTGCGTCGCTTCCGTCGTGAAGTATACCTCCCTGCCAATCGCGGCTATTTGTTTTGTTGCCGTGGTAATGCATGCCATCTCTGTTGGCAGGAAGCAAAAAGGCCGCTTCGTGGCAGGACTTACTAGTCAGTTCGGGTCCATACCAAACAAGAACAAAATATTACTAGGTGCGGTGTTGGTCGTTGCCCTGGGATTATTCATCGAGAGGCCGGTGGTGAACCTCTTGAAATACAAGGACATGGCACCGACCTGTTTCGTGACGCTGCCAAAGAACGAAGCCAGTACGAGGTGCGTGAAAAACTACGTATACCAACGCGACGCCTTATTCCTAAGTATGAAGTCGGACGGCTTCAAGCCTGTCGATCCGGTCAATTACTTTTTGACGACATGGGTGCCAGGCATGCATTCAACGACGATCCAGCAGTATCCGACCGCGCCTCCGCTTGGTGTGATGGTGGGCCTCTATTACCTTCTTATAATTGGCGGCGTGATGGTAATAGCAATGGCTGTTCGCGAGCTCTCCAAGAATCCGTTCGATCGGCTGATGATTGCCGTAGCTGTAGTGTATGCGCTCTCGGTGTTTTATTCGAACTACAAAGGCTATGTTCACTTGGCGCAGCCAGTAGCAATCACGGCGCGTTATTTGTTGCCGGTACTTCCTATATGTATCTACCTTTTGATACGTTCCCTGCAAATCGTCGCTAGCAGGCGAATGAGGGCGTATCTTGTATTAGTGATGATTCCGTACCTGCTGGTCAGTACCCAGGGCGGAGGAATGATCACGCATCTTATTTCTGCCGACAAGTCGTTTTACTGGGAAAATAAGACCGTCATTGACGTAAATAGCAAAGTTAAAGAATTTCTGATAAGAATAACGAAAGCCTAACACATGAAAATTTTATTTATTGCCCGCAAGTTTCCGCCATCAGTCGGTGGTATGGAGCGCTTTGCCTTTGATCTTTCGAACGCGCTCGACGACGAAGTCGAGATGACGAAGATCACCTGGGGAGGCTCTAATAAATGGCTCCCACTGGTGCTGCCTGTCTTTTTCTTTCGGGCGTGCTGGGTGCTGCTAACGAAGAAGATCGACGTCATCCATATGCAAGATGCCGTGCAGGCGCCCGTGGGGTGGCTGCTTCATGTCATCTTTCGCAAGCCGTACATTATCGTGGCACACGGGTTGGATATTACGTTCGAGAAAGGTTTTTACCAAAAGGTAATCTTGCCGTTCGTGCGACGTGCAGACGAAGTCGTGTCTATCAGTTCGGCAACTAAGGACGAAGCTGACAAGAGGGGTGTTGCCAAGAAAAAATCTACTGTCATCACGCTTGGAACGCATGATGATTATGGGGTCATCCAGCCGGATCGCAAGCTTTTGGGCGAACATTTTGGCATGGACCTTTCAAAGAAAAAACTTCTTCTTACGACCGGTCGGCTGGTCAAGCGAAAAGGCGTGGCTTGGTTCGTCGAGAACGTCCTTCCTGAACTGGTAAAACACGATAGGAACGTTCTATATTTCGTTGCCGGTAAGGGCGGCCAGCAAGAGGCGATCGAGGCGGCTATTGAAAAGACCGGCCTAGCTGGTCACGTAAAACTTTTGGGCCGGGTTAGCGACGAGGACAGGGCGCTGCTCTACACTTCCTGTGATGTCTTCGTGATGCCGAATATCGTTGTTCCTGGCGATATGGAAGGTTTTGGAATCGTCGTGCACGAAGCGGCGACGGCAGGGCTTCCGGTCGTGGCTAGCGGTCTGGAAGGTATTTTGGACGCGCTAAAGGACGGCAAGAACGGCGTTCTTGTTGAAACGCGTGATACCGAAGCTTTCACCAAGGAGATCAAGAAGCTTTTAGGCAACGAACAGCAACGCAAGGACTTTGGCATGAAAGCCCGTCGCTACACGCTCGAAACGTACAGCTGGAAAAATATTGCTAGCCAGTATGTAAAAGTTTACAAAAAACTAGTTGGCTGACGCTTCTTCGATTTCTTTTGTTGGCAGCTGCTTTTTCGCAGCGAGGGCGAACGGCGTGATAAGTGCTAGGGTAATGAAGTAAATGACTCGGTCGACAGTGGCGGCTAGGACGATATCTTGGGTAGTAAGGTGCATTTGTTGCTGCACGATCAACAGGAGTGCTTCGCGGATGCCAATAGCTCCAGGAGTAAGGGCAATGACGATGGCGAACTGGGACGTACCAGTGTAAATAAGCAGGCCGCCGAACGAGACGTCGGCTCCGATAGCCTGAAGTTCTGTAAAGTTAGCGAGCAGTGATCCGCAAAGCTGTACGATGATAACCGCGAAAAGCATGGCGAGTGGACGAGCTTGAAGAAGCTGGTTAAGAGCTCCTAGCTTCGTTCGTATTTTTTTGGCAGCGCCGGTCTTGCCAAACAGGACAAACCCCAAGATTGCCGCGATAAGCGCCGCAAAGGCGATGAACATAGCCGAGCTAAGGCCGGTCGTGAATGCTATTCCTACTAGGACGAACAGGCCGGAAACACCAAACAGGAAAAGGTATTGGATGACTGTCAGCCCGAAGTACTTTTTGATCGACATGTCGAAGTGACGTTTGAAGTAAACGCCGCGAAGTCCTACTCCTCCCTGTAAAAAGCCGAAGAAATTAACCAACGACGAATAGGCGGTAATGCGAGTGGAGTCGAGGAAATGGAGTTTTTTGCCGATAAACCGAATGAATATGATCGATACGAGTATATTGCTGAAAAATACGATTGACTGGCCGATGACGATGAGCACTACTTGCCACCATGTAAGGTTACCTATGCGGCCGAACTGCTCTTGGTTTTGAAGAAAGTAGTAAACGAAAGCAACAAGCGTCAGGACGAGGAGCCCTATTTTAAACCACTTGTTATTTTTTAGCTTCATTGGTGCCGTATTGGATTTCTTTAAGGCGTTCTAGTTGGTCTTCAAGCAAAATACGGTTGGTCCTCAGGAGGTCGGAAATAACAACGAGGGCGAACGATAGGAGTGCAGCAACGAGCATAGCCGTACCGAAAATGAGTGATTGGATGTGGTTTCCTTGGGTGCCAATTGCCGCCAGTATGGCAAAGCGGATGAACGGCACGAGTCCGGCAATCAGGAAAATGCTACCAAGCGTGACGAACACTACGTAAGGTCGGAACATGATGTAGCTGCGCAGAATAGCTTGGCCGGATTTCAGCATGTGCTGGCCGATGTTCTTGAACAGGCGTGATTCGCGGGTCTTTTTGTTGGTAATTACCGGTACGCTCACGATTTTCAGGCGCTTGTTACCTGCCTGGATGATAGTTTCCATGCAGTAACTGAACTGGGTGACGACGTTCAGCTTGTAAAGGGAGTTGCGCGAGTAGGCGCGGAATCCACTGGCGGCATCGGGCAGGTCGGTTCCACCGGCTTTGTTGACGACCCAACTGCCAAAGCGCTGCATCATCTTTTTGAACGGTGAGAAGTGAGCGATCTTGCTGGTTTGGCGATCGGCAATAACGATATCCGCTTCGTGAGCGATGATCGGCTGTACTAGGTCGGCGATGCGGTCTTGTGGGTATTGGTTGTCGCCATCGGTGTTTACTACGATATCGGCACCGTGCTTCAACGCGTAGTCGATGCCGTCCCGGAACGAGCGGGCAAGGCCCATGTTTCGCGTGTGTTTCACGAAATGCTTCACGCCGTATTTCTTGGCGACCTCGATGGTCTTATCGGACGAGCCGTCGTCGATGATAAGGATCTCGACGGAATCAACGTTCTTGATTTTTTTCGGAATAGACTCCAGAACAAGCGGCAGCGTGGCTTCTTCGTTCAAACAAGGGACTTGGACAAAAACTTTCATGTAGTTATTATAGCAGTTTAGCGTCCGACGCCGACGTAGTTTAGCCCGGCAGCGCTGATGTGGGCTGGAACGAAGCGGTTGACGGCATCGACGAAGATGGTACCGCTCATGGCCTCTTTGTACTTCTCGGCATCGTATCCAACGAACTCGGGCCATTCGGTAGCGACGATGATGGCGTCGGCGTCCTTTATGGCGGCTTCGATGGAACCGACCAGCGCGACCGAGCCATGTAGGTCTTCAGCTGCTTCTTCGGCTGCCTGAGGGTCGTAGGCAGTCGTTTTGGTACCGGACTTAGCGACGATATTGGCAATCAGTACGCCTGGTGAACGACGTACGTCGCTGGTACCTGCCTTGAACGCGAGGCCAAGGACGGCAATCTTCTTGCCCGAGAGGTCACCGCCAAGGGCATCGCGAAGCTTTTCGACGATGTAGCCGGACATGGATGAGTTTACTTCTTGGGCGGCGGTCATGATCTCAAGATCGACGCCGTGCTCGAGGCCGCTCATGATAAGTCCGCTGACATCCTTAGGGAAGCAGCCGCCACCGTAGCCCCGGCCAGCGTTAAGGAACGCCCGGCCGATACGGGCATCGGCGCCAACGGCGTCCATTACCTCTACGACGTCGGCATCGACTTGATCGGCGAGTTTGGCAATGGAGTTGGCGAACGAGATCTTAAGGGCGAGGAACGCGTTCGATGTCACCTTGATAAGTTCGGCGCTGTTGAGGTTGGTTGCGATGTAGCTTCCCTGGACGTTCTTCAGCTCGATCTTCGCGATGGCAGCGATCTCGACCTTGTATGATTCGAGCTGGCGATAGATGGAAAGTAGGTGCTCGACCGCCGCTTTGTGGCGACCTCCAGCAACGACCCGGTCAAAGCAAAGCGTGTCAAAAAGTGCCGTACCCTCGCGAAGGAACTCGGGGTTAGAGACGTACTCTACTTGTTTGCCAAGGTTCCTGAACGTTTCTTCGATTTGCGTGCCCGTCCCGACAGGAACGGTGCTTTTTTGTACGTAAATAGCACCGTCGTTCATGTATTTCGCGGCTTCTTTCGCGGCGGCGTGGACGTACGTAAGGTTGGAGCTGCCATCAGGATGATCGGGCGTGCCCACGCACGAAAAGACGACTCGGCTCTTAGGGATGCCGGCTTCGTATGAGTCGGTGGGTATGAGTGTGCCGTTGTCGATGGCTGCCTTGATGACAGGGTCGAGACCCTCCTCAAAAAAGAAAGAACGGCCTTGTTTTATGACATCGAGGCGCTTTGGGTTTGGCTCGACGACGTAGACGGTATAACCGGCATGCGCCAAGAGCGCAGCAGTAGTAAGGCCTACGTAACCGGCCCCCAAAACTGTGAGTGTAGAATCTTGCATGCGTATTATTATACAACAATGGGGCTGAAGCTTGCATGAGAAGGGATAATGTGATGAGTTGTGTTTTTGACCGCACACTCGCCCGGACTTTCCGCTATAATGGGTACATGATAACAGTGATTATAGCCGGTGGCTCGGGTACTCGCCTGTGGCCGCTTTCAACACCAGAATTCCCAAAACACTTACTTAAGCTGACGGGCGAACGCTCACTCATCCAGATGGCGTACGACCGCGCAAAGCGCCTCGGCGACACCGTGTATGTCGTGACCGAAGCAAGCCACTCAGACCACGTCCGCGAACAATTATCCGAGCTTCCAGAAGAGGCTTTTTTAATTGAGCCGGGCCGTCGTGGCACGGGGCACGCTATCGTGTATGCGCTGGACGTCATCAATCGCCGCCACGGCAAGGACGAGCCGATCGCCTTTAT
>Ga0075367_10000480_pt1 | contig 14936 bp, 11 predicted proteins | sample EndMethybrTD3032_FD_71399 | JGI IMG/M metagenome (GOLD analysis project Ga0075367, IMG submission 71399) | Populus endosphere microbial communities from Tennessee, USA - Endosphere MetaG P. TD hybrid TD303-2 | ecosystem: Host-associated > Plants > Roots > Endosphere | place: USA: Tennessee... | reverse complement strand
CGGCAATCGCCAGTGCCCGGATCTCGAGCGGGAACGTCTCGCTGACGGTGAGGTAGGCCGAACTCGCCGCCGCTGACGCGAAGAAGAAGATCACCGACCACGCCACGGTCAGTTCTTGCACGCTGACGACATCGCGCGCGAACAAGAAGCCCGTTGCAGCGAGCAGCAGGCCCGAGACCGCGTAGGTGATGGAGATCATCGGCCGCCGGCCCCAGGTGTCGAACAATCGCCCGAGCAGCAGTGGGCCGAGAAAATTTCCGGCCGCGAAGGGGAGGATGTACCAGCCGACGTGGTCGGCCGGCACGCCATAGAAGTCCGTCAGGATCAGCGCGTAGGTGAAGAAGATCGCATTGTAGAAGAAGGCCTGCGCCGCCATCAGGCTCAAGCCCACCAGCGAGCGTTGCCGCTGCCCCCTGAAAAGAACGGCGGCCACCTCCCGCAAGGGCGTGTGTGAGCGGACCCGGAGGCGAATGCGGGCAAACGGCCCGGCGCTGAGGGTATGTCCTTGCCGGCGCAGGCTGGTCTCGATGCTGGCCACGATCGCTTCCGCCTCGTCGGGCCGACCGTGCGTGACGAGCCAGCGCGGGCTTTCGGGAATCCACATGCGCATCACGAAAATGACGGTGCTGAGCAGCGCCCCGATTGCGAAGGCCGCGCGCCAGCCGATGTCGACCGGCAATAGCGCCGGGTTGAGCAGCGCAATCGACGCCACGGCGCCGATCGCCGCACCGACCCAGAAGCTGCCGTTGACGACGAGATCAGTCCAGCCGCGCACGCGGGCCGGGATCAGCTCCTGGATGGTCGAGTTGATTGCGGTGTACTCGCCGCCGATGCCGGCTCCGGTCAGGAAGCGGAAAACCATAAAGCTCCAGAAATTCCAGGAGAACGCCGTGGCCGCCGTGGCAAGGAGATAGACGGTGAGGGTGATGAAGAACAGCTTCTTGCGGCCGATGCGATCGGTGAGCCAGCCGAAGAACAGCGCGCCGAGCACGGCACCTGCGAGATACGCGCTGCTGGCGAGGCCGATATCGATGTTTGTGAATTGGAGAACAGGGCTTTGCTTCAGCGCGCCGGCCACCGCGCCGACCAGCGTCACCTCGAGCCCGTCGAGAATCCACGTGATGCCGAGCGCAGCCACCACCAGCGTGTGGAACCGACCCCATGGGAGACGATCGAGGCGTGCTGGCACGTCCGTCTCGACGATCGCCCCGGACAAGGGCTTTGCCGATCTTGTCTGGATAAGAACCATGCTCCGATCCCTCCGTTACGGTTGAACGGCAGGTCGCGGCCAAGGTTCCGCTGAGGAATGATTTGCTGGCGTCGCCTCCTTCGGTCAGCGGAGTGGCTGGTATGCAATTCCTGCCGACCCGGAACCTCCAGCAGCCAGCCGCATTAGTTGGATAACTTCCACCACACAGGTCAGCCATGCCGATCGCAAGATTAACGCTCCCACTGGTCTGGCACCTCGCCTTCCTATGCATCATCTATCTGGTGCCGGCGCAGGCCATGACGCCGGAGCAGATGGTCGAGGAGCTGATCGGCGCTCCCGTCTATGCTTCGGATGGTCATGAAGTGGGCGAGGTCGTCGACGTCTCGATGAGTGGCGGTGGTGAAGTTGATGCGATCCGCATCAAGACGGGAACATTTCTCGGCCTGGGCGAGCGGTTGTTGGTTTTGCCCAAGGGCAATTTCATGGTCCTGCGCGGTGCAGTGGTCCTGGACGTTCCCGCCGAAGCTGTCGAGGCATTGAGCCCACCCCGATCGAACGGTACGTTGCCCGATCGCGATTAGCGGCGGCGTTGCCGGTATTTCGAGGCTAGATATTACCGGCGATGGGTGCCCTGTGCGTCCTCGATGGCAGCAGCCAGGATGTCGACGGCCTGCAGCATTTCCTGTTCGCTGATCGTCAGCGGCGGGGTCAGTGTGAGCACATTGCCCATGGTGGTCTTGAGGGAAACGCCGCGGTCGAGAGCCGCATACATGCTGGCCTCGGCGAGTTCGGGATAGGGCTCCCTGGAGGCGGCTTCGCGTACCAACTCGACGCCGATCATCAGGCCACGACCGCGCACGTCGCCAACCGAGGGATTGCGCGCCTTCCACTCGCTCAACCGCTCCAACGCGAGGGCACCGACGCGCGCGGCATTCTCCACGAGACCCTCGCTTTCGATGATCTCGATGGTGGTCAGCGCCGCCCGTGCCGTCACTGGGTTCTTTTCGTGCGTATAGTGGCCGAACGCCCAGTCCGCGCCGACGTCCAACTCGGGCCGGGCCAGCACGGCAGCGATCGGCAAGATGCCGCCGCCGAGCGCCTTGCCAAGGACCAGAATGTCGGGCGTGACGCCATCGTGCTGGCAGGCGAACATCGCGCCGGTCCTGCCGAGGCCGGTCGGAATCTCGTCGAACACGAGCAGCGTGCCGTGCCGGTCGCAGGCGGCACGTACCCGCGCCCAGAAGCCGGTCGGCGGGAGGTAGGGCACGGCGCGGATCGGCTCGGCCACGAGGGCCGCGATATCGCCTTCCCGCTCCAGCACGTACTCGATCATGCGCGCGCAGGCTTCGCCCGACGCTTCCGCACTGGATGTGCCGTAGGGGCAGCGATAACTGCCGAACGGCGCGACATGGATCGCACCGGGTACCAGGGTTGCTGCCGGACCCGAGCGGAACAAGGCCTCGCCCGACAGCGCCGCCGCGCCGAAACCGGCGCCATGGAAGGCGTCCCAGAACGACAGCGTCTTGAACCTGCCGGTTGCCGCGCGCGCGATCTTGATCGCCACCTCGATGGCATCCGACCCGCCCGTCGTGAACAGCACCTTGGCTCCCTCGATCGGTGCGATCTCGGAGAGCTTGCGGGCAAGCGCGGTTGCCGTATCGTTTGCGTAGCGGCGTGGTGCGAACGGCAGCGCATCCATTTGCGCTGTGATGGCGGCTTTCAGGCGCGGATGGCCGTACCCGATGTGATGCACGTTGTTGCCGTGAAAATCCATGTAGCGGCGGCCGGCCACGTCCTCGATGTAGATGCCTTCGGCCTTGGCGACGGCGTTCAAGCAGGGCGTCGAAACCGATTGGCGCAGAAAATGACGCTCATCCGCCTCCAGCAGCGCGCGCGTGGCGTCATCGAGCGCCCGCGCCTGCCAGGCAGCGCGACGCCCGGTGAGATTGGTGTCGCCCTCCGACTGCGCGATTGGCTTTGAACTGTCCGACTGCTTTTTGCGTGATTTCATGACAATTCCGCGGGGGCCTACGTCTCTCCGCCAGCGAAGAGCACGCCCATTCTACCTCCTGCGCCAGGCCTGCAGCTTTCCGAACACCAGGCGATCGAGCAACAGGTGCAGAAGCTTGGCAGCCAGCGCCGTCAGGACGATCAGCGTCGCCATGGCCGCCGCTGCCGCTGTGGCGCCAGCCTCGTCCATATGCACCACCGAGATGGAAGCGAGCTTGTTGGAGGCACCATAGAGGAAGATGACGGCAGACACGGTGGTGAGCGCATTGACGAACATGTAGACGGCAATGTCGAGGATGGCCGGCATGCAGATCGGCACGGTGACGCGCGCGAAGGTACGATAGAAAGGCACTTTGAGTGACGCCGACACCGCCTCGAACTCGTTGTCGATCTGCTTGAGCGCGGTGACGGCCGTGACGTGGGCGGTCGTGTAGAAATGCGCGATCGAGTTGATGGCGAGCAGCAGGATGGTGCCATACAGCACGCCGAGCGGGTTCCACTTCGCATTGATGAAGAACACGTAGCCGAGCCCAAGCACCAGGCCCGGCACGGCCATCGGCAGCATGGCGAGCAACTGGGCGACGGTACGGCCCGTGCGAAATCCCTGGCCCTTTTCGATCAGGTACGCGCCCGTGAAAACGATGGCCGTCCCCACGACCGCGGCGATGGTCGCCATCTGCAGGGATGCGAAATAAGGACCGTAGCCATTCGGCTCGAAGTTCGCGAAATTGTAGTTCTTCAACGTCAGCGAAAGATTATACGGCCAATAGGTGATGAAGGAGCCCCATACTGCCACGCCGAGCACGGCCGCGATCAGTCCGCCAACGACCAAACAGTAGATCGTGAAGGCTGCATCCTTGGCCGCCTTGGGTCGTGGCTCGAGCGGTACGGCCCGCGCTGACAGCAGGGCGACCTGGCGCCGTTGAATCTGTCGGTCGAGGACAAAGGCTACCACAGCCGGCACCAGCAGCACGAAGCCGACCACCGCCCCCATCTCGAAATTCTGCTGGCCGATTACCTGTTTGTACGCGTCCGTCGCCAGCACATTGAACTGTCCGCCGATCACCTTGGCGATACCGAAATCCGTCACCACCAGCGTGAAGACCACGAACATCGCCGACATCAGGCCGTAGCGCACTCCGGGCAGCGTGACGGTCCAGAACACGCGCCAGCGCGGCGTGCCCATTGCCTCGGCCGTCTCGTAGAGCCGGCCGTCGGCGAGCGACAGCGCGGTGATCAGGATCATCAGCGCGTGCGGGAAGCAATAGAACACCTGCGCCAGGATGATGCCGATCGGCCCATACACGCTGGCGCCCAGCAACCAGCTCTTCAGGAACCCCTGATTGCCGAAGATATAGATCAGGGAGATGGCAGAGAGCAGCGATGGCGCGAACAGCGGTAGCATGGCAACCGCCAGGAAGAAGCCCTTGGCCCGCACGCGCGTGCGAGCGAGGCCATAGGCGTAAAGGAAAGCCAGCGGCACAACGATGACGGTCGCCAGCACCGCCACCCAGAAGCTGTTCCACACCGAGATGACGAGTGAAGGCGTCGCGAAGTAGCGCGCATAGTTGGCGAGACCGATAAAGCGCCCCTGGTTGTCCTGGAAGCTCTTGGAAAGCAGTGTCGCCAGCGGCAGGGCGATGGCCAGCAAGAGGAACGTCACCAGCGCCAGAATGGCGACGCGCATCACCACGTCCTCGGTGCTGAGCCGGCGGGGCGCGCGCAGCTCCACGGCGGCGATGGTCATGCACCAGGCTCCGCGCCGGCGTCGAATACGCGCAACGCCTCGGGTGGCAGGCCGATGGTCAGCGTCTGGCCCTCCTTGATGCCGAGGTCGCGCATGGCGTTGGCCGAGAAGTCGGAGCGCAAGGTCAGCTCGCGCGCCGCGGTCGGCCGCAGCGTGGCCCGGCAAAAGGCGCCGAGGAAATCCAGCAGTTCCACGACGACCGAGACGGCATTGGGCGAACCCGCATCAACGCCGCGGATCCGCACCTCTTCCGGCCGCAACCCAAGTCTCACGCGCTGGCCGGGCGAACGGCCGCCAAGTGCCTCGCAGGCCAACTCCAGGGCACCAGCCCGCACCCGGCCCGGCCCCACGACCTCCGCCTCGAACATATTCATGGCGCCGACGAAATCGGCGACGAATGCCGAGTTGGGCCGTGCGTAGATATCGGCCGGCGACCCCACCTGCTCGACCACCCCGCGGTTCATCACCACGATGCGGTCGGCCATGGCCAGCGCCTCCTCCTGGTCGTGCGTGACCATGATGGTGGTGATGCCGAGGCGTCGCTGCAGCGCCTTGATCTCGTCGCGCAGGCGCACCCGCACCCGTGCGTCGAGCGCCGACAGCGGCTCGTCCAGTAGGAGCAGCGAGGGCGACGACGCCAGCGCTCGGGCCAATGCCACGCGCTGCTGCTGTCCACCCGACAACTGAACAGGGTATTTGCTGCTCTGCTCGGGCAGGCCGACCAGCGTCAGCAGCTCGGCCACGCGCGCCCTGATCTCCTTGCGCCCCTTGCGGCGATTGACGAGGCCATAGCCGACGTTCTGGGCAACGGTCAGATTGGGAAACAGCGCGTAGGACTGGAAGACGATGCCGAAATCGCGCTGCGAGGGCGGCAGCCGGGAGACGTCGCGGCCGGCGATCTCGATGCGTCCGGCGTCCTGCGCCTCGAGGCCGGCGATCACGCGCAGCAGGGTGGTCTTGCCGCAACCGGACGGTCCAAGGAAGCAGACCAGCTTGCCCTGCTCGACCGCGAGCGAGACGTTCGCGAGCGCCGTGAACGCGCCGAAGCGCTTGGTGATGCCCTCGACGCGCACATGCGGAACGGCGCCGCCTGTGTGCACCCCTGGGGATGCACCCGAAGCAACTCGGTCAACGATTTGGTCCATGGAGTGCAACCCGGTGCGCCGCCGCCCGGCGTCTCCGCGCGTGTGTTCGCGGGAGACGCCGGACGAGACGGGCGTGGGCCTACTTCTTCGGCGCTGCCTTCGACTCGTAGCGCTTCGTCCACTCGGCCAGGATGCGCTCGCGGTTGTCCGCCATCCAGGCGAAGTCGTTCTTGATCATCAGCTTTTCGGCGTCGGCCGGATAGTTCGGCGGATACTTGCCCGTGTCCGGCAACGCCACGATTGCGTAGGTCTTGGCGTAGATCTCGTTGGCACCCTTGGTCGCGACCCAATCGGCCACCTTCTTGGCCAGCTCGAGGTTCTTCGTTCCCTTGACGATGGCGCTCGCTTCCATCTCCCAGCCCGTGCCTTCGGACGGGATCACCACCTCGAGCGGTGCGCCCTTGGTTTTCTCCGACGCGCCGCGCATGTCGAGCGCAATGCCGGCGACCCGTTCGCCCTTGGCAGCCTGGACGCATGGAGCGCTGCCCGAATGGGTATAGACGGCGATGTTCTCGTGCAGCGCATCCATGAACTTCCAGCCTTCGGCTTCGCCCATGGTCTGCAGCCAGGCGCCCACCATCAGGTAGCCTGTGCCCGAAGACGCCGGATGCGGCATGACCAGCTGGCCCTTCAGCGCGGGATTGAGCATGTCCTTCCAGGAGGTCGGCGTCTTCACGTTGATCTTGCCGGCTTCGGCGGTGTTGAAGCAGATCACGCCGAGGTAGGCATCCATGCCCGTCCAGGTGTAGGGCTCCTTGGCGTCGCGGAAGGCCTGCTTCAGGCTATCGACTCCGTTGGGCTTATAGGTCTCGAGCAGCCCCATCTTCTCGAACACCAGCAGCGCCGTGGCGGCCTGGCCCATCACCATGTCGGCTTTGGGGTTGTCTTTCTCCGCCAGGAAGCGAGCGGTGATCACGCCGGTCGAGTCGCGCACCCACGCAACCTCGACCTGGGGCACCGCCTCTTCGATCGCCTTCTTGAAGTCGGCCAGCTGATCGTTCTCGAGCGCCGTGTAGATCGTCAGTGTGGTCTTCTGCGCCATTGCCGGACCGGCAAGGCCACCCATGAGCAGGGCACCTACCGCCGCTGCCTTCAGAAACTTCGCGAACATGAAACGCACTCCCGTGTGACGGATGATGATACCTTGCAAAGCTCAGGCTGGCCATGGCAGCGAATAGGTCTTGATGTTTGTGTAGCTCTTCATGGCTTCCCAGACGCCTTCTTTGTAGCCGAGACCGGAATCCTTGATGCCGCCGAACGGGCTCATCTCGATCCGGTAGCCCGGCACCTCCCAAATGTTGACGGTTCCCACCTCCAGCTCGTTGACGAAGCGGGTGATGTAGTCGAGCCGATTGGTGCAAACCCCCGATGACAGTCCGTAGGCGGTCGCGTTCGAGATTTTGATGACCTCGGCGATGTCGTTGGGGCAACGGATGATCGGGACGACCGGGCCGAACGTCTCCTCGCGCACCAGCTCGCACGTGTAGGGCACGTGATCGACCACGGTGGCGGGATAGACCGCACCCTTGCGGTCGTTGCCGTGCAGCAGCGTGGCGCCCTTGGCGACGGCGTCGTTGACGCGATCCTCGAACATGCGGGCGGCGCGCTCGTGGATGACGGTACCGATGTCGGTGGCCGGATCCATCGGATCGCCGCTCTTGAGCTTCTTCGCCTTCGCGAGGATGGCTTCGGCAAATTTGTCGGCGACCTTCTCGACCACCAGGATGCGCTTGACGGCCGTGCAACGCTGGCCTGAGTTCTTGGTGGCGCCCTGCACTGCCAACTCAGCCGCCTTATCGAGGTCCGCGTCCTCCATGACGATCAGCGGATCGTTGCCGCCCAGTTCCAGCACCAGCCGCTTGTAACCGGCCTTTTCCGCGATGTACTTGCCGACTTTGACGCTGCCGGTGAACGTGACGATGTCGGCGTGCGGATCGGTGATCATCGCATCGCCCATGCTGCGGGGATTGCCGGTGACGATCGACAGCATCTGTGGCGGCAGGCCCGCCTCGTACAGGATGTCCGCAAGGAGCAGAGCCGTGAGCGGCGTGAGCTCGGTCGGCTTGGCCACCACGCGATTGTTGGTGGCGATCGCTGGCGCGATCTTGTGGCTGATCATGTTCAGCGGATGATTGAACGGCGTGATTGCCGAGATGCAGCCGAGCACCGGCGTGCGCGACGTATAGATGCGCCGCGCCTTGCCGTGCGGAGTGATATCGCAGGAATAGATTTCGCTGTCGTCGCGGATCGCCATCTGCCCCGCCAGCAGGTAGACGTCATAGGCGCGCCCGACCTCGTAGAGCGAGTCCTTGAGGCACAGCCCGGACTCCGCCGTGATCAGGTAGGCGATCTCCTCGCGCCGCTTGGCAAGAATCTCGGCCGTCGTCGTCAGGATCTTCTGGCGGTCGTAGCGGGTGAGCTTGGACTTGTAGGCGTTGCCGATGCGGAAGGCCTCGGCAACTTGAGCCGGGCTCGCCGCCGCCACCGTGCCGACGACGTCGCCGGAGTAGGGATTACGCACCTCGATGCGTTCTTCGCCATCGACGAGCTTGCCGGCGATGCGCATCTTCTCGTGCGATTTGACGGGAAGCTTCGGCTTTTTCACCCGCTCCTGCATGCTCCTGGGCTCCTTATGTGCGTCGGCTTATGCGGCCGACTTGAGGCTCTTTACGCCAAGTTCCGCCAGCACTTCCGCCACCGCTGCCAGCACGCCGCGCATGTGATCTGCATTCAGGCGGCCGATGCAACCGATGCGGAAGCTGTCGGCAACCGTCAGCTTGCCCGGATAGATCACATAGCCGCGCTCCTTCAGCAGATCATAGAAGGTCTGGAACACGAATTTGGGGTCTTTCGGCATATGGAACGTGATGATGATCGGGGCCTGCAGGCGATCCGGCAGCAGGGTGGTAAAACCGAGCTTGCGCATGCCTTCGATCAACACCTTGCCGTTCTCGGCGTAGCGCTTGCCGCGCCCCGGCTGGCCGCCCTCGGCCCAGAACTCGGTCAGCGCCTGGTGGAAGGAGACGATCACGTGGATGGGTGGGGTGAAGCGATATTGCCCCGTCTTGACCAGGTTCTGCCATTGATCGTGCAGGTCGAGGACCAGCGTCGTCGCGTTGCCCTTGGTCTCCGTCAGCGCGTCCTGGCGGCAGATGACGAAACCCAGTCCCGGCACGCCCTCGATGCACTTGTTGGAGGACGCGGCAACCGCGTCGAAGGTCGTGACGGCGGCGTCGAGGGGCAGCGCACCGAATGCACTCATGGCGTCGATCAACAATTTTCGCCCATGCCGTTCGACCAGCGTGCCGATCTCGGCGATTGGATTGAGGATGCCACTGGTCGTCTCGCAATGCACGGCGAAGACATGCGTGATGCTCTTGTCGGCCTGCAGCACCTTGTCGAGTTCCGCGAGATCCGGCGGCGTATCCTCCGGCGTCTCGTGCACCGCGCACGCGCGCTTGGCGATATCGCAGATCCTCTTCGCCCGTTGTCCGTACGCGCCGTTGATCAACAGCAGCACCTTTCCGGTCGGGGGCACGAAGGTCGTCAGCATCGCCTCGACGGCGAACGTACCGGAGCCCTGCATCGGCACGGTGACATGCGTGCCCCGACCGTTGACGATTTCGGGCAGGCGCTCCAGCACCTCCTTGTTGATCCTGAGGAATGCAGCGTCGCGCGACCCCCAGTCGTGCACCATCACTTCCTTGACCCGTTTGGAAGTCGTCAGGGGCCCGGGCGTCAAAAGCAATGCGTCACCGGTCTCCGATGAGCCGCGCACGGTATCTCGCCTGATCATGCGTGTGTCCCTGGTCGGATCGAGCATAGCGTTCGATCCCGACATCGCTCGAAGGCTAAACGGCCTGCGGGAGTTTTACAAATGCGCGCCATGCCAATTTCGCGCGCACTCTTTGCCCGCAACCGCGCCCCTGCAGCAAAAATCGGCTCCTTCGAGCCGTGCCAAAGGGCCAAGCGGCAGTGCTCGATCAGCGTGCCCTCGCCGTCGTCTGCCGACAATCTATGTGATTGAAATGATTGCTCGGAGCGGGGAGATTCGAACTCCCGGCCCCCTGCTCCCAAATTAAGTGGTCGCCATGAATCTTCAATGATTTCAATGCGGATTGGTGTGCTGTGATCTGCTTTCGTTCGCGTAGTGTTCACGGCAATCCATCCGCCGTTCTCTCTCGGAACTTCTCTTTGAACGGAATGTCTATAAGCGCCCGATCAGCCCGCGTTGGACAGAACTCGCGCTCCAGGGCGAATTCGGCCGCCGCCTGGCTCGTGCGTCGGAGCCGAGTTTTTGACCACGAGCACCGGATCGATCGAAGGCCTCCAATCGAGGGACAATAGGGCGCGAGCTTGTCGCGGACCCACGACAGGTCAGTATGGCTGCGATCTCGCGAGCGCGGTGATCGTGCAGAACGGCTCGTCGAGGCGAAATGAAGACTTGCGGCGAGACGCATCGACACTATCTGAGACTGATAATCTCTTGGTTTTTATGGGCACTAGGTGCCTCTCCTAAGCCTCGGTAAGAGCCAGATCATCTCATCCAAACTCACCCCAGGTCACCGCTGCCGTGTGATGAGCGTGTGATGAAAGGATCCGACTTGAACATCATCACACGGTCTATGCAAGGAACGGATGGCTCAGCACGCTGTGTTGGTCAACGATAGAGATCACATTGCGAGCGATATCCATACCGATCCAACAACGCGGGGCGCACGACGCAGGCATCTCAGTGACAATGGAAAAGGACCTCCCGGATTGACCCATGATATTTTGCATGCAATATTGCATAAAATAAGGCTGCTGTGCTGAATTTGGTTGCTTGGCAACAAGCCAAGCACAGTTCTGGGAGCAAATCCTGCGTCATCCCGCAAGCGCGGAGCCCGTGCATAAGATGGAGCCCCTTGGGGAATGAAGGTACTTGTCGCTGTAAAGCGGGTGGTGGACTTTAACGTCAAGATCCGCGTCAAGTCTGACGGCTCGGGCGTCGAACTCGCGAATGTGAAGATGTCGATGAACCCCTTCGACGAGATCGCCGTCGAAGAAGCGGTGCGGCTCAAGGAGAAGGGGCAGGTCCAGGAGATCGTTGCCGTCTCCGTTGGCCCCGCAAAGTCTCAGGAGACGATCCGCACGGCGCTGTCGATGGGAGCAGATCGCGGCATCCTGGTCGAGACTGCGGACAACCAAACGATCGAGCCGCTCGCCGTGGCCAAGCTGCTGAAGGCGGTGGTCGACGCCGAGAAGCCGGCCTTCGTCATTCTGGGCAAGCAGGCCATCGACGACGACTGCAACCAGACCGGCCAGATGCTGGCCGCGCTGCTGGGCTGGCCGCAGGCGACCTTCGCCTCCAAGATCGTCATCGAAGGCGAGGGCGCGCATGTCACCCGCGAGGTCGACGGCGGGCTCGAGACTCTCAAGATCAAACTGCCGGCCATCATCACCACCGACCTGCGCCTCAACGAGCCGCGCTACCCGTCGCTGCCCAACATCATGAAGGCCAAGAAGAAGCCGCTCGACGTGAAGAAGCCGGCCGATCTCGGCGTCGATCCGGCGCCGCGCCTCAAGGTCGTCAAGACGGTCGAGCCGGCGGGCCGCAAGGCCGGCGTGAAGGTCGCCAACGCGGCAGAGCTCATCGCCAAGCTTAAAGAGGCGGGAGTTCTGTCATGAGCGTTCTTCTCGTTGCCGATCACGACAATGCCGCCCTCAACGCCTCCAACGCCAAGGCCATGAGCGCTGCCAAGGCGCTGGGCCAGGACGTGCATGTTCTGGTCGCCGGCGCCAATTGCAAGGGCGTGGCCGAGGCCGCCGCCAAGCTCGACGGCGCAGCCAAGGTCCTTCTCGCTGACGCGCCGCATCTCGGCCACGCGCTGGCTGAGGAGATGGCCGGCCTGATCGCCGGACTGATGGGCGCCTACGACGCGGTCATCACCGCCTCGACGGCATCCGGCAAGAACTTCATGCCGCGCGTTGCAGCCCTGCTCGATGTGATGCAGGTCTCCGACATCATCAAGGTGGTGGCGCCCGACACCTTCGAGCGGCCGATCTATGCCGGCAACGCCATCCAGACCGTGCAGAGCACGGACAAGAAGAAGGTCATCACCGTCCGCACCACGGCATTCCCCGCCGTCGGCAATGGCGGCTCCGCACCGATCGAGACCGTGGTGGCGCCGGCGGCGGCTGGCCTGTCCAGCTTCGAGAAGGCGGAGATCCAGAAGTCGGACCGGCCCGAACTGACGGCGGCCAAGATCGTCGTGTCGGGCGGACGCGGCCTGCAGTCGGGCGAGAACTTCAAGACGTACATCGAGCCGGTCGCCGACCAGCTTGGCGCCGCCGTCGGCGCGAGCCGTGCGGCCGTGGACGCCGGCTACATGCCCAACGACTACCAGGTCGGCCAGACCGGCAAGGTGGTGGCGCCTGATCTCTACATCGCGGTTGGCATATCGGGTGCGATCCAGCATCTGGCCGGCATGAAGGACAGCCGGGTGATCGTGGCCATCAACAAGGATGGCGAGGCACCCATCTTCCAGGTGGCGGACTACGGTCTGGTGGGCGATCTGTTCCAGGTTTTGCCCGAGATGAAAACAGAGCTGGAAAAAGCCAAGTGACAATCGTGAACGACAACAAAATGCGGAAAGTTCAACCGGGGGAATGACGGAATGTTGCTACACTAACGGCGCGCCTCGGTCGCCTGTGCGGCGCGCAAGCTGCGTAGCCAGTTTGATTTATAGCCGCGAAGGTACTGTGGTGGGTAAGCAATCTCGGCGCCAAGTGCGGCGGCCGCCCGCCAAGCCCAATGAGGATCAGAGAGGACGCCGCGCGCCAGAGCCACGAAGTCCGCTTGTCGTTCGCGGACAATACTCTCGGCATGGTTCGGATCGAAGATCATGCCGACCGCCATGGTCGGCACGCCGGTGGCATCGCGCAACCGTTTGGCGAATTGAACTTGGTGACCTTCGCCGATCGGGATCTTCTGATCAATCGAGAGGCCGCCTGAGGAGGCGGTAAAATAGTCGCAACCCAAATTCTTCAAGGCAATTGCGAACTGATCGGCGTCGGCCTGTGTCCACCCGCGGTCGTCCCAATCAGTCACAGAGTGACGCACTCCCATCGGTCGCTCCGCCGGCCAAGCTTCGCGCATAGCAGCGAAGACCTCAAGCGGGAACCGCATGCGGTTCTCTAGGCTTCCGCCGTATCGATCGGTACGGTGGTTACTGAGTGGCGATAGGAATTGATGCAGCAGATATCCGTGCGCGATATGCACTTCGGCAAGGTCGAATCCGATGCGCGCGGCGCGGCATGTGGCGTCCACATGTGCCTGCCGGACTGTCGCGAGTTCCACTTCGTCCAAAGGCACTGGCGTCGGCCAGCCCGGCCCATGGGGGACGGCGGAGGGTCCGATGGTCGTCCAGGGGCTTTCCTCTGGGGTGAGTGGCTCGCCGCGGCCGACCCACGGCAGTCGTGCCGATCCCTTTCGGCCGGAGTGGGAGAATTGAATGCCAATCTTGGCCGTACCTGCGCTGCGGCAGAAGTCGATCACGCGACGCAGCTCATATTCGTTGTCGTTTGAGTAGAGTCCAAGGCAGCCGTGGGTTATGCGCCCGCGATCTTCCACGTGCGTCGCTTCCACGATCACAAGCCCAACGCCCGACACCGCGAATTTGCCGAGGTGCATGAGATGCCAGTCAGTGGCGCTGCCTTTGTTGGCGCTGTACTGGCACATCGGTGAGATCACGATGCGGTTCGCAAGTATCAAGCCGCGCAGTGTGATCGGGGAGAAGAGTGCAGCTGACATGGATTGACAGATGGCTCGATGCAATTCTGGGATGAGGCCGCCGGAAGGCACAGGCGTAGAACGGTTTCATGCGGACTATGCGGCACGAAACGGCGTCCTCGCCGTGCAACTGGCGGTGGGGAACACTAGCGCGCCCGAATGCGGATTGGCCGGAAAATACGGCTTTCTGGCACTGTACGCAAAGGGTAATCTTCGACCAGGACATGCTGAGGAGGCCACCGTCGGGGCGGCCGCTCCGTATAGTCTGTCATCGTTCCTTGCCTACGGCTCAGACCGCTTCGATCTCGACTGCAGAGCATTTAGCTAACGGTGCGCTTTGCTGGAGATCAGTACATCATCGACACGAACAAGATTTGTTAGCATGGAGGTTGGCGTGACGTACCGCGGGATGAGAGTTGAGGACAATCGGCGGCGTCAGCGCCCAGCCGATTTCGGCCTATACGCCACGCGCCTCAGGCACGGCCCGTCGTTCTCTGACGTTTTGCTCGTGCACCATCTCCCGGCTGGGGGCGAGACTTGTTGCGAGATGATGCGAAAGTTCACCCACAACAACTTCTTCGCCTTTTGCGCCAACCTCTATGAGCGCGAAACCACGGTCGCGGGCAATTGCGGTTAGCGCCGGTGCCACGGAAAACCTTGGCCGGGTCTCGTGCTGCCGTTTAGCTGCTTGTCAGCTCACAATAACGCAATCAACAGGTGTCTCATGAAGCTGACGTTGTTTATCGGTGCCGAGCACAAGCCATCTGAGTCCATGACACGGAGATTGGCCGAGCATGCCGAACAGGTTCGACTTGCGCGACAAGTGGGCTTCGATGGAGTAGCAATCGGCAATCACCTATCCTACGGGGGAACGGCATGGTTTCCGCCCATCGAGACGCTGATGCACTTGGCTCCCTCGGCCGAAGGCATGTCGCTGGCCACCTGTATGCTAGTCCTGCCGCTTTACGAGCCGCTACATGTAGCCGAGCAGGTGGCGCTGCTCGATGCAGCCTGCGATGGACGGGCGATCCTGGGAATTGCTCCCGGCTG